>Ga0157379_10004621_pt1 | contig 11811 bp, 9 predicted proteins | sample S25metaG_FD_121802 | JGI IMG/M metagenome (GOLD analysis project Ga0157379, IMG submission 121802) | Switchgrass rhizosphere microbial communities from Kellogg Biological Station, Michigan, USA - S2-5 metaG | ecosystem: Host-associated > Plants > Roots > Rhizosphere > Soil | place: USA: Michigan... | reverse complement strand
CCGGTGGGAGTGAATCAACCGGAGAATAGCATGACGGGGGTGGGATGGAGCGGGAAAAACGCTGGATTTGAAGGATTGTTGCCAAGATAGAGAATGAGCCGAGGATGGTCAAAATTTTGCAAGATTGGCGGAAACCTCGGGGTGGGCAGGGCATCCAATGCGGCGGAAGGGGAGTAATATCTGAAGAGGGGAACCGCGGGCGGCGGCAAGCGGTTCGAAACCAGAGAGATGCTCATTAGACCAAAATCCGAACTTGGGTACGCGGACACTACGCCCAAGGATGTGTATTTGAACCGGCGAAAGTTTCTGCAGGGGCTGGGAATTGCTGGCGCGGCGGTAGCGGCAGGCGGAGGGTTGTATTCAACGTTGGCGCCCAGGGTCGCGTATGCCGGAACCAAGTTGACGACCGTGAAGAGCGGCTACACGGTGAATGAGAAGATCTCATCGATGGACGATGTGACGCATTACAACAATTTCTATGAGTTTGGGACGGACAAGGGCGATCCGGCTAAGAACGCGCAGAAATTCCGTACGTCGCCGTGGACGGTTTCAGTGGAAGGGGAAGTGAAGACGCCGCGAAAGTTTTCCATGGATGAAATCCTGAAGCTGGCGCCGCTGGAAGAACGGATTTACCGGCATCGCTGCGTGGAGCGGTGGTCCATCGTGGTGCCGTGGATCGGATATTCGCTGCATACAATCTTGAAGCTGGTGGAGCCGACGCCGAAGGCGAAGTATGTGGCGTTCCAGAGTTTTTACGATCACAACGAAATGCCGTATTCGAAGTACACCGGGCTTGAATATCCGTACGTCGAAGGATTGCGGCTGGACGAAGCGATGCATCCGCTGGCGCTGCTGTGCGTGGGAATGTACGGCGAGACGCTGCCGAATCAGGATGGCGCGCCGGTGCGCATGGTGATCCCGTGGAAGTATGGCTACAAGAGCATCAAGTCCATCGTGAAAATAAAACTGGTTGGATCGGAGCCGCCAACTACCTGGAACAAACAAGCTCCCAATGAATATGGATTTTATTCCAACGTCAATCCCAACGTGGATCATCCGCGCTGGAGCCAGGCCACCGAGCGGCGGCTGGGCGAAATCTTCATGCACAAGACGCTGATGTTCAACGGCTACGGGGACCAGGTGGCTTCGCTGTATGTGGGCATGGACCTGAAGAAGTTCCACTGAGGAAAAGCGCGGCCGTGCGGAAATTTCTTACCAGCAAATGGGCCAATGCCGTAGTCTTCGCGCTTTCGCTCGCGCCCTTCCTGTGGATCGGCTGGCGAACCTACCGTGGCGAACTGACCGCCAATCCGATTGAGTTTTACCAGCACGAGACTGGCGACTGGACGCTGCGATTTCTGGTCTTCACGCTGTGCATCACGCCGTTTCGAAAGATTTTTAATTTGCCGGAGTTGATCCGGTTCAGGCGAATGCTGGGGCTCTTCGCGTTCTTTTACGTGTCGCTCCACTTTTTAACGTACCTCGGGCCGGACCAAAGTTTTTCGTTTTCTGGAATGCTCAAGGATGTGGCGAAACGGCCGTTTATCACCGTGGGCTTTGCAGCCTTCGTGTTACTGATTCCGCTGGCGCTTACTTCGACCGCGGGCTCGATTCGCCGGCTTGGCGGAAAACGCTGGCAGATGCTGCACCGGGCGGTGTACGCAAGCGCGGTGCTGGGCGTAATTCACTACTATTGGCTGGTCAAGTCGGACATTCGCAAACCGGTGTTTTATGGCGCGCTGGTGGCGATTCTGCTGGCATGGCGATTGTGGAGTTGGATTGCGAAGAAAAAAGCGCCTGCACAAGTCTCATCCTTAAGGGCCACGAAGGCATCCTTACCGCTGCCCTCGGCAAAATGACGTTTGACGTCAGGCTCAGTTCCAGACACCGCGCATTCTTAGTTGGCCCTAAGAGCCTTGAAGTCCGCCATCGATCGTACGGAAGTCAGGTTCGACTCTGTATCAAGCCAATTTGAAAAAGCGTTCATATCCTTGGAAAGTTTTTTGGCGGAGCGAAGAGCTTCGATCGCGCCTTTGCGGTCGCCGGCAAGAGCCCGAGCGACGGCCAGTTGACGGAAGACCCATTCGGATTCCGGATTGGCTTCGGCAGCGCAGGCAAAATATTGGGCGGCTAGAGCGTTGTCCTTTTTCTCAAGCGCGGCATTGCCGGATTCGATAGAGCCGATGAAAACACCGCCGAGAGCACGTTTGAAAATCAGCGCGCGGTCGGGTTTCTTTTCGGCGAGCGAGCGTAGCCGAAGATCACGGGCCAACTGCGGCGCGGATTGCGCCGGCAAGGAGGGATCAGAGTTTGTACCAGGGTCCGCGGGGCGAGCGGCGGCGGAAAGCACCTCGTCGCTGAGGCGGGATTGTTCGTCGAAGGCCGCCCGCTCGCGTTTCAGAGCGTCGCGAACTACTTTACCCTTGGCCAGAGATTCCGCCTTAGCGCGGTCCGCGGCCACATCCATCAGCGAATCGAAAGCGGCAGAGGCTTGGTGAGACTCGCGCCAGGCGGAGAGCAGGTCGCCGGATTTCTCATACGAGGCTGCGCGTTCGTTTGCAGCATTGAACTGCGCAGCGACGAAGTTACTGTCGCGCGGTTCCAGATTTGACTTCATGGATTGCACCCGGAACCAAGCGAGCGCTTCGTCCATGACCTCAGTGGGCGGCCATTCGTGCGGACCCTCGAAAACGCGCAGCCAGGAAGGCAGACCAGCTTTCTCCAATTGCTCCTGCAGAGGAATGACTTCGCTGTAGTTGAAGTCGGCGTTGCCAACTGCTGAAAAGACGGCGAACTTGGCGTCCGTTGAAGGCCGCGACCTGATTGGGAACCCCGCTCCGCTCAATAGGACGCCCGCGGCGCATTTGCAAAGCATGGCCAGTTGCGAGGAAACGCGAGCGCCGCCAGAAAAACCAGCGAAGTAGATGCGCTTGGTGTCGACTGAAAACCGCTGTTGCGTGTCGTCGACCATGGCTTGTGCGGCGGCGATTTGCGGCGCCCACGGGCCATTGCGTGAATTATTGGAAGCGGCGGCGATGAAGCCGTGGAGTTCTGCTGCGTGTTCGAATTGACGAAGGGCCAACTCACCTCGGGCGAGTGGATCGAAAATATAAACGACGGGCCAGCGGGATGTTGGCGAATAGCGCTTCGGAAGATAAATGGCATAGGTTTGTTGTTGGTCTTGGGCGGCTGCCACCCGCGGAATCACTACGCCCTGCGGGAATGAAGGAGCGCTCTCCGTTTGCGCTACAGATATCGACGCCGCCGAACTTATGCTCAGGAAGAACGACGAAGCCAGAAAGATTCGCAACATTCGATAAGTATAGACGCGGGAAGCAGGAGACATTGGGCGCGGCGGATGGAGACTCTGCATGGGAGCGGGTACAATCTCTATTCTTTTGAGAAGGTTGACGCGCGGAAGGGTGAGGAATGAAACGACTGCTCGTTTTGAGTATAGCGGCTGTTGTTTGGTCTGTGGCGGCGGGGTCGAGCTTCCTGTGTGCGCAGTCAGCGACGCCGGTGCAAACAGTGAAGGGGCCGGATAAGCGGTTCAAGACGGATATTTTGGTGGTGGTGGCGCATCCGGACGATGAAGGCGGCGTGACGCCTTACCTGGCACGCGCGATCTACGACGAGCACAAGCGCGTGGCTGTAGTGTTCGCTACGCGTGGCGGGAGCGGAGGGAACGATTATTCGCGGGAACATGGGCCTGCCCTGGCGGACGTTCGTGAACAGGAGGCACGTACGGCTTGCGCGAAGCTGGGGATTACGAATGTGTGGTTCCTCGAGGGCAAGGATACGGCTTCGCAGAATGTGCTGAATTCGCTGGCGAATTGGGGGCATGGGGCGAACCTGGAAGCGCTCGTGCGAATTGTGCGGCTGACGCGGCCGGAAGTGGTCATCACCTGGCTGCCCGGAATTTTTATTGGAGAGAATCACGGCGATCATCAGGCGGCGGGGGTGCTGGCGACAGAGGCCTTTGACCTAGCAAATGATCCGACGGCTTTTCCCGCGCAGGTAGCGGGCGCAACGAAGCGGCTGGAAGTCTATTTGGAGAATCTGACCCCGTGGCAGCCGAAAAAACTGTATTACTTCAGCGACGCGGACGATCAGAAGCAATTGGCCGGGACCGGCCCGGCGTATTCGATCAGGGAAGTTTCGCCTTCGCAGAAAAAGCCGTACTGGCGGCTGGCGATCGAAGCGGCAACACCCCATTTGACGCAGTTCCCAGACGTGCAGCAATTTCAGAAGATGAACGAGGAGCAGTTCAACAAGTTTTTTGAAGATCCGAAGAACATGTTCTGGCCGGAGCCGATGACGTTGACGTTGGGAAAGAGCTTTGTGAAGGGCGAAATAGCCGGGGATGTGTTTCAAGGTATCGCGACAAAATCGCCTCTGCACACGGAGAGTAAATGCAAGAGCCAAGAATTCACTGATCCGATTGATCCGATACTTTCGGCAAGTTTAACGCTCGCGGGCCCGTGGGGATTTTACGAACAGTTCAATCAGAAGCATTGCGTCCGAGCCCCAAAACCAAAGTCGTCGGAAGTCGTGATCAAATCTGGCGCAAACTTCTATATTCCGCTTACTGTCACCAACAACATGCACAAGCCAATTGAGTTAAAGATCGAAACGACCTTGCCCGCGGACTGGAAAGTTGTTCAGGGCGTCGGCACTTTCTCTCTTTCGGAAGAGACTTCCACGGATCTGTTGGTGGAAATTTTCACTCCGGAATTGAGCAAACAGCAGTTGGCAATGTTGGTGCCGCAGGACGTTGTGGTGCGGGCTTCGGTAGGAGGACTGTTTGCAGGAAAAGTCAGTTTAAAAGTCCAGCTAAAGCCGAGCGCGCTGCCCCAGTGATGCGATGGGGAGCAGCAGCTATTTTTTTGCGCGGGCGGCTTCCATCTGTTCCCAGGCAGATTCGGGGAGTTCTAGCAGGTCGTTGAATTCGCCGGCGCCGCGCAGCCATTGGGCGCCATCAATCACCACACATTCGCCATTAATGTATTCCGACATATCGCTGATCAGAAAGGCCGCTAGGTTGGTAAGTTCTTCGTGACGGCCGTAGCGCTTCATGGGATGAGATTCACGCGCGCGATCGTCGAATTCCTTGGAGGGAACGAGGCGCGACCAGGCGCCTTCGGTGGGAAACGGCCCGGGCGCTATGGCGTTGAGGCGAATTTTGTATTTGGCCCATTCGACGGCGAGCGAAGTGGTCATGGCGAGGACGCCAGCTTTGGCGCAGGAAGAGGGCACGACGAAGGCAGAACCGCAGTTGGCGGCCGCGTATGTAGTGGTGATGCTCAGGACGTTGCCCGGCTTTTCGGCGGCGATCCAGCGGCGGGCGAACGCTTGCGTGCAATGGAACGAGCCGTTGAGCACGATGCTGACGATGGTGTCGAAGGCGTTGGGTGAAAGTTTTTCGGTACGGGCCATGAAGTTGCCCGCTGCATTGTTGACGACGGTGTCGATGGTGCCGATCGCGGAGTCGGCTTTGTCGGCGGCAGCTTCCACAGCGGCGAAATCGCGAACGTCGCACGTCGCATAGGCCGCGGTGCCGCCGGATTGCTGAATCGCTTGGCAAGTTTCTTGCAGCGGTTCTTCGCGGCGGCCAATGACGAACATTTTTGCGCCGAGAGTCGCGAAGTGAATGGCCATGGAGCGGCCGAGGCCGGAGCCGCCGCCGGAAAGGAAGATGGCGCGGCCTTGCAGCAAGTCATTTTTGAACACGGGGATGCTCCAATACCGCATGCATTGCGAAAGTGCGCGAACGCATTATAGGCCAGCACGCAGGCACAGACTTCAGTCTGTGCTACCGGAAATCAGAATAGGCCGGGGAGGAAGCGGGGCTTGGAACCCATGGTGGCGGCGTAGTCAGGATTGGAAAGCAGCACCGGATCTTCCACGGAGAGACGCAGCGAAAGAACGATGATGTGCGCTACGGCGCCGGCCAGTGCGGTGATCCAAGCGGTGTGGATGAGCGGCAGGGCGATCATTTCCACAAACACAGCGGCGTAATTGGGATGGCGCACGTAGCGGAACGGGCCCGAAGCAACGAAGCCAAGCTTGGTGGAATCCACAACTTGCACGTTCCAGTACTCACCAAGCGTTCGAATGACCCACCAGCGAACCAGATTGGCGGCAAGGAACAGAAGGAACATGGGGGCGGCGAGCGCGAGTATGAACGGCCGGCGAAGAAAGACCACTTCGGCGGCAGCGCCGATGAGCACCAGCGTGTGAAACATGGCCATCCAGCGGAAGTAAGGATCCTTTACCTTGGCTGCGCCGCGCGACGTCATGCGCTGCTGGTGGCGCTTGGAAATGCGCAATTCGAAAATGCGCAGCGCGGCTACGGCGAGCAGCAATGCAAGAAACAGGATGACGCTCAGCGGCATCTTCAATTCCATTGCAAGAGAAGGAATTCCGCGCTGAAGCCAGGGCCGAAGGCGGCGGCCATGGCGATTTCATCCTTCTTGAGCGGGCGCTTTTCCAGCCATTCCTGAAGAATGAAAAGAATGGTGGCGCTGGAAAGATTGCCGACGTTGCCCAGAATGTCCCACGACGGTTTGGTGTCGCAGGTATTCAACCCGAGCGCTTCCTGCACATTGCCGAGCAAGCGCGAGCCGCCCGGGTGGAGAATCCAGCCACGAATGTTTTCGCGCGACTGGCCATGGCGAGCCAGGAAGCCGTCAACCAGCCCTTCTATTTTGGCGCCGATCATTTCCGGAACATCTTTGGAAAGAAGGATGTGAAAGCCGGAGTCCTTCAAGTCAAAGCCCATCGCTCCCAGCGAATCGGGGAAGGTGTAGGTTTCAGAGGTGAGGATGCGAGGATTGCGTCCGTTCGGCTTGCTGCTGATGATGACGGCGGCGGCTCCGTCGCCAAACAAAATCGAAGAAATCAGGTTGGCTTGCGAAATGTCTTTGCGCTGAAAGGTAAGCGAAGGAAGTTCGACGGAAATAATCAGGACGTTTCCGCCTGGGTACGCCTGCAAATAGTCGCTGGCACGACCCATGGCCATGGCTCCCGCCGCACAGCCAAGTTCAGTGAAAGGCATGCGGCGCACATTGGAACGAAAACCCATGCGATTGATGAGGTGCGCGTCGAGCGAAGGAATCATGAAGCCGGTGCAGGACACGGTGATGATGAGATCGATTTCATCGGCGCGCATTCCGGCGCGTTCCAGGCACTGTTCCGCGGCGCTCTGGCCCAGCTGGATGGCGTGGTCCATGTACTCCTGATTGGTTTTTTCCAGCGAGCGCGGCTCCACGGTGTAATCGATGGGGAAGATCACGTGGCGCTGGTGGACCTGCGCGTTGTCCACGATGGACATCATGGCTTCGAGCCGCCGCTCGGGAATCTCAAACACGCGGCCCATGTAATATTTCACGTCATCGCGGGTGATGACGTGAGGAGGCAACGCGGTGGCCGTGGCAGCGACAAAGCACGGTGAAGCATAAAGGTTGGAAGATTCCATTCTGTCCAAAAGTCCCCTGGGCGCGAAGTGAGAAGCGGATGAACCCGATACTTTACTCTATTCTGAGTCGAGATGCAGGGTTTTGCCAGTGAAAGCGCGACATTTGCAACAACAGGAGCGCTGTGTCGCTTTCAACGATAATGTGTGATTTTTTCTTTGCCACCGCGAAAAACGGATCTTCGCGCTGTAAGATAGCTGCCTCATCAGGAGAATCCCAAGGATGAACCGCCACCGTTTTGATTATCTCAGAACTGCGCTTGGATTGTTGCTCATTGCATGGGCTTGCGCAGCCAACGCCCGCGCGCAGCAAAACGAACCATTGCTGGTGATGATCTCCGTGGACGGCATGCGGCCGGACTACATTACACAAGCCGATGCACAAGGCGCGAAAGTGCCGAACCTGCGGCGATTCATGAAAGAAGGTGCGTACGCCGATGGGGTTCAAGGCGTCGTGCCGACCGTCACTTATCCGAGTCACGCCACGCTGGTAACCGGCGTGTGGCCGGCGAAGCACGGGATTTATTCCAACTCGGTGTTCGATCCGCTGCAGAAAAATGCAGACGGCTGGTATTGGTACAACGAAGATTTGCACGCGCCGACTTTGTGGGACGCGGTGGCCAAAGCGGGGCGAAAAACAGCGAGCGTACAGTGGCCGGTAACGGTTGGCGCGCACATCGACTGGCTGATTCCGGAAATTTGGCGTGCGGGTACGCCAGAGGACGGAAAGCTGTTGCGCGCGTTGTGCACGCCGGGGCTGCTGGCGGAAATTACTCCGGAGCTCGGCGTGTATCGAGGCGGATTCGACTCGACGCCAGAGGCCGACGCGCTGCGCGGCAAGTACGCAGAATGGATTCTGCAGAAAAAACATCCGGGCATCCTGACGCTACACCTGCTCGGTCTCGATCACGAAGAGCACGACTCCGGGCCGTTCAGCCCGCAGTCGATTGCGATTCTGGAGCAACTCGACGCCGTTATTGGTTCGTTGCGAGCTGTCGCGGAAAAAGTGGCTCCCGGCCGCGCATACATCGCCGTGGTTTCGGACCACGGATTCGCCAAGGTTGATTCGCAGCTCAATTTATATGCGGCGTTTCTGGAAGCGAAGCTTTTCACGCTGAACGACAAGGGAAAGATTGCCGATTGGAAGGCCATGCCGTGGGAAACCGGCGGCTCGTCGACGATCGTGCTGAAAGATCCAAACGATCAAGCGACGCTGGCGGCCGTGCGGGATTTGTTGGCGACGCTGGCGGCCGACCCGGCGAACGGCATCGACCGCGTACTGAACGCCGAAGCATTGCACGAGCGCGGCGGATATCCGAACGCTTCGTTTTTTGTGGGATTGAAGCCGGGTTGGAAGACAGTTTCGTCGCTGACTGGTCCGGTGGTGAGCAAAACCGCAAAGACGCTTGGCACACACGGCGAGCTTCCTGATGTGCCCGATTTGCGCGCGTCGTTCTTTGTGGTCGGCGCCGGTGTGCCCGCAGGCAAAGACCTTGGCTTGATTGATATGCGCAGCATCGCGCCAACGCTGGCGCACCTGATCGGAGTGTTGCTACCCAGCGCCGACGCAAAGAGCTTGTTGCCATAAGAGCATTGGCATCGCGCACAAAACAGGAGAGCAGAATATGAAGCGCTTGGCGTTTTCGTGGATTTTGGTCGTTATGTTGGTGATTGCATTCGCTACGGCTGCACGCTCACAAAATGCGTCGAAATATGCGGCCGAAGAAGGCGACTATGTCGCCAAGGACTTCAAGTTTGCTTCTAGCGAAACTCTGCCTGAACTTAAGCTGCACTTTCGCACGCTTGGCAAGCCCGTCCGCGATGCGAAAGGCCACATTACAAACGCGGTATTGGTTCTTCACGGCACCGGCGGCTCTGGCCAGCAGTTTTTGTCGCCGCAATTTGCGGAAGAACTGTACGGTGCGGGCCAGCCGCTCGACATCGGCAAATACTTTGTGATTCTGCCGGATGGCATCGGCCACGGCAAATCGTCGAAGCCGAGCGATGGCATGCATGCGCATTTTCCTTCTTACGATTACGCCGACATGGTCGCCGCCCATCACCTGCTGTTGACGAAGGGACTTGGCGTCGACCATTTGCGGCTGATCTTTGGCACGTCGATGGGCTGCATGCATTCCTTCGTGTGGGGCGAGACGTTTCCCGGTTTCATGGATGCGCTGATGCCGATGGCGTGCCTGCCCGTGCAGATAGCGGGCCGCAACCGTATCTGGCGAAAAATGGTGATGGACGGAATTCGCAACGACCCGGACTGGAACGGCGGTGAATACAAAGAAGAACCGAAGCAAGCCGTTCGCATCGCGCTGGAGTTTCTGATCATTGCCGGCAGCGCGCCTCTTCCGATGCAAAGGTCCCTTTCGACACGCGATGCTGCGGACAAGTTTCTGGAGGACTACTTCGAGTCGCACGCAAGCAGCCTGGATGTGAACGATCTGCTCTACCAGCTGAACGCGTCGCGCAACTACGATCCGTCGCCGCAATTGGAAAAGATCACGGCGCGCATCATGTGGATGAATTCGGGAGACGACTTTATCAATCCGCCGGAGCTGGGCGTCGCGCAGCGTGAAGCGAAACGCCTGAAAAATGGGAATTTCATCTTGATTCCCGCGAGCGAACAGACGCATGGGCACGGTTCGCATACCTGGGCGGTGTTGTGGAAGCAGCAGCTGTCCGAGTTGCTCCAACAAACCGCGAAGTAAGCGTTCAGGAAATTATGCTTAGCCTGCGGCTTCCTGGCTGGCGCGTATTTCCTGCCAGCGGCGCGGGCGCTTGTTGTATTGCAAAACTTTCTTGCGCAGGCGAATCGACTTCGGCGTGATCTCAACGTACTCGTCGTCGGCGATGAATTCGATGGCTTGCTCCAGGCTGAGTTCGCGGTGCGGGATCAGGCGGATGGCTTCGTCGGCGCTGGAGGACCGCATGTTGGTGAGTTTCTTTTCGCGCGTGGCGTTAACTTCCATATCCTGCTCGCGTGAATTTTCTCCAATGATCATGCCCTCATAAACGTCGATGCTGGGGCCCACGAACAGCTCGCCGCGCTCCTGAATACCCCACAATGCATAAGCAGTGGAAACACCGGCGCGGTCAGCAACCAGCGCACCGGTCGGTCGCAGCGCCATTTCGCCGCCGTATTCCATCCAGCCGTCAAAAATGGAATGGAGCAGCGCGGTGCCGCGAGTATCGGTGAGCAACTGGCTACGCAAGCCGATAAGACCGCGGGAAGGGATTTTGAAGTCCATGCGCACACGGCCGGAATTGTGATTGCTCATTTTGAGCATTTCGCCGCGCCGGCTGCCCAGCGTTTCCAGAATGATGCCGATGAAGTTTTCCGGAATGTCAACCACTAGCCGCTCGACCGGCTCCAACCTCTTGCCGTTTTCGTTGCGCACCACGATTTCCGGCTTACCGACCATCAGCTCAAAACCTTCGCGACGCATGGTTTCAATCAAAATGGCCAATTGCAATTCGCCGCGGCCCAGCACGCGGAATGATTCGGGCGTGTCCGTATCTTCTACTCGGATGGAAACGTTGGTCAGCAACTCGCGCTGCAGCCGGTCGCGCAAATCGCGCGAGGTCAAATAGCTACCCTCGCGGCCGGAAAGCGGGCTGGAGTTGACCGTAAATATCATCGCCAGAGTCGGCTCGTCGATGATGAGCGGTTCGAGCGGCTGCGGATCGGCTAGATCGGTGATGCTTTCCCCTATTTGAATCCCTTCGACGCCCGCAATGGCGACGATATCGCCCGCATGCACCTCTTCCGCTTCGTCGCGCTCAAGCCCGCGGAACGTAAAAAGCTTGGTAATTCTGGTTGTCTGCAGCTTGCCATCCAGCTTGCTGATGCCGACGTCGGTGCCGCGCTTCAAAGTTCCGTTGAAGACACGCGCGATCGCGATGCGGCCCAAAAATTCGCTGTAATCGAGGTTCATCACTTGCAGTTGCAGCGTGGCCGCAGGATCGCCGGCCGGAGCCGGAATGCGCGCAACGATGGTCTCAAACAATGGCAGCAAATCCTTCGAACCGTCGCCGGGCGTGCGATGCGCAACTCCTTCCCGTGCGTTTGTGTAAATGATCGGGAAGTCGAGTTGATCTTCTGTGGCGTCGAGGTCGATGAACAGGTCGTAGATTTCGTCCAGTACTTCCTTGGCGCGAGCGTCGGCGCGGTCAATCTTATTGAGCACCACGACAGGAGGTAGCTTCGCCGCCAGCGCTTTCTGCAAAACGTATCGCGTCTGCGGCAGCGGACCTTCGCTGGCGTCCACCAGCATCACCACGCCATCCACCATACGCAGCGCGCGTTCCACTTCGCCGCCGAAATCGCT
>Ga0157379_10004619_pt1 | contig 11814 bp, 12 predicted proteins | sample S25metaG_FD_121802 | JGI IMG/M metagenome (GOLD analysis project Ga0157379, IMG submission 121802) | Switchgrass rhizosphere microbial communities from Kellogg Biological Station, Michigan, USA - S2-5 metaG | ecosystem: Host-associated > Plants > Roots > Rhizosphere > Soil | place: USA... | reverse complement strand
TCTATCCGGAGTGGGGCTGGGGGACCGATGATAGCGCCCGCGCGTTGTCCTATCTGAAGCGGTTCGGGTCGGTCTCGGTGCTCAACGGCCATATTCATCAGGTGATGCAAAAAGTCGAAGGAAACGTGACGTTCCACACGGCGATGTCCACCGCGTTTCCGCAGCCGTCGCCAGGCGCGGCGCCGTCGCCAGGGCCGATGAAGGTAGAAGCCGATCGGCTGAAGAGGATGCTCGGCCTGACGTCGATCGCCTTCCACGACGTCCGCCATCCGATTGCCATCACCGATGTGCCGCTCGAGAGCGCTGTGGCATCGGCCGGCGCCGGCGCGCACCATGTTGACGTCGACAACTTCACGTTCTCTCCCGCGGCCGCGATCGTGCAGGCCGGTGCGACGGTGACCTGGACCAATCACGACGATGTGCCGCATAACGTCGTGAGCACGAAGAAGACGTTCGCCTCGCCCGTACTCGACACCGACCAGCAGTTCTCGCTTCGTTTCGACGCGCCGGGAACATACCACTACTACTGTTCGCTGCATCCGCAGATGACCGGCGAGATCGTCGTGGCCTGAGCAAGGGTCGCGAACGAAGACCGGTCGACACGACGTGTTCCGAGTGTGCCAGTGGTCACGGCCGGATTCCGGCCGCCCCGACCAGCATGGCCTTTGTCAAACAACGATTGAAGAAACGGAGACCGCATCATGAGTAAAGCTGTAGTCGCTGGCATTCTGACGCTCGGCCTCGGCATGTGGGGCTGCAACGGGAACCCTTACTCGAGCGACATTACGAGCCCGACGGCACCGACTTCGACACCGATCACCGCCAACGGGGCCGTGACCATCAACGTCGTTGCGATCAGGGGCGCGCAGTCGTTCTCGCCCAACCCGGCGACGCTTCCGGCCGGTCAGGTGGTCGTGTGGCACAACGTCGATATCACAACCCATCGCGTAGTGCTCAACGATCGATCGGTGGATACCGGCGATCTGGCGCCAGGCGCGTCGAGTCAGCCGACGGCCATCGGCGCCAGCGGTCAGTATCACTGCTCGATCCATCCCGAGATGATCGGCAGCATCAATCAGGACACCTCGATGGCTCCGCCGGGGTCGTCCTACTAACAGCGAGACCATGGTTCGGCAGCAACGAAGCTCGCGACTGGTTCAACGGGAGCCTGGAGGGATTCCGCGCGCCGAACATGCCGTCGGGCGCTGGAAAAGCGCTCACCGGGATGGCCGCAATTGCCCTTGTCACCCGCGATGCAGCAGAAGCCGAACGCCTCCTCGATGAAGCGGCGTCCGCGCTTGGAGACGATGCCCATGGTTCCTGGGTCACGGCCTGTGGATTCGCGCGATCGTGGCGGTGTGGCGCGGCAGTCCGGATGCGGCGATATCACTCGTGCGGGAAAGCCTTGCTCACATTCAGACGCTCCGGGACAAGTTCGCCTTCGTGTACGCGGTGGTCCCCCTCGCGGCTGCCGCCGTGCTAAAGGGCGACGAGCTGTGGGCGGCGCGAATCCTGGGCGCCCGGGATGCCGTCACCGAACGCACTGGTGCCACGCTCGCCGACAACGTCGTGCACGACCTCCAGGAACAGGTTGAGCGAGGCGCGCGCGCGCGTCTTGGCCCGACCAGTGGGCCATGGCGTTCGCGGCAGGCCGCAACACCTCGATCAAGGGGTTGCTGAAAGATATCGACGATCGATCGCGTCTTGAAACCTCCTAGCGTCGGCCGGCCGGCCATCAAGAAATCGGGAACGTCGGCGTGCGCACCTGCACCGACGCCCGCGATCGTTTGGTTCGTTGATCAAATGTTCGCAGCTCGCGGCGATTCGCACCCCGGGCCGGCGCGCCGATTGTCTATTCCACTCGCACCCAGGACACGACGCCCAGTCGAAGGTGGCTGATTCTGGTGGGCGGCGGTGCAGCGGGTGCCGTCCACCCTCCGTGCAGCCACTCGCGATGCCCAGCGCACAACGGTGTCGGTGTGGACGATGACCAGGGCCGGCCAGTGTCGATGGGCCTTGATAGACGCCGACAGGATTCCGGCGGTTGCGGGGTTTCGCGCCCGATGGCGCGTTAAGGGAAGTAAGCGTCGCCGCAGCCGCGGCGGCCAAAGGAGACGAGCCAATGCCTGAAGTCATCGCTTCCGCAACGCGAGCGCCGGGAATCCTTCGACGTGACACCACGCGGCACGCTTTCTGCCGTCGAGGGTTCGACAAATCGACGACATTTGCGTCCTTGCGTGCCGAGGTTAGCGCCTCATCTTACGCAAGCGACCGTGTGTTAGAGCACACGGACTCGGTTTAGCATCCTCTCCTTTTCTTCGCGCGGACACGCGCTCGACGTTCGATCTAATCAGAGTGGTCTTTGCGTGGACACACTCTCCAGACAGGAGGCCCGTATGCGACTCAGATCGTACTTTACCGCGGCGGCAGGAACCGGTGTGATTGTGCTGTCGCTCACGCTGACACCCGCGCGTGTGGCGGTTGCCCAGATGAAGACCGCGACGACGGAGATCGTGAACACGCTGGTCAACCCGGTGATCGTGAAGGATGTCGACCACGCTCAGCAGCCGTGGCATCACTCGGCGTCAGTCTTCCTCCAAGGCGCCAGCGGCAATGTCCAAACCGTGTTTGTGGTGCCGGCAGGAAAGCGATTGGTCATCGAAAGCGTGTCGGCTCGTGTCGAAGTGACGCCGGCCGATTCGGTCAGCGTGTTGAACTTTGTCACCAGCGTCCAGGGATTCGGCGCGTTTCAGGAGATTCAGGTGTCAAGGCAGGGCTCGGACCTGGACGGGAACTCGATCTACGTCGGGACGCATGCGGTGCGCGCATACGCCGACCCGAACACCAATGTGCAGGTGCAATTCGGACGGAGTAGTATCGCCAACAACGCAAGCGCCGTCATCACGCTGGTCGGTCATCTGGTGAACGCTCTGTAGAGTCCGGCCGAAACGCGCGCGGAGGATCCTCGACGCGATGGTAGGTGTGAGGACCGGAATGCGGCGCGCGATCTCCTCCAGTGTGGCCTGCACGATGCGGACGTTGCCGGCGGCTTTTGTCCGCCGGTCGCGCGTGAACGCCAGGTGCTACCCGCGCGGCGCCTGGCGATCGAGACCGAGATCAGCCGCCAACTCCGACAAAGCGACCAGCACCTGTTCGACACGTTCAAAGGCCTGCAGGCGACGGGTCGGCCGATCGCAGGGATCGCGCAGCAACTGGGCTGCAATCGGCGGCGCTTGGACCGTGGGCGAAGCAGCCTGAAATGAAGGCAGTCCGACGCCTGGACGACTGCCCTCTATCTGGCCCCTGACGTCCAGTGAGTCGGCGGCGACCCGTACTCCCGACACCTGCGATCATCCCGATCGTAGACCAGCACGATGTGGCCGGCGCGTCTCAGCGCAGCGGCCTGTTGCGCTGTGGGTAATGAGGGGTAAACGGACCACGGTAAGTAGAACATCGCCTCGATAGGATGGTCGACGTTGAACAGAACCGGTCTTGGTGCCGTTTTCCCTGAAGGGGACAGACAAGATCACAGAAATTGGACGGGGCGTCACTATCTCTCCTTTCATCGAGTGAGTCACTTGCCGAAGAACTGGCTGACGCCGGCACGGCCGGCCCGGGCGCAGATTTCCCCAGCGGTCCGGTTCGCCGAGAAATGGCGCTTGGCCGTGACGCTGTTGGGCCAAGTGCGCGCGCCGGGGTTCACGCTCACGGCAGGCTCCGACCCGCCAGGATCCGACCTGAAACCGAGGAGCACGAGATGCCTGATTCGGTCGAGCGTCGCGAACGGCGTTTTGTCGGAAACGGCAGACGCGAAGATAATCCATGGCACGACTTACGCGTAATCGATCGCTTCAAGAGACGAGCTTTCTGATTCGCTGCGCTTTCTTTGCTCCGACACCCCGAACCTGCACCAGCATGCTCTCGTCGGCTGTCATGACCTGCTCTACAGTGCCGAATTGAAGCAGCAGGCGATTCGCCAGAGCTGGACCAACGCCAGGTAGACCCTGAAGCATGTAGATCTTCCTTGACGTCAGACGCTTCGGTTTTCGGTCATACCGTTTGAGAACGCCAGGCTGGGCCCTACCCAGTTGATGGGCGAGACAACGAAGGATAAGGAGCGAGTCATCCGGATTGCGGCCGTAAATCACCGGCAATCTCCACATGACCGCCAAGGAAACGATCGCTCCTTTCAGCGCATGCGGGTGAACGTCGGGCATTCGTGGCGGCTTGGGCCCTTCGAGCAGCAAGACAGGACGATGCGGACTTCGAGCGAGGGCAGCGGCTTGGGAGAAGAGTCGGCCGTCCACCAGCGACGTCGCGAAATCCGCGTACGTCTTTCGTTCAACGAGAACGCCGTCATCGACGAGGTAGTCACCGACGTCGAGTTGCTCAAGACGAACATCGAAGTCGCCCGATGCTCTGGCGAGGTCGAGAAGGGGGGCGTGTCGTTCAGCAAAGTCGACGCGGAGCAGATGTCGCATCGTCCGCTTGTCCGTCAAAGCAGCGTCGTTTGCTACGCCACTCGGATCCTGGTTGTCCACGGTCGAGGCCTCAACTACATCCGCCTCTCTACGGTGAGGGTGTGGTTGCGACGCACGAGCAGCATCCCGTGGCGCTTCCTCAGCATGTTGAGTCATACCAAACCTTCGGAAGTCGATCTCGGCCAAGGCTTTCCTACCGGGCTGCCGCCGATCACCTTGACGACGACGATGCCATCGTCATTCAGACCTGTCAACAGGCTGTCGACGCCTGCGTCGCACCTGGTGGATCCGCCGATGCATCAACTGTGATGGTTGCACTGACGGGGCGGGTAGCCGTATATTCCGTGCATGCGGTTTGAGAGAGTGTGGGTTGAGCAGTGCAAGGCGACGAAGGCCATCAAGCGACGCTTCGGCGCGAAGAGTGCGCTTGATTACCTGATTGGTGAGAAAGTGGTGACGTTCGCCGATGCCGCTCGCGATGACCCCGGCTTCGCGAGAGAGCTTCCGCGATTCCTCGCTGCAGTCTGGCGTACGTTTAACGAGTATGAGCTTGCGGGCTATATCGCAAGCCGAAGACCGGCCGCGAGAAGCCGCCTGAGGCAGCTCCTGTATTTGCGCTGAGCGTTCGCTACTCTTGGCGTGGTCGCCTTTCAACAATGCGGGCGCATCGCATCGCCGTGTTCCGCGGCACGACGGCTGACCGCAACAGCGAAGGGCTGAGTCGCCAACGTCCTGATGCGGTCACCCACGGTTCGTCCCGTTGATGGTCCGGCCATCTTCCGCTTCGAATTCCACGATCAGTCTGACCGTGAACATGACGAGCTTGGCGAGGCTCTTCGCCGAGCGCAGGAGCTGGAGACGTTCGACGATCCGTTGATTCAACGCGATCAGATTGTCTTTGGACAGCGTGGTGAGGTCGAGGCTCCTGACATCCATTATTCCCCAGTCCCTCACCGGAGTGCCGGGACGCTCGAAAACTCGCGCGTATTGTGCGTCGCCAACCTCAGGTCGTGGCGAAGGGCCATCGCGGCGATCTGCAGATCGTGCGGCTCGATCGTTTCTCCCTTCCGCTCAAGCACACGACGGATCTCGGCACGTTGCACTGCGCACGCGTCATCGAACGGAAGCGAGCAAGGACCACAGTTTTGGGCACAGCCGCACTCACGGTGACCAGTCCGACAAGCGTGTGACCCTGGAAACGCCTGCAGCTCGAGTCAGCAACCCTCCGGTGATTCATTTGACCGATTAGTGGAATGCCAATCCGGCGATTCTATTTATGCCCCCTGATGATGCCCGGTGTTCCCTGGTGTTTGGGTCGAACATGACACAGCTTGATCACAGCTCGACGGGTTGGTCAGTTTCCCATTTACTCGTCGTTTGGGCCCGCTTCCTGACGGAGGCACACTGGCGCGATATACGGTGGTATATGGCACAATAGCGGTGGAGGTAGCTCAATGCCGCGAACCGCCAAGGTGTTCATGACTAATCGCAGCCAGGCCGTGCGCCTACCCAAGGAGTATCAGTTCTCCACGGCTGAGGTGTTCATCCGAAAGGAGGGCGACGACGTCATCCTGTCGCCGCGCCCCCGCGACTGGCGCGCGTACGTAGAGACCGCTCCAGTGGCGTCCGACGCCTTCATGGCCGACGTCGAGGACCTCCCTGTCCAAGAACGCGAGCGCTGATGCTGCGCTACATGCTGGACACGGACACCTGCTCCTACATCATGAAGCGCTCGAGCCCGGCGGTGCTCAAACGGCTCGAGGCCATAGCTGTCAGCGATGTCTGCATGTCCGTGATCACGAAAGCGGAACTGCTGTACGGTGTGGAGGTATCGCCCCGCCGCTCACAGGACGCCGCAGCGCTCGCCGCGTTCCTGCCGTACGTCGAGGTGTTGGACTTTGCCGATGGCGCCGCGATCCACTATGCGGAGATCCGCGCCGACCTGAAGAAGCGAGGCGCCCTCATTGGCGCCAACGACCTATTCATCGCGGCCCACGCTCGCGCCCTCGGGCTCACACTCGTCACGAACAACACGGCGGAGTTCGAGCGCGTGAAAGACCTCGCGATTGAGAACTGGACGATTCCCCCGCGCCGCAAGCGTTAAGCTCCTCCGGTCCGGTGCCCGGCTGTCTCCTTGGGTCTGGGCTGCGTCGCTATCCGCGCCGTGAGCGTCCCTGGTCGGCGTGCTACAAATCGCTCCAGGAAGCGTGCGCCACGGTTCCGGCTCGTGGATCGCGTGGTCGCGGGCTTCTGTGCGCGGCTCACGCGCCCGCGCCGGCTGTCCGTGCCGCGATCGTCCTGAAGCCCCAACCCTCCTGCGCCTCCATCGGGCGCTGACCACGAGGAAATATCGTCAACTGTTTTTCGTCCACCGGGCGGAGGAATCCCGGCCCGAAATTCGCCATGCACAGGCGCCGCCGCGACACCTTGTCAGCGCTTCCCCATCAGCAGAGTTGCGCCCATCGGCGCCGCGGCAACCCCAGCGCACGAACGCACTACACTCCTTGCGTAACCATAGACGTCTGTACGGCGAGTGAGGCAGATCGGATCACGTCGAGCACTTCCTTTGGGTGCGAGAGCATGGGAACGTGGCTGCTCCTCACCTCAAGAGTCGTGGCACCCATCCGCTTCGCGGCGAAGCGTTCCAGGTCGGGATTGACGGTCCGATCCTCGGTGGCCACGATGGACCAACTCGGCTTCGCCCGCCAGGCGATGCCGCCGTCATGCTTCTGGAGAAAGAGATCAAGGGCCGGCGCGAAGTGCGTCGCATAGACGAGGCCCTGTTCTTCCTGGGACAAGTCACCGGCGAAGCACGGCACACCGTCCGGCCGCAACCAGACGCGGCCGTCCGCGACTTCGGCGTATTTGAAGACGTCCGTCTTGGGAAACTTGTCCTGTTGGCCTTGCGACGTCTCAGTCTCATCGGGACCCAACGCCGCGACATAGACCAGCGCGGCCACGCGCGGGTCTACCCCGGCGTGCGTGATGACGGTTCCACCGTAGGAGTGGCCGACGAGAATGATGGGACCCCTGACCCGCCCGAACGTGCGGATGGTTGCGTCGACGTCGCCCTTCAGAGTGTCAAGACCGTACTGCGCAGCCATGACTTCATGACCCTCGGCCCGCAACGCCGGGATGAGTTTTTGAAAGCATGAGCCATCGGCCCAGATACCGTGAGCGAACACGACGCTTGGTTTGCTCTGCATGATGATTCCCCCCAACGGCGACTCTGTCGCCCGCCGACCGCGACGGTGTGTCGCGTGCCTGGCAGGATGGCACCATCCAACAAGGGCACGGTAGTCAAGGAAGGTTAATCTTGGTGAATCGGAAGGCCGACCAGAATCGATGAGGCCGACCGGTGCCCTTACCTCCGCACCCGAATTCCGCGCGCCTCATTCGAGCGAGCGCGGTGGCGCTTCGAAGCTCGCCGGCCGGTCGGGATGCTAACTCAGTTGGGCGAGGAGTTGGCGGGACGTTCGAAGATCTCCCGAATCGAGGCCTTCGGTGAACTGATCGAAGACCGGGCCGAGTATCCGGCGCGCCTCGGCCGGTGCGTGCTGATCCTTCAGCAGCGTCGCGAGATCGAACGCCGAACGCAGCTTCCAGGGAAGTATGCCCACCTTGTCAGCGGCCTCGAGTGAGGCTCGCAGGGTGGTCCCCGCGGCGGCGTCGCGATCGAATGCCCGTTCCGTCGCGGCACGCAGACGCAGGAACTCTGGCAGGATCCACCGTTGTGGCCCCAGGTGGAACACGAAGTCGACGACCCGTGCAGCGTCGTTCGCTTGCCCGACGGCGATCATCGCTGCTGCGAGCGTCGCGTAGTAGCTGTGATACCCGATTTGAGACAATCCTTGCTGAAGACTCTCGAACGCCTTGCGCAGGGCTTCAGGGGCACATCGGCTTCCCGACAGCGCGGCGACCGCCTCATCATAGCAATCTGCAATGGGGATCCACGCCGCCATGCCATGGCGGTACACCGTGTCCTTGAGAATGTCCGCGTAGAGCCTGGCCTTCGCGTAGTCCCGACACTCGATCATGACGAAGACAATTCCGTGAGCAAGACAATGGATGATCGTCAATCCATGGCCCGTGTCCAAGACCGCACGCGCCGCTGTCTCCATCGCGATGACCGCTGATGCCGGCTTGCCGACCAGGAAATTCAGCGCGGCCAGGAGTACGTTGGCCCTGGCCTCCTGATCGACGTGAAAGCGCGCGACCGGACCCTTCGGAAAATCTCGCATTTCCGCGCAGAGCTTTTCCACACGTTCGCGCGCCGAAGAGAAGTTACAGGACAGAGTCTCCCACTCGGCGCAGAGGTGCTCCTGCTCCCATACTGCCGAACGATCATTGGTCCGGGCGGCAGCCTGCCGCATCGCCTGAAGCGTGTCAGCTATCTCGCCTTCGCGCCCCGGCAGCAGAGGATACATGGCCAGGGCGCCGAGGATGTGACACTCGGCGTGCGCATCCCCCGTCTCGCGAGCCAGTTGAAGCGCGGTCTCGAAGAGCGCAACAGTCCTTGCGGGATCGGCCGCCAGATAGATGGTGCTCGTCGCCAGGCCCGCGATCAACTTCAGGCGTAGAGGCGCATCGGTGCACCCGATGCGATCGAACTCGGCCAGCGCCCGTTCGCAGTTCCTCCGGCTCTCGACGGCCAACGAGAGTTCACGCCAGAGCGGCAATCCGGCGGCGGCCAGCTCGATGCCCAGGCGCGGGTCGTTGGCTCGGTGCAGCGACCACTCGATCGCCTTTCGCAGATCGTCGGCCTGAGCGGCGTAGGTCGCATGCCATTTGCGCGCGGGCATCGTCGCATGGTCTTCCGCAGCGTGATTGAGGACGTCCAGCTGAAGTCGTGCGTGACCTGCTGAGACAGCCGCCAATTCTCCATGAGTCTCCAACAGACTGCTGGCAAAGGCGCGCGTACTATCCAGCAAGCGATACCGCAGGTCACCGGAGGTCTGATCGACGCCGAGCATGGACTTGGCGCGCAGTCCGGCAATCGCGTCGAAGGTATCGATGGGAGCCAAGCCATGATGCGCGACAAGGCGAAGCACAGCGTCTGTGTCGAACGCGCCGGCGAAGTGAGAGAGCGCGCGAAGGACCGTGGCCTCGTTCTTGGTCAGCAGCGCGTAGCTCCACTCGAGCGTCATGAGCAGGGTCTGCTGCCGAAGCGGACCGCCGGGCGTGTCTTGTCTCAGATTGTGAAAGCGATCGTCGAGTTCCTCGAGGACGGCGTCGGCGCTCCGGCCCGCCAGTCGTGACGACACCAGCTCGATTGCGAGCGGCGCGCCGTCGAGCCGTCGGCAGATCGCGGCGATCGCCCGCGCGTCCGCGTCCGTGACGCGATAACCACTCTTCTCGAACCTCCGTGCGGCCAGCAGCTGTGGCGCCGCGTATCGCAACACGTCCTCCACCGTATCCGTGTGGTCCGGAGGCGGGATCTCCAGGGGCCCCAGCCAGACGACCTTCTCGTATCGCGCACGCAACACCTGACGGCTGGTGGCCAGGATGCGGATCTCTGAAGTCTTGGCAAGAAGGACGTCGCAGATATGCGCCACGATGTTGAGCACGTGCTCGCACGTATCCAGGAGCAGCACGCCCTTCCGCCGCGCCAGGATTGACACGATCGCATGAAGACTGTCGTTGCTGTCCGAACTGATGCCCAGCGCTGCGGCCAGCGACGACGTCACGAACTCCTGGCTGGCGACCCGCGCGAGATCGATGAAGGTGACCGAACCACCGCCGTCGTCCTCGAAGAGATGGGCGACAGCGACGGCGACGGTCGTCTTGCCGATGCCGCCAGGGCCGACAATGGTCGTGAGGCGGTTGCTGGCGAGCGTGTCGCGCAACTGCGCAATTTCAATGTCGCGACCGATGACCGTACCGAGCTCCGGCAGCGGAAAGCCGACGTCGGCGGCAGCTGGACTCGCACGGCCTTGGAATTCCTCAGCCGACGCGTCGGGCCCCAACCAATAGCCTTGACCGACGAGTGTCGTGATGTATTCATGCGAAGGGGCACACTCACGAAGCGCACGACGCAGAGATGCGACCGTGACCTTCAAATTGCTTTCGTGGACGGAGACATTGGGCCACGCGGCCTCGAACAGCTGCTCCTTGGTGACCAGTTCGCCCTTCTTCCTCGCCAGTGCGAGGAGAACATCCATCGCCCTCCCGCCGAGGTGAATCTCCTCACGACCGCAGAACAATTTGCGATGTCGGACGTACAATCGGAATGGACCGAACTCCACGACGTCGCTTGATTCCGCTGGCACCATGGGCGAAAGCCATTCTTCTCACCAGATCCGTACGCTCCTGGACCTCGAGAAGAGCTGTTGAATCCTTCTCGCCGCGTCGCACGAGGTCGAGAACCCTCAAGCCGCGCTCAGGCGATCATAGCGTGGTGTGCGGTCGTCAACGAATGCCCTGCACGCCATCAGTATCAGCCGTCGCACTCGCGCCTGGAACATGGCCCGATGTCGAGGATTCAGTTGCGACGCTGAATCCTATCGTGGCAGGCGCCAAGAAACACGGAGACGACATTCGCGGAGTCTCGGTGCGAGCGACGGCGACGGACGTCACGGCGATGGACGATAGCGCGGGGAGCGGTCTCATGATCGGCATAGCACTGACCTGGCGGGCGCATGTGCCAGGCATTCAGTCGTGTTTGTCATCGCCTGTCCACGCTGCCGCTGCGTCCCTCTCGACTCAGGGCAACCTCGTGCTTAAGTCTCACGTTCCGTGCGGCCGATTCAGATCCACGTCCACGGGATTACGCACTCGGTTCGCTGAGCCAGTTGCGGACATCGTCCAATGCGGCCTGGCAGCCGGAAGCTATTGAGACGCAGCCACTTAGACGAACACACAAAACAGACGTGCCGCAAGTTACTGGTTTCATTGATCCATGAATTATGCGGAGCCTGAAGGGTTCAGAAATTGGTCACGCCGCACGAGAATATTCGTGAATTCCTGGCTCGGTCCCTTCGGGCCCGGTTTTTTCGGCACCGCTGACGAGAACAGCTGACGATATTTCCGCTGTTTGAGCGCGCGATGAAGTCGCAAGAGCGTGGACGGTCTGAGGACAACGGCGGAGCGGATCAGCCGACTCGGGCGCATGATCAGGGCGCACACGCCGGCCACGACGCGATCGGCGAGGCGGAGGTTGGGGGCACGTCGGCGGGAACGATTGAGAATCAGCAGTTGGTGCTTGACCAAGACGGACTCGGCCACCACCGCACGCGCGCCGCCCGGACCGGCGAGCCGGGCGACGGTCGCCATCAGATGGAGAAACAGGACAACCACGTCGCGCATGCCGTGATCGTAAACAACCTGGCGAAAT
>Ga0157379_10004618_pt1 | contig 11815 bp, 18 predicted proteins | sample S25metaG_FD_121802 | JGI IMG/M metagenome (GOLD analysis project Ga0157379, IMG submission 121802) | Switchgrass rhizosphere microbial communities from Kellogg Biological Station, Michigan, USA - S2-5 metaG | ecosystem: Host-associated > Plants > Roots > Rhizosphere > Soil | place: USA... | reverse complement strand
TTGGATCATATGTGATAAGAGGCCATCGTAAAGAACTTCTTTTCGTTTTGAGCGTGGAGAGGTGTTCGTTATTTTTGATAGGGTTCTTCATCCTCGAGATGGAATTGCCCATGCTTTTCGTGTCGCCAGCTATCCGGGTCTTCGTCTTGCTCATAATTTCCGTTGGGCTGGCCTTGCGTTCCTTCGATCCCTTTGAGGATGATCCTTCCTTCTCCGAATATCTCCCCAATTGCACCACTCCAGCGCTATTGTTCTCCAAGAGGCTACTCCTTCATCAGCATTATTCCCAACGCGGATATCCCTTCAGCCCAGAACGAGGCACTCCGGAGTATATTCGACCCGACCCTGTCCGAACAGGTAAACAAAAAGGTTGGTTTCTTCATGCCAGTATGCCCTCCAATGATATGGTCGATCGATCGGAGAAGCTCTCTTTTGTGCATGGACCGAGATCTGGGACGATCGACAGTTTCCTGGGTCGGATTGATGAATAGATCGGGGATACCTGTGCATTTGGATGTCAAGTAAGGGAGACAAGAAAATGCGGGAACAAAACAGTCAAAGGAGGGGGAGGATAATGAACGTATGTGGAGGAAGGAGTGGTACGATAAGGAAACATTTGTGGTGGTACAATCGGGAAGGAGGGGGTATACGACCATGATGGTACAGAAGTGAACAAATGGAACGAGGTAAGAGCGGGAGAAGAAATGAAAAACGAAGCCCGGATAGAAGGTGCTCGTTCTTCAAGAACGTGCATCCATATTGAAGTGGAGGTTGAATCTTCGGAATCACGAGGCGTTGGAATGCCAGACGAATAGGGTGGAAGAAGTGGGATTAAAGAATGCGGGAGAGGAGATGAAGCGAGGAAGGTTGTCATTGAAGCGGCAGTAGTGCGCGGATTTATGATAAATAGTTGAAGTTGCCCAAAATGCTGCGCCGGTTTTGGAGAAGTCGTTGTATACGGTGAAGTTTGTTGAGTGTTGATAAAGGTGAAGTAAAAAAGCCAATAAGAAAAGTAACCGCTAGACCTAAGATCGCCGATCATAGATGTGAAATCCGCGCCTCCTATCAATTGAGGGTCCTCCTCGTCAGCTTATTCCGCATCCTCATCTTCTCTCCATGAATGTACACCCATATCGGGAATGGGACACCAAAGAGCAGAGAAAGGCCGGCCAGAAGAGTGTTGCCCCAGCCTACTCCGAGGGTCTGGTACAGATCTTCGCCAAATAGTGGGAAGCTAAAGGCAAACAGGCAACGGCATACCTGGATAAATGTGAAAGTGAGGCGAAGATGGTAAGATGAATGGTCAAGGTGTATGTAGAGTAAAAAATATTGAAACTTACCGCTGCTGCTGCAAGTGCGGATGCAGCATATTGGAATGAGTCAACGAGATACAGTTGAATAGGAATGTAGATCCACATCAAGCCGAATGCCTAGGGAGAAACCAAAACAAAGATAGGTTGTTAGCATCGCTCGGCACGCATCGGAGAAGCAAATCATTCAAAACGTGAAGGTGTGATAGGAGCATTTAGAGTTGTGATGTGGCGCTGATCAAAGGGAGAAAGACAGAATAAACTTCAACTTCAACTTACAAAGACGCCTGAGCCGATGATGGGCATTATCCAGTGTAACCGTTGCTGGGCTGACCATCCGTACCATCTGGAAGGCAAAAAGATATCAATTGTCATTGGGTATTCTTTACAACAAGTCAAGGGGAAGGGGAAGGGGAAAGGGTCGTACAGCAATCCAACAGGCACTAAGACCGTCCCGATGGCCATGCTTGGGATACGGAATTCAGGTTTAGGGACACCGCCGTTGCGTTTAGTAAGCTAAAGCAAATATAGTGAGAATAGTGGTGAGAGAGAGGGTATGACACTCTAACCTTGTCATAAATCTTACTCATGAGCCACGCGCCCATGAAGGTCGACCCAAACAGGCCAATGCCGGGGCCCAAGTACGCCTGCAAATGAATAGTGGTATAAGTAGATAGACTTAGGGATATCAGATTTACGAGTGAATTGACTTACGAGCCCAGAGACACCTGGTCCCCAGCCATACACAGTCGAAAATAGATCGGGAAACGTCGTGAAAAGCAAGTATAAAAATCCGTACAGCCTAAAAATAAGAATCGATAAAGTTAATCAATAAAACGACTCGTTTCTCGCATAAATTTTACTCACAGCGCCATAAACAAACTCATCATCAGACCAATAAAGCTCCTCGTCAAGATCATCACTGGTCTTGTCAAGCTGGTTTTCAAGATTTCTTTCATATTCGGCTGCGCTGGTGGAGATCCTTTTTCTTGTACACGTTGCGAAGTCCCCACTGTATCCACTTTGACGGCTGAGAGACTGGCTTGGGGCTTGCTCTCGTCACTCATTCTTCCGCCCAGATTCTGTTGGGAATCAACGGCAACGACGGTGGACTCCACATCTTCATTAGCCTCCGCTTTCTTCGCGTTCTGTTTTGCTATTTTCTCCTGGATGACGGGGGCGTATGTTTCCTTAAGGAAAGGGAGGCCAATTACCGCACTTGCGCCAGCCAAGGCGGCGAGGATAATAAAAATATACTTGAACCCTATTGTTTCGGAAACGAAACCACCTATGTGCGTCGTGATATTTTGCAAGTGATGGAAAAGGCCGGGAGTATGCGTGGCGGAGTGCCAACAAAAAGTTTAACGAATGACGAAATGAAAATAGAAGACAAAAGGCCAAAGTGAGCGCGCGACGATCAAACCACACTGCCACAGGCAAAGGCGTGTATGCATACCTGCGATGGGACCGACAACAGGGCCTGATCCGGGAGACACCAAACGGACAACGATTAGTTCGGTTAATCAGCCACACTAACGGGACCGTACGCACCTAGGAGGGGTCCAAGGGTGTATATTGACATTGCCGTTGCCCGTTCAGCGGGGGCGAACAAGTCACCAATACATGCACCGCCGATTGCTACAGGGGCACCACCACCGAGACCAGCTGTGCGTTGAAGGGCATGCAAATTTATGGAGGGCACAAGGAATAAGTTAGCACATGATGATCAATCGGCGTCGGTTTGTCTCCATCCCCGACTACTGTATTGTGTAGATAGGGGGAGCGGGGAATGCTTACCTAGGAAACGGAAGGCAATGAGAGATCCCGTGTTGGGGGCGAATGCACAACTCAGAGTGAAGACGAGGAAGACAACGTTTGAGATGTGCAGAACTATAGAACGGCCGTAGACTTCAGTGAGGGGACCGATGACGAGAGGACCGACGGCGAACGCGAGGAGATAGATACTCAGTGTAAGAGCAAGAATGGTGGGGTTCGAGATATTATAATGTATCGCGATGCCGGGAAGACCTGGGGCCATCATAGAGCTAGCAAGCGGCCTGGCGGAATTAAGGTGGCATTGTCAAAAGTCATTGTATGCGTATTCAAAATAAATCACTCACGTTACAAATGTATACAGAGCGACCATGGCCGTTATACCCCACTTTGTTCGTACAGACCAGTTGCGTGGGTTGCGTGAATCCTCCTCCCAAAGCTCTGGCATGTCGTACTGCTCCTTAGAGTAGCCCTTCTGGGGGATAGTGGTGGTAGGAGAATGAAGCGAAAGGGAAACACTTTTGGCAGAAGAAGAGACGAAGGGCGTTAAAAGTGGAGTAACTTGGGGAGACTCGGCAGGGGCCGGTATACAGATAGTAATTCTTGAAGGATTGCTGTACTGTGATGGGGTGCGAGTGTTTGACAAACTGATGGCTGCAGAAATACCTCCATTTCTGGATGGAAGAGGCGTCGTCATCGCGAACAACAGCGAGCAGGGAACAACGATGGTGAAGAGAAAGGAAAAAGAATAGAAGAAGAAAAGGCTGGCGTCCAACTCTTATAGTATAAGACAAGCACCAGTCAACGGGACCAAAAGTGGCAGAACCGAATTTCCCTTTTAGGTCCTTTTGCGCCCGTTCAACCTGATCTCCGTCAAAGTCCAGTTCGAACGGAGCGCGTCCCTCCCGCGCTGCCTCCTCGAGGTTCCGCATTCCGTCGTTTTTTCTGCACGTTTTGCGCCCTACAAGCTCTGCCATTGCGCAGCAAAACGACTGATACACGTTGGATTTGACTCTGGTTTGCGTTATTTGCGGAGAAGGGGAGTTTCTGTGGCAAGGACGTGTCGGGCGTACAATTGGAGAAGACGTGCGAACAGTCGCTAAGATAACAGCCAAAAAGGGAAATCAAAACGTTGTGGCGTCGTCTTCCCTTGTTTGCACTCACCCTGCTGTGCGAATAATTACTTTTCGTCCCTTCATGCTCAGTCATAGAATGCTCATAAAAGTCTTCGATGGCACTCAGAAGAGGATTTCTTCATACCCATCTTGCGCCGCTCACACTCCACTGCCGCACTGGCCGTTCCGCGAGCTAGCCGGGTCCTTTTGTCTGCACGTCAAGATGTTTCTGTCCTTGTGATCCTTGGAGCATGCCAATCTTCACCAAGACATTCTGCCAAAATTGGGTTAAATGATCATACACAATCACTGACAGAAACTCTGAGCTTCAAGCCACCTAGCCCTGCTTTGATTAATATTATCATTTTTTTAGAGTTCTGGCTATAACCATCGGACAATGTGGTATGCCGCTTATCAACACATGTTACAAGCCGTTCATAATGATGCAACTTTCTTAGGCTCACTAGAATTAGTCCTCTCATACCCGAGGCGCCGCACTTCCAGTCCCCTTAAAGTCCACGGGGAAGAAAGAATCCGCGTTTCTGCAGAGCATTCCACGGTTCGAAAATGTCCTCATATGATCCAGGGATTCAAATATTTGGCTCGATAATGAGATAGGATAATGCCAATCTTCCCTTCAAATTTATGAAAAAATAAGTTGAACGGCTTCGCATATCTCATTCAAGGTGTCATCCACATGATTAGACGCGTTTCTATTTTTAATTCGAGAAGAAAGGAGAAAAATACACCCCAAAAATAATTTACTTTCCCCCCCGGAAAGCCCCATCAAGTCTTACAATCGCCCGGGAAGTCTCCCAGCACCGCTCAGCCTAATCGTCTCTCCATTGACAAACCTGCACTCTACTATCCACCGTACGGTCTCTGCGAATTCTTCTCCGCGGCCAAACCGCCTTGGGAAGATAGTCTCCTTGTCGAGTGAGCGTCTTGTCTTCTCAGGCATCTTTGCTGTCATGGCAGACTCAAAAGTTCCTGGTGCAATGGTATTTACCTGAAAGGATTAAATGAGGGATTTATCCCTTGACAACTTGAGACATACTCGGATTCCGTAACGACCCAGATCACGGGCCATAGGTAATGTCATTGACCTTACAGCACCCTTGCTTGCAGCGTAAGCTGTTTGGCCTGGTTGTGCTTCGAACTACGCCATTTAATTAGTTGCGGTTCTAATGCGATATATAATACTTACAGCAGCAGCGCTAGAAACCATCACAATAATTCCACGCTCACCATCCTCACCCTCCGCTGGTACCTCAATCAAATGCCTGCACACCAGCCTGGTGAGATTGAATGTGCCCATGACATTCACCTCTTGAGTGAATCTGAATAGCTCGAGAGAAAGCGGACTTCCAGATGTGTCAATCACCTGTAGGTAGCACACATGTTTCCCCATGAGCCATTCGGAACATATACGCCGGGAGCTCTGAAATTATCGAGCGCACCTTTCCGATAGTCGCAACTCCCGCCGCGCAGATAGCGCCTCCCAGAACAGCACCCGTCTCTTTGGACCATTTAATAGTCTCCTCTACTGCTTTCTCGACCTCTTCGGCGTTGGAGATATCGGTCTTGAAGAATCGGAAGCTAGAAGACGGGGAAAGATCCGATGGAGGTTGGGAGAGGTCGAGAATGGAGATATGGGCGGAATGGGCGAGTAGATCGCGCACAGTTGCGAGACCAAGGCCCGAAGAACTGTGGATTAGTGTAAGTTAGAGTTTAGGTTGGTCGGGAGTGACAAGCAAGTTGGTTGCTACTGACCCTCCGGAAACAACAAATGTGCGATTTTCAATCTTCATTTCTACTAAGGTTGAAATTCACTTCTAAGCGTTGCAGGAGAGTAATGGAAATGGTAGTGATAGTACCAGACATAACGTGCATGTGATTGGTTGCTGAGTAAGCTGTAGGAAGAGGAAACGGTCATTACCGGATTTGGAAGGTCTAAGTTCGTGGATATTCTGACAATGCTTTCGAAGGTCGGAGCCTGATAAAAATACCCAAATACCTGTGAGTGAAAACCTCACTTTCTCTCCACTCAACTGCGTATCTTATTCCTTACCCATCCCAAAGTTCCTGGCAAGCGTGACATTTTTGACATATCTTGTACGTCCTCAAGAACCGTGCACCTGGCAGTCTTTTTTGCTGAAACTGGTTCATAAGCCCCAGCGCTGAGGCTCTAGCTCAGCCCTCCAGAACTCCTGGAAACATATTATCGTCATCCGTGCTCCATAAAGCGCTTCGCTCAGGTCTCCAACGGCCAAGACACTGTCATCTCTTACTCCGACTTACCCATCAATTCTCCCAACTTCTCCCTATCACTCAGCATAACCTCCCTAGACTCCCGATGGCCACCAACGATCATATCTGGACAACAAAAGATTTCGAAAAATACCGCATCTCTGTCGCCCCCATGGCCTCCATAAAAGACTTCTTCGGAATCGATACCCTCCCCCAACCCGTTTTCGCCGAACCTGTCTTCTCCGAAATCCTCACATTAACCAATCCAAATGACACTGAAACCGCCTTACCATGGCGTATCATCTCGGACCTCAAAGTCCTACATACTGATCCTCAGTCAACTTCTATAGACCTTGTCAGTCTGGTCGCAATACATCTCTTACAGTTAATAGACTATGAAGGCCCAAAAGGTCACCTCACTTATTTAAGTGGGAAGGTTCCGGGTGATAATGGGATCCTCTCAACTGGGCCATGCATCATGGATTCGGAGACTAGTGCGCATTTACTGTTTGTGGAGGGGGGTAAGAAACAGTACCAGGAAGGGGTGCAGTCGCGTGAGCCGATTGAGCACCTTATTACGGATGCGATTGCGGCTTTTCAGAGTAACAATAAGCGTTTTATGCAGAAGAATAAGCGGCCCCTTGACATAGCGGTGAGTGACATTCATTTGACTTGCTTATCTACGGGTTTTATACTGACTGATGCTGGCATCTGTGCTTGCCTTTTGCACTCTAGATCATCCCTGGAATCATCTTCAATGGGAGTCTCCCTACGTTCTATCTCATCCCTGTGACCCAAGAGCTTATCAATGCAATGGACGAGAAGCGGGAGCCTGTAGAGGAGACAAAAGTTCTCGCTTATACCCCCGATATTTCCGAAGGGCAGAGATCGGAAGGCTTCTGGCCCACGGAAAATCGTCTTTTTATTCTTCAGCATTTCGAAGCTTTCAAGGCCTTTGTCCAAGTCCCAGAGGGGCTTAAATCCAAGGAATAGGGCTTTATCGTTAGAGCAATTGGAGAACGCTCGTTGTCCTCGCTAGATGAGGCATACTAGTAGAAGGATCGGAAGTAAAAGTCGTTGCGAAATATTTATTTCAACAGATTTGGATGCCATTGGGAAGGTGACATAGCTCTGTCTCGTCAAACTGTCTGTATATATAATAAACTGATTAAGCAAACCAAGCATGCAGACACTACTGACTTGTGGTGGTTCGGAAGCACAATGGACGTACTTTTGTCTTGAAGATGTCCACCTGGATAGGGAGCAGTTCATAGGAGAATATTCCCCCTTAATAGCGCACCGGCCCGTGGCCTTTAAGAGAGAAGAAATTCGTTCGTCTGTGAAGGTCTGCAGTTTATACCGACTAGCCAAGAACCCGAGATGCTTCTCCAGTCAGCACGCCGAACTTTGATGAGATCATACCTGCTTACCCAAATTAATCTCATACTCTTTAAATCCACCAATGGTCGTGTTTATTAACCTTCTGTTTCTCGCGTACTTGAGTGACCATAAGTAAACACCCGATGACCCGGTGCCTGCATTAACATTTCTTCCATCTACACCACCACCTTCGAAAGGCCAGCCGCTTACCCATAATACTTCTATTCCCATGAATGCCTTAAAATTTACCCTTCCCGGTGGAAATTATTCGAGGTATCGTGGAAATCGCAGCGTCCCAGGACAATTCCAGTGTTTTAAAATTGGCATTGGTGTCCAAGGCTTTCAACGAATCGGCCAAGTCCGTATTATACAACGTCATATTATTACACAATTTCTCACAAGCAGATTCATTTATCCAAGGAGTCAAACATCCTCGGTGCAATGGGATCGACCCACCTGAATATACTCGTCGATTATGCATTGAGCAAACTGCCATGGACAAATGCGATGAGTCGGCTCTATCACTATATGGCAATCGGAACTCCAGAATATGTTTATTTCCCTCCATAGGCGATGCCTATAGGTAAATAGAAGATGCAGACCTTCGTGAAGGATGGGCCAATTGGCCCTATCCATGGTGTGCGATGGTTCTTTGGGTAGCCGAATCATTGTTCTGCCCTCGTCTTCTCTTGTTTGCACGGATAAACCATGTTTTACCCCGATGCCGTCAATGAAGAGGTCATTCTGGATCCATGCGTAACTCTCTCATTAAATCATGTTGGCTTTGCTTTCTGGACAGATTGCGATAGTCGCGAAAGACTAATGACCAAGTACAAGCTTTCCTCAATCTGGGATCGGTTCAAATACTCTTAGTATCCGTCTTCATGGATGGTGTTCTCCTCGAAAGTTTTGATAGAGCAGGTTTGGAAGCTTTGGCTAAAATATCAGACCAATGTCTGTTTGCAATACCTGGGCTGGAGACAGGACAAGTAATGACCGTGTTTAAGGACTGTGTAGGATCAGATCGAAGGGCCCAGGAATTGGCAAGATAAAATCGTTTCCTAGCTGTTTCCTGATCCTCATGCTATTAGCCTTCCTCGTGGTCTGTTGTATACGCCATTCAGATTTGAGAGTAAAAAAGTTTTGAAGACTCTGCCCACTATAAAATGTACACAAATACCAATTGATTACCGACCTTCTCAACGGAGAATAGTTTAATTCACATACATACTCACATGTCATTAAAAAGTGTGTATCCTTTCACGCGGACTTCACTGAGTAAAAACACGAGCGATTTCATATTAATATTGTTACGGTAATAAATCCAAGCAACTGGATTCACGCACAGTCCAATGACAATTATCACAAAACCAATAGAAACTATGTTTCAATCTCTCTGCAATATCTTCGCCTGTTTTCGTCTCGATATTCCAAGAGGGGAGTCTGGCTTTATAAGTGTCGCTTACATGTACTCAATAGTTCTTCTTTCCACCCCACCACCATACACCACTTTGAAAAGCTTTCCATGGACACCTCTAACCGTTACCCTTCCTCTAGAGCTCATAAATGAGGTTGTAGAAGTTGTAGCGTCGCATAACAAGGCTACTGCATTAATGGCATTGGTGTCCAGGGATTTCAATGAATGGGTCCACCCTGCATTACACTGGTCGGTACCTCCACATGGCGAATTGCAGGCAAATTTCTTTATCCAAGGACTGAAAGAAGCTCGTTGCAATGGGGACGATCCGACTCAATACACCCGTCGACTGTGCATTAACGGAGATCCTATTGACAAATGCGATTCAATCTTCTCGCTTTTCGGAGACCGGAATATGAAACAAATATTATTAATCCTTCGTTATCCTCACAGTTCCACACCAGATGATGTTGTTCAAGATACAGAACTTTGGCTTCGCCTGTGGTATGCAATAGTCCTCTGGAAATCTGACCAATGGTTCCACCGTCGCCTCGCCCTATTTGCCTGCATCACTGATCTAGATGAAGTCCTCGAACTGGGATCACTCGATGCAGCTATTCCTTTGCCATTGATTAATTTTGGCTTTGGTTTTTGGGAAGAGTACAATGATCATGAAACCGTCATAACTGCAGTATACACTTTCTGGAGACGAAAATCAGTTCGAGTTATCCTAGTCCAACCCTTACAGCCGGGGCTCCTCTCTGGTCAACATATTGGATAAACGTTTGTTTGTGATACCCAGAATGGATGCGGAGCAAGTAGTGGTGACGTTTGAGGCGGGCGTGACATTTCGGGATAGTATTGAAGAGCACAAAGACTGCAGAGTAACAGTCACGCCTTTATGGTATGTACAATCTATTTTATTTCCTAGTCTTGCCTTACTGAAGTGGTATTTTCATTATATGTTGGGGGTTATTTCGAGTGGCCACTTCGGATGCTGGGAAGATATCGATAACCACGAAGATGTGATAACCGCAATGAAGTCGTTTCTCAGCATAGAGCCAGTCCAAAAATTCTTGATCCATGCTAAAACATCCGCTGGACCTCTCCAAAACCTTTTTAGACCACTTTCGCCAGATTGGGCCCAAATATGTAACCAACATTTCTTTGTATTACCCGGATTGGAATACAGTCAATCCAAGGAAGTCTTTAATGCGGGGAGGACTGTTTGGGACCATGTAGAAGAGCACATAAATTGGAGAGTTCACTTCTTTAATGGTCTAAATCATTTGATTTCTCTGACTTAGTGGCTTTAGCGGGAGGTGGAGGTTTATTCGTCAGAAAATCTGAAGGTTCAGGCTCTTTGTAGATCCAAGTATTCACCTTCACCAATGCCTTATAAAGTGAAAATATTTGAGCACTTTCAAGCTTTCAAGCAACAAGGCAATAGTCATTGAATACAAGTATAGGAGATTTTCTTCCCTTTTCATTTTTGCTCCGGGTGCCTATATCATCATTCTCAACAGCAGCTTGAAATATTATCCATCCATTTCAGAAAGGTGGATCGTAGATGTTGACTTCTTACGGGTAAAGTAATAATGGGCACCTAACGTCATTCTTTCCATGCTCAATCTCCAGATTCAACTAGCTGCGAAGTTCAATGTCCATGTCAACGTCTTCGTGGTCTGAACTTACAAGTATCCTTGATATTTTACTTGAACATATCTGAGGCTTGATTCCGAAATCATCTTCTCGTATATTTCAATAGACGACGGATATCCATTTCGATGAGATCGGTCTGACACGTATTCCGGATCTCCGTAAAACCTTACCCTTAACTCATGTCGGGTTAGCTTTCTGGGAAAAATGCGACCTCCCTAGCGTCATGCTAGATGCAGTACGGGCCTTTCTACGCTGCACGCGTGCATTCGAATGGTTCAACCCAACTCGATGCGTTGACTGTTTATCGATCACCATGTCACAAAAGCGGAACCCTTAGTAGAATATCTTCAGGATTTTGGATCTTGAATCGTGGAAGGACTGAACCTATTCAGCGACAACAGGATCCCGAAACACCCGCACATCGGCCTCGTCCGTTGCACGTAATGGTCTTGGACGAATCCTCTGCAGATATCATGCTTTATTTCTGCACCACGCATCTTTTATCTTGACAAAATCGGGTCTGCAGAATGATACCGCTAACACACGTTGGCTGTGCTTTCTGGGAAGGATGTGACATCCCCAGTGGCATGTTTACTGCCGTACGGACCTTTCTTGACATGGAGTCTACCCAAATCATTTTAGTCTCTGCTTCACTTGTGATAACCCCACAACTGAAGAATTTGGAGAAACTTGGCCGACGTAGCGGATGCGAGTTTGCATGTTAGGCCTGGGGTAGACGAGCAGGGTTAGGTGGAGCTCTTCAAGGCGAACAGGACTGATTGAGATGAGGTTTAAGAACACGGAATTTGCGGGTGATGTATCGTAATTTGGGTCGTGCTTAGTTTGTGGATTTTCGTCCTTTTTAATAAGAGCTCGTTCAGTAACACGATCGCGTCAACTTCTTGACC
>Ga0157379_10004617_pt1 | contig 11816 bp, 8 predicted proteins | sample S25metaG_FD_121802 | JGI IMG/M metagenome (GOLD analysis project Ga0157379, IMG submission 121802) | Switchgrass rhizosphere microbial communities from Kellogg Biological Station, Michigan, USA - S2-5 metaG | ecosystem: Host-associated > Plants > Roots > Rhizosphere > Soil | place: USA: Michigan... | reverse complement strand
TCTCTCAAACTAGCACTCCTTCGGATGCCTTTCCCCGGCTATCTCTCTTCAGAGGAAAAGCCCGGATTTTCCTCACCCCAATTACTTGGCGCGTCGCATTCTTTCCGACTCCCCAACACGTCAGTGCACTTACTTCTCCTCACTTTGCTTCTTTAGAGCCAGAAGCCACGTCATAATTAAAGATCTGCAGTTCTCCCACAACGGTCGACCGCAGGTATCTCTATTTCCATCATCCAGACATAGCCCATCGTCATATCAGCTGTTAACTCGAATTTAGAGTCACCATGAAGATGAAATTTTCTCTGTAGGCGAGCCTCCGATATCCCCTCTTCTGTTTAGCAGCATTCCTAATCTGTCGTTGAGTGGTCGTTGTGGTCGATTTTACCACTGATTACTAGCTTACCATGGCCACAACATTCCGCAAGGAAGTGCATCGACGGTCAGCGATAACCTTACGCGAAGCTTCCACCAATCGACTCATGGCGATTATGCAATTTCCGATTATCCCCCTCTCCACTTTCTGACTATCATAATGACGAAACTGACACTGGCTCATCTATGTAAGGTCTCGATAAATTCTACTTCCCTCTTCAGTCGTTAATTAAGTTCAAATATGAAGGCCTATTTTACAAACCAACTTTGGATCCGTAATTAGGGGAAACCACCTAATTGCTGGATTCTTCTGTGAACACAATTCCGTAGAGCATCATGAATCATGGCAACCTTGCTCTCACAGCTACTCAGTCTAGACCGAAGTAGTGAGTGTACCTTGCTTGCTAACCACCTTGCATTGAAGAAGCATTATTTCGGAAGAAGTTATCCCTGGCCCTACAAGATCCTCCTAAACGGGCCACCTTTAGCTTCCTTCCCGCTCATTTTCCCGATAAATAGGCATGGCTGCTAACGAATCCATTCAGCGATTTCCGTCACAGGGCACCTTTTATAATCATTGAAAGCTAATCAATACAAGCGGAACCCCTTCCGAAACTTATGTAACTTGCTTTAATCAACCTACTTCCGCCAGATATACCATTGTGCGTCTTCGCAGAAATTTATGTTCCTGGAGATGTCTATAACAACCTTGAACTTCGGCAGCGACAGGCCAGGATGAAAGTCAAATTGCAAGGCCCAATGAGGACACCAAGGATCGCCCAATTTTCCCTCCTTCCCATTCGGGTAGAGGATTACTCACAGACACAAGTTGCGCTCAGAACCCTCGAGGCCCGAAAACCGCATCCTCTTCAAGGACCATCGCTTCTAAACGAAGCATCGATAGGTTCTAGTCAATGATCCCGCCAATGAAGGAATATCGAAGCTCCCTCCGAAGCGGCACAGCTAATTTTGAACGGCGAAGAGGTGTAAGGTCACCATTCCAGATCAGAAATCGTCGAAGGTCACTGCCCCACAGAATGATCACGATGCTGTGGTGTGTCTGCAAATTCTTGCCCCATCTAGGGAGCTCTCTTCTTGATGCATCGGTGGTGACCTGTCGTGTAAACCTTGATCTGCGCTCAGTCTGTGAACAGGGAAGCCTTGATGCTTCGAATTCTGCTATAATGGGATTTCATGTCGTCGCATCATGAAAACTCCTTGTTATTTTCTTCTTCTACTATCCTTTGAGAGACCTAGTGCTGAAGGGGGACTTGGGAATACCATCAAGTACGTCAAGTAATTATTGAAATTCAAGGAAAGCTCCTGGAGGGAACTCCAGAAGGGTCCAGTGAGCAACGTGGAGATGGGGCTATATTCAGTCCACCAAGTAGCGCCACTCGATATCATGAAATCGAAAAGGAAGGAACATTGGGGAATTATTGACTCATGCTATGTTTCTGATATCCACTCTGTTTTGTTAGCGCTTGGAGAAAGAAGTAGGTGAGGATACTGAAATTAGAAAACAAATATTCTATTCTCAGAACAGGGTTCTGTGTGCGCAACACTTTTTGCGAGTAACTATATATTTAAATTTTCTTCGGAGAAGATTGCAACAGTCATTACCTTCAAGATTGCTTGGACAGGCTTGACACAGTTTGTTTATGCTTCTAATTACCGGAGGTGAATTTGAAATCCATTGTTTCCCTTCTAATTGTCGGATAACAGAGAAGTAAGCAAACAGCACAATGAACCAATGACAGGGGCAGATGCAACTATGCAACCAAGACACACCAAAATAGTAGGATATATAAAGAATCACACTGGAGTACAGTTAAGATAATAAGTAGGGGTAGAGATATTGATACCTAGGGCTCGTAATTTTCTGCGTGGAATCTCTAAGATCATAGAAGAAAAAAAATTAGCACCATAGACTGGCATAGTGAAGTGATGAAAATGCAATTTTCCGTGCTTCTGTGAGATATAACTTATGTGGTCCTCAATACCAAATGGTTTCTAAACCTTCAAATTGACCGGAATTACAAGGTGGGCAACGACTCTAAATTGGGTGATGGGAACAGAGATGCAAGGTGATCCATACTTCAAGTTTGGAGCCAATGTTTGTGTGTTTGTCAACAAATGTCACCGAAGCCATACTGACGATGTGTTTCCAAGTAACAATAGTTATGACATAATTTTGACCGTCCTTTGTTGATTTCTGTGTCCTGGCTCCTGTCAAATTGCTTCGTCAGACAATCAAGTACCAAATTTTGGATCAAAATTTATATGAAGATGATGTCTGCCAGACGCAGAAGTTGCGCACTGTATTTACACCAGAAAACTGATGATTGAATAAATCACGAGAAGCGGAATTCGGATGGCTAGAAATCCACGAGACTAAATCCATACACCGAGAGAATTGGTCCACCGTTCGTGGCTTCGTCCTCCACTGGACGAAAAGAGGATTTGAAACCACGAACATCGTCCTCTTGTCAGATACGATTTTCGAGGCGCAATGATGGGCCGAGTTCTCCCATAACATCGATCGTGCGAGACCAAGTATTCTGAATGCAAAAGGCAAAAGGCAAAAGGCGAGTCGCAAGGGGTCATAAACGGCTGCTGTATCCTTCGAACGGTTGTAGGGAATATTCCAATGAATTGGATGTTAGGGGGGAAAGTAATGTAGGCACATAGCATGTCAGCTCTACCATGATGAATCCTTGCCCACACTGCCACAAGCTCACATGAATTAATATACAGTAATGTGATAAGTAATCATGCAGAAGATAGCCATTCGCGACAAATACCCAGTTCCATCTAAGACCAATCAGCAATGAAACTTGAAGATGGACCAAGAGAATATGACGGCAACTTACCTCAGTAATATCGAGCACTGCAAAAATATCCAGGCAAATCGGCTTGACATCCATCTGCGCTCTTCTGAGATAGATACTTTCGGCCGACGTCTGAGAGCCGTCCGGACTCAAACCTGACGAATCTGCCTTTTCTTCGTATTCATCCATGAATGCAACGATAATCCCTTCTATCAATGCGGCTGCCGTGAGGATAGAGACAGGAAAGCGGATAAAATCCGGTTCTGAATGATAATATAAGTGTTATTAATGATAACAAGAGTATACTTACTGAGGACAGCTTGTTGCAATTTCCCCCACATTTCGGTATGAATGATGCGTCGAGGTCGTCTGTAATCCAGTAACTGCTGTAAAGAAGGAAGAGATCCTCGAAGTTCTTCGTAAAACGCCTGAGGTGTCACGCCCTGGATTTGATAGTTGAATGCAAAGAGAATATCCTTTTGTGTCTTCTTTGGATTGATAAATGGATTTAAAAAAAACTGTTGGAAACGGTGTTTGAGGAAAATACCTCAAATTGATAGGTGCTGATTGTATGTGGGGAAATAAGAAGAAATTCTTCCGCGTATATGGGATAAAGTGGGTATAGGAAGTCATGGTGGAACTGTGGGAACTTTATGATCGTAATTGCTACCACGTTGTGACGAAAACAGACCTTGGATGCTAGAGCCAAACAACTAAACGCTATTTCCCATATGAGTTCTTCTCGGGCCATTCTGAGCTCGTAAAAATTCAATCCATCGGAATCTCCGACGCGCAAAAGGTATCGGGAAAAGAGAAATGTTGCATGAAATCGCGTTTCTTCACCGTTGATGAGATGATTGTAAAGTTCTCCGAAAGCAGGAATCTTCGGCGGTAGGATCTACACAAGTACACCCAAAGTTAACCTTTTGTGCGAAACTGCGGACCAATACTTACCTCAAGTATCCACTGAACGATCTCCCGTCTCAAATCTGGCTCAATCCCAAACACTGCATCACTTTCTTCGTCAAATTCAAAAGCAGGTAAAGTCTCCTTAGGCAACCCATCGGCAATCCGACAAAGCTCTTCGCGTTGTAGCAGCATACGTAATCGTCTCTGAGCCATTTCTTGTTTTGTTTGAGGAGGGGCTGGAAGGAAAGCAGGAGGATGGATAATAGGATGAGAGAACCCAGGATCAGATTTGGAAGGAGGACGGTCAATAGAGTTTGGAGCTGATATGAGAGTACGGGATTTTCTTTTTGAGGCAGGCTCGGAAGCTAAAGGTTTTGCGTGAGATGAATCGGCTTCACGAGAGAATCTTGCTTTCTTCAGAGGGTATTTGGAAGGACATGCATTTTCTCCGACATCTTCGGTGGATGTGATTTTTCTTTTCTTGTCATTTACACCAGGGTCTTTTAAGCGGTGGTTGGTGAGTTCGTTGTTGCATACTTCAAAATACTTGGAACATTTAAGAGAACGTGAACTGAGAGGATGGTGTGTCGTGGTTCTTTCCTTCGAAGGTATAGGTTTGGAAGAACGATACTGAAGCGGGTCGACCCATTTCCTGCGCTGGTTGTCAGAGACAGCCAAACCACGGACGCAAGTATTCTTCTGTGGTGATACAAGCAAAGCCTCCAGAAACTGATGAAGTCTAATAGTAAAATCTCTTTGGGAAACGGTGACATTCGGAGCAATAGTGATGGCAGCAGGTTCGGGAGTATGAACGGTAGTGGAAGTAGTGGAAGTTGAGTTAGAAGACGACGATGATTTAGAAGATTCGGATTTAAACACAGGTCCTGGTGAACCGGTAATAGGAGCAAGGATTAGTGATCGTGAGAAGTTGAAATTAGACCTGATATTGGAGTACGAAGGTGCCAGTGGGAAGGTCGTCTCGCCATCGTCGCTGCACGCCATGTGACGTATCTTGGAAGTTGAAAGCGGTGGATAGAGGTTTTCGAGAACGATTCAAAGAGTATATGCTTTAAACATCTGCTTAATTCGTCGAAAGCTGCAGATTCATGCGTCGAGGATGGAGGAATGTAAAAGTCGGTCACGTCACAATTGTCACACTTGCAGAAAAGACAAAGAATTTTGAAACTAGTATATAGAATCTTTTCAATATTTTGGATCATATGAAAGCCTTATTACCTACGTTATACCGGGAATAAAAACAAGCTGAAAACTATATATAAATAAAACAATGACATAGGTTTCGCTTCATCAATCGCCCTCCCCAACTGTATCTTGAATCTTGAGTGTCATTGTGATTCGAAAGTTGAGGAAAAACAAAAAACAATGTATGAATGAGAGAGATAGGAATAATGAGGATATGCTGGGTGATGAAAAGACCAGGACCAGAGAAAAGGGAAAGGGAAGGGGAAAGGAAAACCAGGGAAGAAGAAACCACCGTCACAACCACATCACCGCATGAATTGGATAATCGTTAACGTCTCTGACCAATCCTTCTAATCCGCTATGAAGCCATACTATGTCGTCGCACTTCATCACCCCATGTACCCGCCTTGGCGGCCGTCGAGCCCTCCTGCGTAAAAATTGGAGGCGAAAGTCGGGAGACACCAGCATCGTGTACGGTTTTCCGCCTATTCCCAGCCGACCGAGCCGTCGAAACGCCTTCAACATCCGCATCGCCATCTTCGTCTGAGGCAGGAAGTGTCATGGAAGCTGGAATAGACTTTCGACGGCGAGCGGTGCCTGTTGAGGCTCGGGATTTGACGACTTCAGGCGGAGGATCAGGTTTACGCATTTTACTGTAGAGGAAATGCGTCAGATGCATGATCAGTACGAGAGGAAGGAGAGAACTTACGTGTTCAGCTTTGGCTCCGCATAGTTGACACTCTTACGCGTCCGTCGTTCCCGACCACCACCATTGTCAGCTGCCTCTGAGCCTGCATCACTTGCTGCAATAGAAATAGCGGATGAAGACGTTGCTGTCGCCGACGTGAACTTGTCGTCAGAGAGAAGGGAAGGAGTGGTAGAATTAAGAACAAGTGGTAGAGGAAGGCCTAGCAGCGGAATATGAGGACAAGTCAACAAAAACAGTGAACAATGTCTGACCAAGCTTCGTTTCATCAACCAGATCTGGCAAACCAGTGCGTAGCGAGTTGGTAACATCCTTAATCCCAAATCGTCTCCTATCTCTCTCCTTCGAGGAACTTTCGCTGGATTCCCGCTCGCTCGCACTTTGGTTCTCAATTTCGTGGCTCTTTATACCAACAGGTAGCCTGGATTTCCCTTTCGGTTCGAAATTCAATCCACCGTTAGGTAGCGACGAGCTAGAGACAGCTGGATTCTTCTGGACCATGTCAATGTGCTCACCAGATACTGGCGATAATGGACTAGGTGCCGCAATACGATCCGGTTCATCATCCGCATCACTCCGAATCGCTAGCTCAACCTCCTCTTCCTCTTCAAGTGATGTCCTCCGCGTCTCTAGTGATTTCCTCCTTGTTATCCGGGAAGAACCTCCAGGAGGACTACGTAGTTGGTCAATTGGTATAACCGACCCATGGTCAATGACCAAAAGAGAACTGTTTCTTCGACCGATCTTCCGCTTGGCTGATCCGGCGAGGTCTATATCTGGAGGAGGCTCGGTGTGGGGGATTGGAGTGGATAGCTTCGGGAGAGGGAGCCGGCTTGTGGAAGACCGTTGAGAGGGCGCGGAACGTGTTGGGGTGCTGTCAATGTCCGTATTGTCTTCTTCGGATTCGCGAATGAGAGTGATCACGTCTGCTGGAGGCCTGGCTAAGCGAACGGTCTCTCGAGGGGGTTGGACAGGGGAGGTGGGCAGCTTGCGTTTGAGTGGTGCTATACAAACGATATGAGGAGCAATCCAGTTCGATTGAACAAAAACACATACAACTACCTCCGGTAGGTGCTGCTTCAGGAGTGGGGAGATTCAAAGAGGCACGCATGCCGGTTAGCTGCTCCATGAGGATACCAACCTACTCACCCGTTAAGCGACAGAAACACGGAGATAGTCAATAGACCACTCACCACTTTCTCTGCCTGCTCTACAACACGATGCGACCGTTCTTTCTCGCGTTTGAGCTGCGCTGCCAGAGATATTTCCGATGCGCGTAGTCGAAGGTTCTCCACGTACAGAGTCGAAACCTGCGCATTTAACTCTTCGACACGCACACTCAATGTGGAATTGAGCCTACAAGGAATCCATCAATGCGCAAAACTTTCTAAACAAAATGAACACGTACTTCGTGATATGTCTATTAACCAATAAGTATTTCTTCTTGACTAGTACACCATCAGACGAATCCAGGAGCGTGTCTCGTTCTGCAACTCACAATTCTCAAACTCCATGAGTGCATCATTTTGACGTGCAGCTATGTGCACTCTTGAATCTCTCCGCGAGGACATGGTGTCGCGAAACGCGAACTAGAGGATTGCTGGTCGTCGATGGACTCGAGAACGAAACACAACTACGTTTCAAATTCCGCTGTACCACGTGACTATCCCAAACACGTGAGCAGCGCGTGCTAAACCATGCGCATCACACATTTTTAGACTTTCAACATCTTCTTTACAGAAATTGTATTCGGGGCTCCACAAACCTCGGTTCTGGGAATATTGTTATTGGTGTGACTGCCCCTTGAACCCACAAAACGGAATAATAGTGTTACATAAAAATAAAAACATATCGAAGTACGTAATTGAGAATATACGTGTGCGGAAAAAAAATTAAAGTCAAATAAACACATCTTCCTGCAGGAATTGTTCCACCGCATTCATCCGTTGTTCGACTGGAAATTGAGATTGGTAGTACATCCCAGCACTGGAAGAGGGAAGGCATTGCGAATTTACAGATGCGGGTGTCGCCCCAGATTTTTGGCCATTGACAGGAGGTTGCGACTGTGACCGCTGTTGGGTAGATTCAAATTGAGGCCAGAAAGCAGAGTAATGTGGTTGGGAAGGTTCGGATGGGGAAGGCGATTGTGGCCGTCGATTTGTCTTCGAAGAGTTTGAATCCTGGCTCTCACTTTGCATCTGATTCTGGCCTTGCATGTAGGATTGAATGAGGCTTCCACTTTGGCTCTGGCTGAGGCTTTGTTGTTGACCATGAGTAGATGAATGGCTCTGGCTCTGGCTATTGCCTCGCGCAGGAGTTGGGCTCTGCGCCCAATTGTGGCCCTGGGTTGAAGTGGGACTTTTCCTGGAACTCTTGCGTGACTTTGAACTGCTCTTTGACGATTGAAGTATGTCGCTCAAGGTAGGCAAATGTTTGTAGGCTGGCACAGATCCCTGTGCCCGACGAGCTTCCTGAGATGGTCGTTCAACAGACTTAGGTGTAATTGGCTCAACTTGAGTCTTTGTACGCTTGGAAGGGCGCGGTGTGTTGGAACGTTTAACACCGGCGTCATCTTGAGCTTCATTGCCAGTCTCTTCATTATTTCTTGCACGTTTAGATGAGGGTGGGGAACGCTGCTCCGAGTCGTGAAGTGGCTTGAGTGACCGATGGGGCGGTGACACAGGTGAAGATAGTTGGTTTACAGGAGCTGCTCCAGTGGCAGGTTTGGGAGTCGAAACATTCTGGGATGGAATGTTAAAGCTAAGTTCCTGGAAATCCACAAATGGCAAATAGGGCCCCGAGGCAGCATAAGACAGCTGTACAATTGAGAATCGAAGGCTTCAGAAGCCTTGAAATTTTACTCACCGAGTCATTAAATGAGGCCATAGGCCCGAGTGCGGGTGCGGGTGGCGGAGATGGACCCCTTTCCACAGGTTCCGTCGTCTCCCGCGCAAACAAGGGTTGTGGGGCTGGAGGTGCTAGATCTTCTCCCATCCCAACAGGGGCCTCTGGAGGATAAAACTCCTGTGACAAGAAGGATTCTGGAGGTTCAAGAATGGAGGGTTGTTGCAGTTGTCGTTTCCACTTCTCGACCTTCCCAAGACGCTGAGATTCTAAAAGTCGCCTTTCTCGCTTCTCAGCAACGTCCTTCTCCCATTGGAACCATTCTTCTTCTGTCCGCGGGATGATATATTCGATATCTTCATCTTCCGCCACTGGCTCTCCCCTCCAGTCGCCACCATAGTGTAATCCAGTACAAGTAAGTACCAAGTTTAGCGTAACCTTTCGATCCCGCTCTGTCCGTATACGCTCTCGCAAGGTCTCTATACGAGCCTCGCTCTCAGGGCTCTGTTCTCTTGAAGGGGGACAGATGAGTTCGGGCGTGTTGTCAAGTTCTTGTCGCCGTCCTTCGAGGAGGTTCATGTAATTCTGGGTTCCATTGTCAAGGCTTACAGAGTCTGTTGAATTTGATATCGATTGAAATCCTTTGAGTACTAGTTCAGCAAACGTTTGCATCTGCATGAGCCTTCAGTTGCGGGGACCGTGAGAGGCGCATTATAGGCGCACCCTCTTTCGAACTCCGACCTATTATCGGGACTCCAAGCTTCTAAGACATAGTTTGTGTAGTTAAAAGTATAGATAAACAAGCGTCTGAAGAGTTAAGACATGAGACATAGCCAGAATTAATACCACTCGTTTTCAGTGTCATCGAAAAAGGACTGACGTTTATGTTGAAATAAGCGTCGCAAATCGAATAAAGGAGAGAAAATAAGATTTGTATCGTTTGACCTCAGTGAGCTCGTGAGGCAAACGGATGGAGTACATACATAAAATGTAAACTACTTATACCGCTTGAATAGAATGAAAAGAGAAATAAAAAACAATATGAGCGGAAATTATACCGGGAATGAAACCTCCCGTGCAGTGAAACTGCGCGCGGCTGTGCTCGGGGTCACAGATATTGCGCGCGCTCACAATTCTCACTTTAATTTTCCAACAGTTTAGTAGCATAAAAGAATTCACACACCAAAACGAAATTGGAGTCCGATGTCTAGGAAGACTGTCATTGCTTTTGATGAGCTTGGATTTTCGCCATACGCTATCAGTAGCCTCTATCATACGGCGGCCTCTACCAGGCGAGTCTAGACATTTATACTGTCACCTTGTAGGTCCCCAATTATAAAGATCGCTTCCCAAACAAGAGGAAGACTGAGTATCGTCTGAATATTGCTGTGTAAATGGTCTGAAACCCGTCAAGCTGAGGTCATCCGTTATAATGTCCGGGAAACAGACGGCAGTAAGGTTTTTGAGGCCTGGAAATTCTGGCCGTGAACAGTAGTGAGTACTTCGCAATAATCGTGGAGGTGGATGAGAATTACCTTTGATTTCGGAGTCATTCACAAAGTAAAATTCCCCCGGTTTTGGACGGACAGTTTCGACGAAGTCTCGGGAAGAGTGCCCCTCAAGGTATAGTTCCTCAATAGAGTCCTCTATAGCTAGGATTTGTACGTTCTCAAAGATAGAGGATGCAACAGCGACCTTCCTCAATGTTCGTATCAAAGGGCCTAGACCAAATTTTCTCCGACGTTCAGTCAGATTATGCCACCCTTTGAAGTCAAGGCAAAATTGCAGGAAACGAGCTGACGATTAGTATGATTGGTTTAAATGAATGGGCTTCTGTACTCTCTGAAGTCAGCAGAATAGAGTCTCCAAGCAGTATAATAATGAGGGGTAATTTCATACTAATAATATGAGAATAGATCTGTCATATTAAATCGGCAAAGCTGGTCCGTGCTACCTGTCAGCACCCTCTGTCCATTATTTCAATGTCACAGCCCAGAAATATCTTCTGGAGAAGGAGATATCGTAACCAATAACGAGACGTTTTACACGAGATGAAGATATTATCGAACCAGTTTCCAGAAATGAAGTTTATTCCTACTAGACCACCTCAGTGATGGGAGTGACGAGATCCTCATGGGTGTTGGTATTTTACAGATCCAGACTCTGAAACAAAGTTTTTGTTAATTAGTTCCTCTCTCTATGTTTGAGTTCTGGCTATTATAGATAGCAAGGTATTGCAGCTTTGATTGAATACTTATAATCAAAGATATAATTATATAGAGGAGATCTACCGTCAGTCAAGTTGATTCCAACGCGAAGCTTTCCCGAGTCCGGCAGAGTTTATTTATTTACGAAGGAATTGCAAGAATGTTTGGTGCTCGGGGTCTGTGTGCTGTGACGCTTCTCTTCTAATGAGCAACAGTGTCATGGCAAGGGTTGACAGCGAACTGTGGACAACAACAAATATTTCTTTCTTACCAGGTGAAGAAAACCTTTGCATCTTAGAGAAGTTCTTAATTGATTCATTAACTCCAGAAGTATTGGATCGACTAGTCAGCAATGGAATCCCACGCAGCACCTTATGGAACCTGGAAATCGCCTATAACAGCTGATACTATTGCACAAGGCGTACGCAATCCTCTATTCGCCACCCTTCATCATATTTGCTTATTATTTCATTCCCTATAGTCAGTAGACCTCAAAAGCATCTTCGTAGACCAAACAACAAACTGCGTCCTCTACATCGAACAACGCGCATCTGAAAATGGCCGACACGTCATTGTAGACGGAACATCTCACCAAGATATATTCGATAAATCCTGGAATGCACGCACAAGAGTGCATGAATACGGGGGTGTATCAGCTATTGCGAGTGAGGGGATAGTTTATTTCTCGTCTAGTAAGGACGGGAGGATATATCGGATTGGTAAGAACAAGGGGGGAATGCCTGA
>Ga0157379_10004616_pt1 | contig 11817 bp, 1 predicted proteins | sample S25metaG_FD_121802 | JGI IMG/M metagenome (GOLD analysis project Ga0157379, IMG submission 121802) | Switchgrass rhizosphere microbial communities from Kellogg Biological Station, Michigan, USA - S2-5 metaG | ecosystem: Host-associated > Plants > Roots > Rhizosphere > Soil | place: USA: Michigan... | reverse complement strand
GCTGCTGTCCTATCATCTTTGGCAACCACGTACGCGACAATACGACGGTCACCAACGGAGTCTTCTCTCATCACGACCGCTGCGTTTGCCACCTCCGGATTTCGAATTGAGCTCGGTGAGATTGAGGCGCATCTGCAACGTGATCCGGAGGTGGCAAACGCAGCGGTCGTGATGAGAGAAGACTCCGTTGGTGACCGTCGTATTGTCGCGTACGTGGTTGCCAAAGATGATAGGACAGCAGCCGAATGCACCACCGCAGATGCTTCGTCACAGGAGTTGTTGCAGCAATGGCAGTCTATATACGACGACTCTTACGCATCTACAGAAGAGTTGGGGGGGCCGAGCTTCTCGGGCTTGAACAGTAGTTATACTGGATTGCCGATCCCGGAACCCGAGGCGATCGAGTGGCTGGATCACTCCGTTGAGCGAATACGCTCTTTACGACCTCGTCGCATCCTGGAAATCGGATGCGGCGTCGGTCTGTTGGTCGAGAAGCTCGCACCACACTGTGAAGCGTACTATGCAACCGATTTGTCGCCCGTAGCGGTTCGAAAGTTACGAGCTTGGGCATCGCGCAATAGTCAAATGACCAATGTCTCGATTTATCAGGGTTCCGCGACGGATTTCAGCAGTGTCGTCTCGGGCACCGTTGATACAGTCGTGATTAACTCTGTTGCCCAGTATTTTCCAAATGTGCACTACCTGTTGGAGGTCATACAAAGGGCAATTGAGACAATTGGCTCAAAAGGAAAGATATTCATTGGGGACCTGCGTAACCTTGATCTACTGGGAGTGTTCCACTGCTCTGTTCAACTGGAGAAGGCTCCAGAGGAAGCAACGATCGAACAATTGCGGCAATTAACTCGCCGCGCCATCGATTTAGAAAAGGAATTGCTGATTTCGCCGCGGATGTTTCCACTGCTGCGCTGCAGGTTCCCTCAGTTGAGTCACGTAGACGTTGAGCTGAAGCGAGGTAGATACGCTAATGAGCTTTCGAAGTACCGATATGACGTAGTCCTATACGTCGGAAGTGCGCCGTTCAGTGATTCATACGGGCTCGATTTGACTTACGGTGACCGCACGAAACTCGAACTGCTGGAACGTCATCTCCGAAACCGTGACTCGGCACGTGTACGACTGACGGGCATCAAGAACCGGCGACTGGCGCGGGATCTCTCAGCGTGGGCAGCAGTAAATTCGCGAAGAACTGATCTCAAGGTCACGGACCTGCGGGATTTGCCAATCGATGAGCTGGCGGTCGACCCCGAGGCCCTCTGGGCACTTGCAGTGCAATATGGCTACCTCGTCCACATCGAATGGAGCAATTCTGGGATTCCCGGTGAATTCGACGCGACATTTTTCGACTCTTCTTCGGAAGCACATGTGTCCGATGCCGGCGTCAGCCCGAAAGAGCGAGCCGACACGGAGGTCCGCTGGAGTGAATATGCTACGGACCCTCGCGCGGAAAGCCTACGTCGAAGTCTAGTGCCGAGAATTCGCGAGAACCTGAAACGGCATCTCCCGGAGTATATGATTCCTTCATTCTTCATGATCCTTGACGCGCTACCACTAACCCCGAATGGGAAAGTGGACCGGCGCAGCCTTCCGGCCCACAGACCCTTCGCAGTCTCAAGTCAGTCGTACCAAGCTCCTGCGAGTATCTTAGAGCAGACATTGGCGTCAATTTGGGCAGAACTGTTGAACGTAGAGAATGTCGGTCGCCTCGACAATTTCTTCGAATTGGGCGGCCACTCACTTCTGATAGTCCAGATGCTGCAAAGATTACGGCAGCTCGGCCTAACGGCCGACTTGCGGAGTTTCTTCGAACACCCCACCCTGTCTGCGCTCGCAATGACCCTCAGCGCAGATGCATTGGTTGACACCATCGCGCCACTTAACCTGATTCCCACAACCGCCGCAGCGATTACTCCCGACATGCTGACGCTTGTGAAGCTCTCTCAAAGGGAGGTATCCCAGATTGAACGGGTCATACCCGGTGGTGCGACAAACATTCAAGACATTTATCCTCTGACACCACTACAAGAAGGAATCTTGTTCCACTGCCTGCTGAATGAAGGCGTAGGTGATACCTACGTGATGCCAACACTATTGCACATCGCCCCTTCAACCGAGGTGGAAGCAGTTGTGGCCGCGTTTCAGGCGGTCATTGACAGACACGACGCCTTGCGTACTGCGGTGATATGGGATCGGCTGAGTCGGCCAGTCCAGGTTGTGTGCCGTCGAGCCAAAATGCCCGTGGAGTACTTGACGCTGGATCCCGGGATGGATCTGATGCAGCAACTTAACGAACAGATGCTGCCCGAACGACAGAGACTCGACTTGCGAAGTGCTCCGATAGCCAAGCTTTTAGTGGCCGACTGCAGTCCGCGATGCCGGTACGCGATCCTCCAATTGCATCATTTGCTCTGCGATCAGGAATCACTGAAAGTGATAATGAGCGAGGTCGGCGCATTTATCGGCGGCGCGGATGTCAATCTCCCAGACGCCCTGCCTTATCGGATCCACGTAGCGCAGGCATTAGCATATTCGCATGGTACAGATGCGGAGGCGTTTTTTAAGAATATGCTTCGGGATGTGAAGGAGACTACTGCACCTTTCGGAGTGACCGACGTGTATGCCGGGAGTGGCAATATCAGAGAAGTTGCCCTCAAACTTGAGAACCGTCTGGCTCAACGTGTACGCGTCCGGGCCCGCCAGCTCGGCGTGAGTGCAGCTTCACTGTTTCACGCCGCTTGGGCAGTTGTGGTGTCCCAAGCCAGCGGCCGAGATGATGTGGTCTTTGGTACCGTCCTCATGGGCCGCATGCAGAGCCGTTTCGATGGAAGGCATACTGTCGGGATGTTTATAAATACATTGCCGCTGAGGTTGGATTTGCATAACTGTAACGTGCGGGAACTCGTAGAAACAACGCAGAAAGAACTGAGCGAATTGATGAGGTATGACCAGACCTCACTGGTGTTAGCTCAAGGCTGTAGCGGCATCGAGGGAACGGCGCCGCTGTTCACATCATTGCTCAACTACATGCACAGTGAAACGGGCGTCGAAAGTGAACGAGGTTGCCTAAAGTCTGACTCCACGGAACTACTCCCGCCCGCAAGAGGTATACGGATCCTCCGGGGTAGAGCATGGGCGAATTACCCTATCACAGTTTGGATTGACGATATGCGCGACGACTTTATTCTGACCGCTCAGACGGACCTGCGGCTCGATCCCGGAAGAGTTGCAGTCCTTCTGAAAAATGGATTGCGCTCTATAGTCGAAGCATTGGAAAATGCGCCGCACATCCCCGCTCTCGCACTTTCGATCATCGACACGGAAGAGCGGGAACAACTCGTTACATCGTTCAATGACACACTTTGCGCATACTCTAAGCAAAAGACTGTCTATGACATTTTTGTGGAGCAGGCACTCCGATCTCCGTTGGCTTGCGCCGTTGAGTATGCGAACGAAACAATTACGTATCAGGAATTGAACGACCAGGCGTGCAAGCTCGCTCGCCATCTGCAGCGACTTGGAGTGGGTCCAGACCAAGTTGTTGCACTTTGCGCCGAACGCGGCATACAGCAGATAGTGGCAGTTCTTGCCGTTCTCGCAGCAGGTGGCGCATATCTGCCGCTCGATCCGAAGTATCCTCGTCAGAGGCTGGAGCATATGTTAATAGATGCGGCACCAAGACTCTTGCTTGCGCAAGGTCAAGTGGTCGAGAGGGTGCCGAACACTTCAGTTCCAACTCTTATCCTGGAGCAGCTTCTTGCTCAGAACGACAGCAGCTGCGTACCCCAGGCGTCGCATGCGACTTCGGACAACCTCGTGTACGTCATTTACACCTCCGGCTCGACGGGCCGGCCCAAGGGTATTGCAATGGCGAACCAATCCATGGTGAACGTCATTGAGTGGCATCGATCAGTGTTCTCCACTATCAGGTTACCTCGTGTACTACAATTCGCCGCACTAAGCTTTGACGTTGCCTTCCAGGAAATTTTCACTACGCTATGTAATGGTGGAACTCTTGTTCTCCTCCAGGAATGGATACGCACTGACTTACCAATGCTAAGTCAATTGTTGGCTAGTAAAGCGATTCAAAGACTATTCGTCACGCCACTGGTGCTCCAGACGCTCGCGGAATACGCAAATGCCGCTGAGGTCTATCCGCAAACTTTGGTGGACATTGTTGTAGCTGGCGAGCAGCTCCGAATTACACCGGAAATCAGCCATTTCGTCAGCATGCTACCGAAATGCAGAGTTCATAACCACTACGGACCCACGGAGTCTCACGTTGTGACTGCAACAACGTTGGAAGGCAGTCCATTTGAGTGGCCCAACCTTCCGCCAATAGGTAGACCCATCGCCAATGCACAAATCTACCTTTTGAATCAACAGATGCAACTTGTGCCCAACGGCCTCGCGGGTGAGATTTTCATCGGTGGTGCGGGCGTTGCGCGTGGTTACCTGCGGCGTCCAGATTTGACTGCAGATCGCTTTGCGCCCAGTCCCTTTGGGATGGAAGGTGAAAGACTGTACCGTACTGGAGACCGCGGCCGGTATTTGCCCAACGGCGCGATCGAGTATCTCGGCCGGAATGACGACCAAGTGAAAATTCGCGGCTATCGGATTGATGTCGCGGAAATCGAACACCATCTTATCGCGAGCCCTTTGGTCAAGGACGCCGCAGTAGTACTCGACCACGATACGCGAGATCATAAGCGACTTGTAGCCTACGTCACGCTCCACGATTCGCAGTCCCAAGAGAGGAGCGTTGCCGAGTTGAGTGACCAACTCGGGAAGGCGCTCCCAGACTATATGATTCCAAGCGACATTGTTGTCATGTCATCGCTTCCGCAGACAGCCAACGGAAAGCTCGATCGCCGAGCGCTTCCTGCGCCACAAAGAAAGACCCCTACGAATGTTGCGTATGAAGCTCCTCGAGATCGCCTGGAGATGTCACTCGGCCAGATTTGGAAGGATGTTCTGGCGGTAGATCGAGTTGACCGCAACGATAGCTTTTTCGAGAGAGGCGGGCATTCTCTGCTGGCGATGCAAATGATCGCAAGAGTTCGGTCAAGGCTCAACGTAGATGTATCGATGCGTACGCTGTTCGATTCGCCTCGCCTCTGCCAATTCGCCTCGCGCGTCGCCCAACTTCAGGCTGCCTGTGAAGATGAAGGCGGAGCCCACGGTCACTGCGAACCGTCATTCGGAACTGGTGCAGATCTACTTGATGCTCCAAGGAAGGAGAGCTTGAATGAAGGACTTGGCGTTTACATCTCAAAATCCGCCGATCATTGAGGGCCACGCACAAGGGCAGATAGCCCGCATTCCCGGCAAGTCGAGCGGCAGTTGCTCTGTTTCGATCGCGACCGGATCACAGCGACGCTTGTGGTTTATCCACGAGGTGGAAGGCGGGTCTGCGGCATATCAGATCGTGCGTGCCGTTAGGTTAAAGGGAGTGCTAGACATTAGTGCGTTGCGCGCCGCGCTAGATGGACTGATGGCGCGCCACGAATCTCTGCGAACGATTTTCGAGAGCCGCGACGGTGAACCGGTTCAAATAATCACTCCGCCCGGCTGCTTCAGCCTCGCGGAGTTTGACCTTAGAGGGCAAGAATTTGCAGCTCGCGAACAGCAGGTGGGCCTGCATAAGATTGCAGAGGTCCGGAATCAGTTTGATCTACAGAAGGGACCGCTCGTGAGAGGTCGTCTAATTCGAATAGGAAATTACGAGTACATACTAATATTCGCAATTCATCATATTGTCTGCGATGGGTGGTCACTCAACTTGTTCGCACGGGAGTTGTCTCGGTTATACGCCTCATGCAAGCGGGGCGAGAGCAGCCCTCTAATACCGCTGAAACTGCAGTATGCAGACTATGCACAATGGCACATGCAGTTTCAGCTCGGTCCTGAAGCTGCGAAAGATCTTGACTACTGGTGTTCCCGCCTCTTGGGCACACAGGCCGAACTTAGCATACCCTGCGACTATCCGCGACCGGCTGTCCGCGACACACGTGGAGATTCTGTCACGCTCGAATTCAGCTCCGAACTGAGTCGATGTCTGAGGCTCTTTGCGCAGAACCATTCATTGACGCTTTTCATGATTCTTTACGGAACCCTGGCCATCTTGATTTCGCGTCTCAGTGGCCAGTCGGAGGTAGTTATCGGCGCGCCGATTGCGGGTCGACCATATTCAGAACTGGAAGATATCATCGGGTTCTTCAGCAATACTGTCGCATTACGCGTCTGGGTCAGGGATCACGTAGCAGTTACGAGCTTCTTTGCTGAGGTAAGGTCAATACTCCTGGATGCCCATGAACACCAGCACGCGGATTTTGAGAGTGTAGTCGCGAGATTACATCCGCAGCGAGATCTCGGCCGCAATCCCATTTTCCAAGTCATGATCGCTTTGGAACATCTGCCGCCGGACAATGAGTTTCGCTTGGCTGGGCTACTTGCGATCCCAGAGCCAGTGCAAGATCAGTTCTCCATCATGGACTTGATGCTGTCCGTCGAGGAGCGCGACGGCGAACTGTCGGGCAGACTGACTTACGCGACAAGTCTATTCAATCGATCAACCATCGAGAGATGGGGATCGAGTCTCGTTTTACTACTGAATTCAATAGTGGGTGGATCATGCGATCTAGTTGGCAACTTGCCCATTCTCCCTGAGAAGGAACGTCAGCGAATTGTCGCGGAGTTCAACTGTACTGCCACGGAGTATCCGCGAAGCAAATCCATCCATCAGATATTCGGCGAGCATGTGGGAATGACTCCAAATGCTTTAGCAATAGTCACCGAGCAAGGCGCTCTCACATATGCTGAACTAAACTCAGCAGCAAACCGGCTTGCTGAATATCTCGCTGGAATCGGAGTGATCCCGGGCGATTATGTACCGGTAGTCATGAGACGTAGCGCATCGATGGTTACAACGCAGATCGCACTGCTCAAGCTGGGCGCTGTGTATATACCCGTCGATCCTGATCAACCAGTTTCCCGACAGAAATTAATTCTTTGCGACTGCCAAGCTCGTTGGGTGTTAGGCGAGAGTTGCTTCAAGATGGATCTGAGTGACAGCACATGCAGATGGATCGAAGCGTCAAATGCAGATAGAGCATGCACAGAGATCAGTCCGAGAGAGTATTCATTCACAGTGCCAGCCATGTATCCTGCTTACGTTATGTATACGTCCGGCTCAACTGGCGCCCCAAAAGGAGTGGTGGTCCCACATCGCGCCGTCGTGCGCCTGGTAGTAAACTGTGCTTATGTAAGCATCGTTGCGACAGACAGGACCGCGCACTGTAGCAACCCGGCATTCGACGCTGCGACGTTCGAAGTGTGGGCCGCATTGCTCAACGGTGCAAGTGTGTTGGTCGTCCCGCAGTCTATTGTCCTGGATCCGCAGCGCCTCTGCCATCTGATAGAACGTGAGCGAGTAACACATCTCTGGCTCACAATTGGACTCCTTCGCCAGTACGCACCGCAGTTAGTTGAAGCGTTCCGCAGCGTCAAATGTCTGATCACTGGTGGCGATGTAGTTGATTCCTGTACGATTAAGCAAATAAAGAACGATAGCGCCACTCTGCGGGTCCTGAATGGATATGGACCAACGGAGGGCACAACCTTTACAACGACATATGAAGTAGAGTCGCTGTCGGAATCTACGGGTGGCTTACCAATTGGGCGGCCAATCGCGAACACCCGAGCATACATTCTAGATTCTGAAATGCGACCGCAACCGATAGGTGTTTCAGGAGATCTGTATATCGGCGGGGACGGAGTTGCTCTCGGATACCTGCATCGACCTGAGTTGACCGCGGAACGCTTTGTCCCGGATTTCTTTGCCCCACTACCAAGTTCGCGATTGTACAAAACTGGTGACTCAGCTCGCTGGCGCGTGGACGGGACGATCGAGTTTCTGGGAAGGACCGACAACCAACTGAAACTGCGCGGCTTTAGGATCGAGATTGGCGAGATAGAGGCGCAACTGGCCTCTCATCCAAAAGTAAGGGAATCTGCCGTGGTCGCCAAGCATTACGCGGATGGCGAATTGGCCTTGGTAGCTTATCTCGTTTCCCAAGATCCGACTGCTGACGCAGTTAGTGCAAATGAATTACGCAGCTTTATGAAGATGCTTCTTCCGGAATACATGATTCCCCGGTCATTCGTGCTGCTTGACAATTTCCCGCTAACCCCCAATGGCAAAATAGACCGTAGGGCGTTGGGAGCGCGGGTAGATACCGATCAAGATAGCGCGGATAGGGCAGATCTTCCCAGAGGCAGGCTCGAGGTTGGTATCGCAGAAATCTGGCGCGAGTTGCTGCAGATACGCACAGTCGGGCGCAGCCAGAACTTCTTTGATTTAGGAGGACATTCCCTGTTGGTGGTAAAGCTGCAAGCGCGGATTAATCTCAGGTTTCACTCTGCAATAACGGTCGCAAATCTTTACCGATTTCCAACAATCCAGGAAATAGCATCACAGTTGACGGGTGTTCAGGCTGAAGACCGACCAGTTTCTTTGTCTCGCGAAGCAACTCTCAACGAAGCAGTGACCGCTATCGGTAATCCGACAATGGATGTGCCAACGAGCGTGCTTCTAACGGGCGGCACAGGGTTCGTCGGTCGATTTCTTCTTGCTGAATTGATGCAAACGACAAGCGCAAAAATCTTTTGCATGGTACGCGAGCGTTCACCCGAACGGGCATATAGTCGGCTCAGGGGAACACTGATCAGTCACGGACTGTGGTCAAGAGGGATAGAGCAGCGTCTCGTAGCCATACCGGGCAATTTGCGCGAGCCGCGACTTGGTATAGAACCCGCAATGCACCATAGGCTAATCGATGACCTTGATTGCATTTACCACTGCGGCGCGAGCATGAACCACCTTGAAACCTACACAATGGCCAAGCCAGCCAATGTGGATGGAGTCCGGGAACTCATAGACATGGCGACACAGGGGAAACCGAAACTCATCAATCACGTTTCGTCTTTGAGCATCTTCTGCAACCCGCCTCCGGGCAGAACTCGAATTGTCTATGAAAATAACGTTATAGATCACGAGGAGCACTCATTATCTAGCGGCTATGCAACCAGCAAATGGGTCGCGGACAAACTCTTGCTAAATGCTATCGAAAGAGGCGTCCCTTGCAACATATTTCGACTCGGTCTGGTTGGACCCGACAGCATAAAAGGTCGTTACGACGAATTCCAAAGGGAATACAGGATCTTTCGAAGCTGCTTGCTTACTGGTGCCGGTATCAAAAATTATTGGTACGATCCGCCGCCTATTCCCGTCGACTACGTGGCTCACGCCATCGTACGTCTCTCAATACAACACCCACGGGGTGGACATATTTTTCACCTGTCGTCGCCGCATCCACGAACTTGCTCGGTGTTCGAGCGATGCAACGAGATCGCGGAGACGTCCCTGAATATCATGTTGTTGACCGAATGGATTCGCGAAATGAGCCGGCGATCTCAGCTCGGCGAGGCACTCCCAATAGCGCCGCTCGTCGACACATTGAATTCCGAAGACATGGCGAACGAGCCGCGCGTCAGATTCGATTGCAGTCTCACGCACGAGAGACTCCGAGCTCTCGGAATCACAATTCCTGTCTTCGATGACGACTACCTGAGACTGCAGGTTGAAGCGCTGCGATCTACTCTCAATGGTCCACATTCCCAGCACATGAGCCAGCGATCACAGAGATCCGTGCCAAACTAAAGTCTCTTTGCCACTGACACACCCACGGTGCGAGGCTGAATGAAGATGTATCGGCGTCCGTCGAACGCAGGGAAGAGAGAGACAACGCCGCGCCTGTCGCCAATGTTGTTTACAAATATGTGGATGTCCCATGAATCGCTTTGTAGTCCAGCTATAATGTTCTCAGATACATAACCAGGCGCCTTCAAACGACTCTCTTCCGAAGAAGAGAAATCGCTTACCCGATCGCCTACATAGCTCACAGTACCTCGCAGAAATCCTTTCCAGTCCGCATACAGGGGAACCTCTTCTTCGATGGACAAATTTCCAGAATAGCGGCTGCTGTAGGGAAGGCGATCGCCCGAGTGACCGACGGCAGGCGCTCCATTCGGGAGGTCGCCGACGAGCTTGGCATCGCCGAATGCGAACCATGAATATACGTTTAAACCTCTCGCGGGGTTCAACTGCAAGGCAAATTCGACGCCCTGACTTCGTGCAGAAAGGCCATTTTCGAAAAAACCGTAGCCACTGTTTGGGTCCGTTATACCTATCTGAATGTTATCCCATTTAATGTAGTAAACGGATGTATCAATAGACAACCTTCGATCGAGCATCTGTGCCTTTAGACCCATCTCGTAGTTCTTGGTCTTGTCGGCTCCAAAGCGATCTGGAAAGCCGAACAGTGTGGCATCGGGATTGGGTCCGCCTGGCCTGTAGCCTGACGCCAATCGCGCGTACAACATCAGGTCGGGGGAAAGTTTGTAGCGCGGAGTAACGAGGTACGTGAACGAGTTATCATTTGAGCGCTGGCCTGGAACCTTCAACGGTGAAGGTGAACCAAAGAAGCCTTCAATAGCCGGTCCGGTATCGGTCTCGTCATAGGTTTGCCGGTTGTGACTTTCCCTGGCTCCCAACTGAACGTCAAACGCATCGGTAAAGTGAACCGTGACCGCAAGGAACCCAGCGATCTCGGTAAAAGTGCTCGGGAAGTTGTAATGAACCAGCTCGCCGACGATTCGACCCGTAACCGGATCTGCAGCGGTGAGTGGGCCGTCGACGGGATTGCGCTCGTGAGTAAAGAATCCACCAAGCAACAAGTCAATTTTCTCCCTGAGGCTCGAAGATAGACGGATCTCCTGACTGAACTTTTTTGTACTTTCTGTATATGAAAGCGTGGATCCAGAAACCCCGAAATAACCATTTGCAAAGCTTCCGAAATAATCTGAGAAATCGGTCGCGCTTACGACCTTGTTTATCGAGTACCCGCTGACGGACGCCACGTCGACAGGCCCAAGCTTCGCGTTGACATTAACGCTGTATAATTGCACATGTGAGGTGTGCGTTCCGGATCCGGGAAGCAGACTCTGTTTGAGGTCCCCGAAAGCTGGATCAGATGCAGACAAACCGTCTTGAGAGTTATCTTGCAATAATGCGCCGAGCTTGACTGTAAGGGCCGACGATGGACTCCACAGTGCGGAAAATCGTCCACCATAAGCTTTGGTCCGGTTGATGCCATGAATGTCTCTGACTGGATCGCTCAAGTAGCCCGGATCGCCTCTAACGAAACTACTTATGCGAAATGCCAAAGTATCCGTCGCGGGTATGTTCGCTGCGACTCGTACGCCATATCCGGTCGTACTCCCGTCATGAATCTCGTTCCCGGACGCCTCGATACGACCGCTCAGGACATTCACGGAGGGATCAACTGTGACGTATTTTACGAGCCCACCAATGCTGCTGGCTCCATACAGTGTTCCTTGAGGTCCCCTCAATACTTCTATTCTCGCGAGGTCGCTCGGGTCGATGTCGGGTACATAGGCGTTGTTGTACGTAATTGCGGACGCTGCGCCAACAGGGATGTCGTCGATCGTAATGGCAACGGTCGAACTTGTGTTACCGCCCGTAGTTATTCCTCTGATCGCCAGGTTTGCATCGCCGGTGCCAGTCGTGTTCAAGCTAAGGCCTGGGACATTGGAAAAATAGTCCTGAAGTCGGCTCAGATTACTCTCCGTCAACAGATTCGCGCTGATCGCTGTCACCGGTACTGGCACGTCTTGAAGCCTTTCCTCGTGCTTTTCTGCAGTAACCAGAACTTCCTGCAG
>Ga0157379_10004614_pt1 | contig 11818 bp, 6 predicted proteins | sample S25metaG_FD_121802 | JGI IMG/M metagenome (GOLD analysis project Ga0157379, IMG submission 121802) | Switchgrass rhizosphere microbial communities from Kellogg Biological Station, Michigan, USA - S2-5 metaG | ecosystem: Host-associated > Plants > Roots > Rhizosphere > Soil | place: USA: Michigan... | reverse complement strand
TCTGGCTGAGAATCGCTTGCTTCGAGAAACCCTGGCTCGCGTGTTGGCCAAACGCGTCGGACTTGGCCTGCCCCGGAGGCTTCACGGCGGCGTGGCGCCATTGCACCATGCCGCCCGAGTTGCTGATAGTTCCGATTACCGACGTTAGGTTTTCTCGCGATGGGCAGTAAAGCAGTTGCGCGGCCTGGATGTGCCGACAGTCGAAAAACACTTCGGTCGCTATGGCCTGCGTCTCTATGAACTGGCCCGAGGAATCGACGAAAGCGAGGTTGTGCCGGACCGACCCACAAAATCCATGTCTGCGGAAGACACGTTTGAGCGCGACGTGCCGTTGGCGGAAACGGAGCCCACTATACGCCGTCTAGCAGAAAAGATCTGGCACGCATCCCGCAAGGAATCGCGCGAAGCACGTACCGTGGTCCTCAAACTCAAAACCAGCGATTTCAATATTCTCACGCGAAGTTATACGCCCACTTCTCCTCCCTCTTCTTGCGAGGAGTTGACCAACATCGCTTTGTCGCTACGGGAGCGAGTGGAACTGGGCTCGCAACAGCGCTTCCGGCTTGTCGGTGTTAGCTTAAGCAACTTTTGCGAACCGCGCCCAACAGGCAATACAACCGTGCAGCCAACCCTGTTCGAGCAATGAATCGAAACGTCTAATGAAAATTACCTATTGGATGCTTATGCTTGCGTCCGTCAGTAGGCCATTGTCGGTCTCCCTCTAACAATGTGTTACTGGCTGAGAAGTTGTCTAAGGCGTATAGATCTTCGTAGACGAACTGTGCGACACGATCCCCGGTGCTGGAGTTTCTGTGACAGTAGGGGACGCCGTCGAAAACTGATCGGACCTTGCGGAGAACTGCATAGTCAGCTTCACTCATCTGGTCGTGCGGTCGAGTTTGTGCAGGGAAGGTCGTTGCCGTCTTGGCGCATTCGCCGGCGCGAGAAGCCAGCCTAGCGGGGAAGACTCGCGTGTGGACCACGGCGCATCCGGGAGCTTTTAAGCTGAGAGGACATTTGTTCTTTACCTTCAGTAAGCGTCGGGCGGAGTACATTCTGCACCGACCAGATCGAGATTTGGCAAGGTTCAGTGAAGCCAGCCCGGTGAAGTAAGACCGGCTCTACCCATGATGCTGTCCGCTTCTGGACACGACCTTTTCACGAGCGAACATCTCTGTGGTCCGTATCCCCCTAGATTCGAACCCGCTGCGCGTTTGCGTTCCACGGTTTACAGTCCTGTGCGGATGGTAGGAAAATTGCTATTTCGAATAGTGGACTTGTGGGGTTTTCATTTCGCAAGAGGAGTTGCGTGATGGCTGGACTAGCTCAAGATGTTCGTTATGCAGTACGCCAGTTGCGCAAGTCTCCGGCTTTTACGATCAGCGCCCTCCTAACCCTGGCCATGGCCATCGGCGCCAACGCGGTCGTCTTCAGTGTGATGAACGGTCTGATCCTGCGCCCGCTAAACGTGCCTGAGGCACAGAGCCTCTACGCCGTTGAACGGTCGAGCGACAAAGGCACAGATCAGTCGTATCTCAACTATCTGGACATGCGCGATCGTAACCAGGGCTTTGAAGATCTGGCAACTTACAGCATCCCTCAGGTGGCCCTGGATACCGGCGAAGGGCCGTCGGCGGTTTGGGGCGTGGAGGCGAGCGGAAACTATTTCGACGCTTTACGCGTTCATCCTTATCTTGGGCGCTTCTTTCACTCCTCCGATGAGCATGGCCCGAACAGTGCTCCTTACATGGTGCTGAGCTATTCCTATTGGCACACGCATTTTCAGGAGGATCGCGGTGTGGTCGGCCGCGTCGTCCAGGTCAACAGGCATCCTTTCACCATCATTGGCGTAGCGCCGCGGGAATTTCATGGGACGTTGGTTTTTTTCTCTCCCAATTTCTTCGTTCCGTTGGTGAATCAGGAGCAGATCGAGGGAGCAGGAAGCCTGAACGATCGTGGGAGCCACAACGTTCAAATGGTGCTGGGACATCTCAAGTCCGGGGTTACGCCGGCGCAGGCAATCGTGGATCTGAATTCGATTGGCGCCTATCTGGAACAGAGTTATCCGAAAGACGAGCGGCAAATGAGCTTTGCCTTGGGGCGGCCAAGTCTGCTCGGTGATCAGTTTCTGCCTCCGTTCAAGGCATTCCTTGCGGGATTGATGCTGCTGGCAGGACTCATCCTGCTGGCCGCCTGCGCCAACCTGGGCAGCCTATTTGCCGCGCGTGCTGCCGACCGTTCCCGCGAAATGGCTTTGCGGCTCGCGCTCGGTTCAAGTCGCAAACGCATTTTGCAGGGTCTGTTTGGTGAAGCGGTGCTCCTTTCGCTCTTTGGTGGCGCCGTCGGACTCTGGGCCGGCGCAGCTTTGTTACGCTGGTTGAGCGAATGGCAGCCATTCGGCAACTTCCCCGTGCACGCACCGATAACTCCTGATGCAACCGTTTATGGCGGCGCTCTCCTGTTGAGCCTTATCAGCGGATTCCTTTTTGGCGCGGTTTCCGTTACCCAGGTGCTTCGCACCAATCCATACGAGGTCGTCAAAGCAGGATCAACGGCGGGAGCGGGACGGCGCATCACTGCTCGGGACGTTCTGCTCTCCGTGCAGATTGCTATCTGTGCGGTGCTGGTCACTTCCTCGATGGTTGCCGTCCGTGGCCTGTCTCGTTCTCTGCACGCCCATTTCGGGTTTGAACCGCAGAACACCCTGTTGGTGAGCTCCGACTTGCACATGGCAGGCTACACTGGCGATCAAGTGCCGGCCATGCAGAAGCGCATGCTAGATGCCGTGGCCGGGATTCCCGGCGTGGAATCAGTTGGATTGAGCGATCCGCTCCTTTTAAACGATACCCAATCGTCCGATGTCTTTAGCGACCAAATGGCCGATCTGCGGTCCGCAAATGCCGCCGCCAATGTTTACATATTCCACGTCTCCCCCGATTACCTTCGCGCTGAAGGAACCACGTTGCTCAGCGGCCGGGATTTCACCTGGCATGACGATAAGAGTTCGCCACGCGTCGCTGTCGTGAATCGCGAGTTTGCGGGCAAAATCTTCGGTTCCGCCGAAAATGCAATCGGCGGCTATTTCAAAATGCCGGATGGAACTCGCGTTCAAGTGGTGGGCATAGCGGAAAATGGGAAGTACAGCAGTCTGACGGAAGATCCCCACGCGGCGGTGTTTCTTCCCATTCTGCAATCACCTTCCGGCACCGCCTATCTGGTCGTCCGGTCGAGCCGGGACACCCGACTTCTGGGCCCGGCGATACGGAACACGCTGCACCGCTTGGATGCGGCCTTGCTGGTTGACATGGAAACTCGCTACGACGAAATGGTCACCGTCCTATTTCCCGCTCAGATGGCCACGATCACCCTGGGTGTAATGGGCGGAATGGGTGCCCTACTAGCGATCACGGGCATCTTCGGGATGGCCGCATATTCCGTCAGCAAGCGGCTGCGCGAGTTAGCCATTCGCGTTGCCCTGGGCGCGCAGCGTAAGGAAGTGTTAAAGGCAGCCTTGGGGCGCGCCTTCAGGTTGCTAGCTTTTGGTTCGGCCGCGGGGCTGCTGCTGGGAATTCTGGCCAGTCGGGTGCTCGCTTTCATCGTGTATCAGGCGACTCCTCGGGATCCCTTGGTATTAGCTGGCGTTGTGGTCGCCATGTCGATGCTGGGCCTAATCGCTACGTGGATTCCAGCACGACGCGTGCTGTCGATTGACCCCATGATCTTGCTTCGTGAGGAGTGAACTCGCCCCAAGCAAAGCATAAAAGGTGTTCTTAGACTGGAGCGACAGAGTCGCGAGTCTATCAACGTTCCCCGCAATTGTTCACTCAATCAGTTCTGGCCATCAGACCACTGCAGGCCGTGGTGAGAGCCTATGCTCTCAATCCTCGACTTCTGTCCACCCAACAATGAGCATCGGTTTGACTCTGCGTTTTGCCTCATTCTCGCAACGCTCGTGCTGGATCTGTACCAGCGGCGCGCAGCGCGGGAATCAAAACCGCCGCGAATGAACTGATCGTGATCACCAAGAATGCCGAACCAAAAGCAACGGGGTCGCGCGGGCTCACTTTGTAGAGGAGATTCCCCATGAGCCTCGTAAGCCCTAGCGCTGCCGTCGTGCCAATAACAACTCCGGCTGTTATCAACACAAGGCCTTGTGAAAGTACAAGCCGCAACAGGTCTCCGGCGCTCGCACCTAGGGCGATGCGCAGTCCCAACTCCCGAGTGCTCTGATTCACAGCGTACGAAATCACGCCGTACAGTCCGATTGCGGCGAGCAGCAGCGCCAAACCGCGGAGAACGCCGACGAGTGTCAAGGCGACCATTTGCGGCGAAGTGGAGCGTTCGAGCTGTTCCTGCAGGGTGATGACTTCGTAGGTCGCGAGGTTGGCATCGAGTGCGTGCACTTGGCGCGCGAGAGCTATGGCCGTGGTTTGTGGAGCGACAGGTGTGCGGATGATCAGCATGCTGGCGCGGAGCGAGTTTTGCCGCACCGGCACGAAGAAAAACGGCGTGGGGTCCTCGCGGACGCTGGAATACTTCGAGTCCTTGACGACTCCGACGACCCGCAGCCAGCGTCCCTTGAATTGCAGGCGCTCGCCGAGCGGATTCCGGCCGTTCCAGTACCGCTGCGCCATGGTTTCGTTGACCACGGCGACGGGCGCGGCTTGTTCGTCATCGGCACGCGTGAACTCGCGTCCGTCAACGAGCGGAATGCCCATGGTGACGAAATAGTCCGCGCCGACTTCGTTGTACTCGACTGTGGGCGATTCTTCTGGCGGCGGCGCGTAGCCGTCAACGACGATTGACGCAGAGGCAGAGCTGACATAGCTGAGCGGAGTCATTTTTGCGAAGGCGGCCGACTCGACGCCGGGGAGGGCACGGACACGCTCGAGCAGCGCGTCCTGAAAAGTCTGAGCGCGCGCGGGAGTGTAGCCAGCGGAAATCAGGTCGATAGCGGTCTCCTGTACGCCGCGCGTGGTGAAACCGGGGCTGACGGTGCGAATCTTTAGCAGGCTTTGCATCAGCAGGCCTGTGCCGACGAGCAAAATAAAGCTGAGCGAGACTTGCGCCGATACCAGGCCGGAGCGAACCCAAGCGCGGCCGCGGCCACCGACGACCCCGGCGGATCCCATTTTCATGGAGTTGGCCAGATCGATTTTGCCCGTTTGCGTGGCGGGGACGACGCCCAAGAGCACAGTGGTCAGTAGGGAGACACCGGCGCTAAACGCGAGGACGCGCCAATCGAGTTCGCCCGGCAAATACATCTGCACGCCGGCGCGTGTAGGGAAAAGCAGCACCAGCAAATGACGGCACCAATACGCCACTAGCAGCCCTCCCATGGCGCCGAACAGGGAGAGCACCAAACCTTCTGTGAGCAACTGCTTCCACAGGCGCGCGCGCCCCGCGCCTACGGCGAGACGCACGCTCATTTCGTGGCGGCGAGCGAAGGAGCGCACCAGGAGCAGGTTCCCGACATTCGCGGACGCGATGAGCAGGACGAATGTTACGACGACCAGCATGATCCGGAGCGTTGGCAGCAAAGTGGCGGCATTGTTGAACGGCGTTTGCCACAATGGCCAGAATCGAATGCCGCGGCCGCGATTGGTGGCGGGATAGTCGGCTTCGAGCCGGCTGGAAATTGCGGCGAATTCCTGCTGGGCTTGCGCAGCGGTTACTCCGAGCTTAAGCCGCGCGTAAGCTTCGATCCAGCGCGCGCCGCGATCTTCGAGCTTGTATCCGCCAGCCTCGAAGATGTCCTCCATCGAAACGGTCACCCAGAAGTTCATGCGCCAGCCGACAAAAGTGCCGTAAAAGCCCTCGGGTGCAACCCCGACGATGGTGTGCATGATGCCGTTGAGGCGCTGCGTTTTGCCGATGATTTGCGGATCGCCATAGAAGCGGTCTTGCCAAAGCTGGTAGCTGATCACGACCACGGGATGCGCGCTTTGGCCCTGATCTTCGCTCGGCAAAAAGCCGCGGCCGAAGATAGGGTGTACGCCGATGGCGTCAAAGTAATTGGCAGAGACGATGCTGCCAGTGGTGCGCTCGGCGCGATCGCCGATGCTGAGCGTAGTGCCGGAAATCTTGCTGACGAAGGCCGTTTCGCAGAGCGTACAGCTTCGCTGGAGGTCCTGGAAATCGGGCCAGGAAAGCGGAGTGCCTCCGGCTTCGCCGCGGGACGTGCCACCGATGGCGACCAGCCGTTCCTGGTGGGTCACGGCGGGGTAAGGACGGAAGAGGATGCCTTCAATCCAACTGAATACGGCAGCATTGGCGCCGATGCCTAGGGTGAGGCAAAGAATCGCTAGGAGTGCAAATCTTGGGCTGCGGCGGAGCATTCGAAAGCCGAAGCGGAGGTCCTGAAGAAAGTTCCTGCCCAATTCCTGCCCACCCATCGTCGCTGCTCCCCTTTGTGCGCGGCGTGCCTCTCCAACGGAGAGCCATGTTTATACGCATGTGACGCGCCACATCATATTTATCCGGCCTCATTGTGGCAGTGCGAGTTTTGAAGATACTCTGGTTGCTGCCAGGGAACAGGTGTCCGGAATCGGAAAACACCGTCCGAAACTGAACAGAGTCTCGGGTACTGGAACCGCATTGCCAGGCTCGCACCCTGTCCATTTCTGGACGGCCGATTCCGCAACTGAACAATCGTCTGTTCTCACTATTTTCTGGGCTAGAGTTTTCAATCAAATAGGAATCGTCGTTGTGGCCAGATAGCTGCACGTTTTTGTGCTGCATGGATATCGCCCGGCCAGAGTTCAAGCAGCAAAAGCGCCGCCGCCAGATCCTTTGGGGGATGGCTGGTTTGGTGTGCCTTGGCGGCGTGACGGTAGGCGTCTCCAAACTAAAGCCAGCTGCCCCCGAAGTGGAGCGCAGCACAATTTGGACGGACACCGTCAAGCGCGGGCCCATGCTCCGGCAGGTCCGCGGCCTGGGCTCCTTGATTCCAAGCCAGGAGTTCACCCGTCAAATTCCCGCAGAGACGGAAGCGACGGTCGTACGAATTCTCAAACTCCCAGGTTCGCAAGTGAAGGCAGACACCGTTCTGCTGGAAATGAGTAACTCGCAGGTGGAGCAGGCAGCTGTAGATGTGAGGCTTCAGTTAAAGGCTGCCGAAGCCGAATATCAGAGTCTGCGTGTGACGCTGCAAAGCAATCTGATGAATCAGAAAGCAGGCGCAGCGACGGTAAATTCCGACTACACGCAAGCCAAGCTCCAGGCTGACACCGATAAAGCGCTTTATGACCTGGGCGTGATTTCCGGCATGGCTTACAAAAATTCGAAAAGTAGGTCCGACGAACTCACCATCCGCAACAACATAGAAGGTGAGCGGCTCGATATAAACCAGAAAGCCATCGAGTCTCAGCTCGCTCAGCAGCAGGCCAAAGTAGACCAGATGCGTGTATTAGCCGAACTCAAACAGAAACAGTTGGACGCGCTCAAAGTCCGCTCCGGGATCGAAGGCGTGTTGGTGGACTTGCCGCTGCAAGTGGGCCAGCACGTGACGCCCGGCACCATGTTGGCGAAGGTTATTCAGCCGGATCACCTGATTGCTGAATTGAAGGTTGCAGAGACCCAAGCGCGTGATGTTCAGATTGGCCAGCCGGCCGTGGTAGACACGCATAACGGAACCGTCGACGGCGAAGTGATGCGCGTCGATCCTGCCGTGCAGAACGGAACCGTCACGGTCGACGTAAAGCTCACCGGGGAACTCCCCAAAGGTGCCCGCCCCGACTTAAGCGTCGATGGCACGATCGATTTGGAACGCCTCGATAACGTTCTTTACGTCGGGCGACCCGCCTTCGGGCAGGAGAACAGCACGATCAGCCTGTTCAAGCTTGACCCGGATGGCAAGGGTGGAGTTCGAGTCCCGGTAAAAGTCGGGCGAGCTTCTGTAAATTCCATTCAGGTATTGGAAGGTTTGCACGAAGGCGACACCGTTATCCTTTCGGACATGTCGCGCTACGACAATACGGAGCGCGTACGGCTTGACTAAAACACCATCGAGGAAGACTTCATGACCGACCCAGGACAACCACTAATTCAAATCGAAGACTTGACCAAGGTCTTCTACACCGATGAGATCGAAACCCACGCGCTCTCGGGCGTGCATTTGGGCATCCGTAAAGGCGAGTACGTCGCGATCTCGGGGCCTTCGGGGTGCGGTAAATCGACACTGTTGTCGATCATGGGTCTGCTCGATACGCCGACTGGTGGAAAGTATCTGCTGAACAGCGAGCCAATCGAGAATCTGGACTTCGCACAGCGCTCGCGTATTCGTAATCGCGAAATCGGCTTCATCTTCCAAAGCTTCAATCTGATCGGCGATCTCACGGTATACGAGAACGTCGAGCTTCCGCTGACCTATCGACAGAAGATGCCCTCGGGCGAGCGGAAGAAGCGAGTGATGGAATCGCTGGAGCGTGTCGGAATGGCGCACCGGGTGCGGCACTATCCCTCGCAACTCTCTGGAGGTCAGCAGCAGCGCGTGGCCGTCGCTCGCGCGCTTGCTGGTCATCCATCGATTCTGCTCGCGGATGAGCCTACCGGGAACCTCGACTCGCGCAATGGCGAAGCGGTGATGGCGCTGTTGCACGACCTGCACCACGAGGGTGCAACCATTTGTATGGTGACGCACGATCCTCGCTTCGTGAAGCAAGCAGAGCGAGAGATCCATCTGTTCGACGGCAAGGTCGTTGCGGAAGACGAACTTAAAAAGCTGATGCAAGAGGCAGGGGTGTGAACGGCTTGATACAAGATCTTCGCTACGCAATGCGGCAACTGCGAAAAAATCGCGGGTTCTCCTGCACTGTGATTATCGTTCTAGCGCTCGGAATTGCTGCCAGCCTAGCGATGTTCGGCTTTGTTGACGCGGCCCTTATTAGGCCATTGCCCTACAACCATGCATCGCGACTTGTTGCGATTGATGAGACTTACCCGACGAGCCCAACTTCGTCCTCTTCGCATTCCGACGTTTCGTACCTCGATTTCCTCGATTGGAAGGCCCGCAACAAAGCCTTTTCATCGATGGACGCGTATGCCTTGAATGGCGGATTCACTCTTAGCGCCGCAGAAGGAGCACAGCAGGTAACGGGTGCTCGCGTTAGTGCAGGCTTTTTTCACACACTGGGTGCGATACCGACGCTCGGACGGGACTTCTTTCCCGGTGAAGATGTAGCTGGCGGCCCCCGCCCTGTAATCCTTAGCTACAGAGTCTGGCAGAACCGATTCGGTCGAAGAAAGGAAGCACTTGGGCAAACGATCACGATCAATGGAACTCAGCGCAGCATCGTTGGAGTGCTGCCGCGCGAGTTTCATTTTGCTCCGGCGGGAGCTGCAGACTTTTGGATCACGCTAAACGCGGGTGATCCATGCGAAAGGGATCGTGGTTGCCATAACCTCGGTGTCATCGGGTGCCTCCAAGATGGTTCCTCGCTCGCAGCCGCGCAGGCGACGATGCAATCCGTCGCGCAACAATTGCAAATCGAGTATCCGGATTCCAACCGCGACGAAACCGCAGCGGTAGTGCCGCTTACCCAGGCCATTACCGGAGATGTCCGCCCCATCCTCCTGATTCTGCTCGGCGGCGCCTTGCTGTTGTTTCTGATCGCCGCGATGAACAGCGCAAGCTTGCTACTGGCCCGTTCCAGCTCTCGGAGGCGCGAAATTGCGGTCCGGGGAGCCCTGGGAGCATCGACAATTCGCTTGATTGGCCTTTTCACCATTGAGGGCTTAGTTATCGTAATTTTCTCGAACTCGCTCGGACTCATTCTGGCCGACTGGGCGTTGCTCGCTCTCCCATCGCTCATCCCTGCCGACATCATGGGTAGCATGCCATATCTGCAAGGGCTAGGCCTCAATTGGCATGATGTAGCGTTTGCGGTCGCAGTCTTCGCAGTTGGTGCGATGTCGTTTGCCGGTGTTCCCATTTTCCTGATATCGCCCTCCCACTTGCACGATGGTTTAGCGGAAGCGAGTCGAGGATCAAGCGGCATCAATTGGCACCGGGCGGGGCGCAAACTTGTCATGATCGAACTTGCGTTGGCTACGGTCCTTCTGGTAGCTGCCGGCCTGTTAGATAAAAGTCTCTATCGCCTTCTCAACGTAGATATCGGCATTCAGCCCGACCGCCTCGCAACATTGCAGGTAACGCTCCCCAGGTCGAGGTATTCAAAGGACGAGCAGATTGTCGCTGTTCAACGTGAGATCGTGCGTCGAATCACGGGGTTGCCTGGCGTAGAGTCAGTCGGGGTTGCTAATGCGCTGCCGGTAAGCTCGGGATGGGGATCAACCTGGTTTGAGATTTCAGAACGAACTGACCATCGTGAACACAACGAGGCTTTCAACCGGCAGGTAAGCTCCGACTACTTCGGGGCCCTCCAAGCACGTCTCATCGAAGGCCGCTATTTCAGGTACGCCGAGGACGCTTCGTCCCCCCCTGTCGTGATCATCAACCAGACCCTAGCAAAGCAGTATTTTTCTGGCCAAGCCCCCGTAGGCAGACAAATTTCCTATTACGACGAACCTGAACTACCGATGCAAGTTGTCGGTGTGGTGAGCGACATTCAAGAGAGTCCGCTCGACACCGCTAAAAGGCCGGCAATCTATGTCCCTTTCAACCAGCACCCAACTTCCGATTTCGGTGTAATTATTCGTGCTTCAAGGGGAGAAAAAGAGCTCGCCCACCCCGCAGCCACGGTAATCCACAACCTCGATCCAGGCATTGCAACCTCGGACGAAACCACTATGCGTACGGTCGTGAACGACTCGCCCACAGCCTACCTTCATCGTGCGTCGGCCTGGCTGGTCGGAGGATTTGCAGGTCTGTCCTTGGTTCTCGGCGTGGTTGGGTTGTATGGAGTCGTAGCTTATTCAGTCACACAGCGTACTCGCGAGATCGGAATTCGCATGGCCCTTGGAGCGCAGCGCAGTTCGATTTATCGACTCATTTTGCAAGAGGCGGGAGGGCTTGCGGCAATTGGAGTGATTTTAGGAATTGTTTGCGCGCTGGGTTCAGGGAAGCTGATGGGAAAGCTTCTGTTTGGTGTGAAGCCATGGGACGGCTCGACTCTGACGCTCGTTGCAGGCGGGCTTTTAGCCTCGGCTCTGCTGGCGTGCTATGTCCCCGCGCGCCGCGCCGCGAAGGTCGATCCCATAGTGGCGTTGCGCTACGAGTGAGGAAAGAGCTTATGCACGGTTTACTCCACGACCTTCGTTACGCACTGAGGCAATTGCGCAAGAGCCCAAGATTTACCGCCGTCGCTGTCATCACGCTGGCTTTGGGCGTCGGGGCCAACACGGCCATCTTCAGCGTCGTCAATGCAGTTCTCTTGCGGCCGCTGCCCTATCCAGGAGCCGATCGACTGGTAATGGTCTGGGAGCAAAACCCGCACCGAGGCTGGTTCGAGAACATCGTGTCGGGAGCCAATTTTCGTGATTGGCAGAAGCAAAACCGCGTCTTTACCGACATTGCTGCTTTCGAATCGAACTCGTTCAGTCTGAACGGAGAAAACAACACCGAAGAGGTGGCGGGCGAGCGGGTCACGGCCAATCTGTTTTCGGTTCTGGGCGTTCAACCTCTGCGCGGGCGATTGTTTCTTCCCGAAGAAGAAACTCAGGACAGAGCTGCGGTCATTTTGAGCTACGGACTCTGGCAACAGCGCTACGGAGGCGATCCGGCGCTCATCGGCAGGCATATCACGCTCAATGGAAAGGGCTACCCGGTGGTCGGCATCCTGCCGCCGAGCTTCTCCGATGACTATTCGGCGTCGTTCGCCCCGCACTCGCTGCTCTGGATTTCGGGCATTGAGCCATT
>Ga0157379_10004612_pt1 | contig 11822 bp, 19 predicted proteins | sample S25metaG_FD_121802 | JGI IMG/M metagenome (GOLD analysis project Ga0157379, IMG submission 121802) | Switchgrass rhizosphere microbial communities from Kellogg Biological Station, Michigan, USA - S2-5 metaG | ecosystem: Host-associated > Plants > Roots > Rhizosphere > Soil | place: USA... | reverse complement strand
TTCAACTGCCGGGAAGAGCCTAATATGCTGTAGACTAATCCGGGTATAGATGCTGAGAATAATCCGGTGAGTGGACTCAGTCTCGCCAAAGATGTTGCATAGGATATAGCTGTACGCATGTCAATCTTACGTTCCTAAAGAATTAATGCAAGTGCTTACATTGTGGTACGAGTAAGCAAGAGACGGTTACACCAGCGAGGAAGTCGCCCCCGAGTCTGACGCAATCGACAGAGTCAATCCTACGCGTTCAATTGATACAAAAAACAACTGACAATGACAAAGAATAATTGGGTATCCATGATGTTCCTTGGTGAATATCGTGGGTGAGAATTCAGGATTGATTAACAAATAGCGCATACCAGGAAGGTAGTAGCCGCTACGAAGTTTGAATGTCTCCCACATTGTGCTAGAGCGGGGAAGAGGACTTGGGGGTCGTGTGGCTAGTGAATCCTATTAGTTATTGCCAAATCTCAAGCTCCGTTGAAGCTCAGCCACCTTCAACTTCTGTAGGTTCAGAATCGTTGTATACAGCATCGAGACCTTGAATAGACGTGGGCCGTGAAGGCTCCATGTCAAGACCCCGAGTGTTCTTGATCACTGGAGAGAACAGTGAGTCCGACGCTGGATCGCTCGCCATAGGGAAAGTTGTCAAGAGCCGTTATGGCCTTGAGGTATATATAGCAGGGAGCCGCTGAAGAAACGTTCCACTGCCAGGTTCGGCTCCAGTATACTTGCGTCGATCACTACTCTATAATTTCCTCCATTTATACTTGTTTTCTCTCCAGTCCTCTCTCATTCCCCTCTCTGTCATCCACGGAAGGCGTGAAGAGGAGCGAATGCCATATTCTGGTAATATTGGCATGATCAGCAAACCTGTACACAATGATGACCGCCTCATATTCGAAGCTCGAACGATATCTCATAGTCTCAACTCTCCTCACAGGATCTAGCTTTCGCTATCACTCATCAAGGTGAGTTTCCGTATTAGGGAAAAACCGCGCCCACTGCCGCTGTTAGGGATTTCCTGAGAATTATGAACCACGAGCAACCATTTAACGCGTTTGAGCGTGTCATAATGATTATATTTGTTTGTGAGTTCTTTCTTATTCTGTGGTATCGTTATTTTGTATCTCTAAGCGTGGTTATGGGCTCGGCTTGCCTCCACCTGTCATGCCCGTTATTTATATTGGGATGACTCGATGGTCTACAAATTTTCAGCAAAATTGATTTCTGAGCTTGTCAACAGGATATCGTCTGTTGTCATTGAGTATCCGGATATTCAGACTGTGGACCGAATAATGTGATGGACATATCAACAGCCTTGACAAGCTACAACAGGATCGAAGCTTGTGTTCACGACTCCGAACAAATATCTTCTTCTGGTCTCCAAATTGGTCAAGGAATCTGTTGGTCCTTTCTTCAGAGAAGTTAGTCGGACCACTGTCTCAGTACATGCTCAAAAGTACAGAAGCAGGCGGTTCCACGTTTGGAACTTTGAGGTAACCTGTTTGGCGCTATCAGCTTTCCCACCCATAACCGCCTTCACTTTCCGACACATCGTTTCTGGCGTGAGGGAATAATTCATTGTTCAATCAATGAATGGGTTGAGGCGCCAAGCCCGCAGGGAATGCAGTCACCTCTTTTATAAACAATACGGCTATGTATCCTTTCCAGCTCATGCATCGATAGATCCACGATCGGAAGGAGAGACGGCCCAATCAACCAAGCGGCCAAGCTGTAAACATGGTCCAACCATCGGAAATGTGTTGATACTACGATTGGCTTAAGGAATCATCCTACTGGCCCGGAGCTGCATCTCTGACGTTAAATCGCAGCCTCTGCCGTGAAACCCTGGCTACAGTTGTATATGCCGCGTGTCCCGAATCCCGAAATCTCTTGGATATCATAACAGTTGGATTAACGTGTCTCACTTTTTTTCAATACCTCAGGTTATTTTCCCAGACAAGTTCTATTATCGGGCTATGCACGCTATACATATGTTCCATCATATAGGTCTCTTAAGATTATTACGCTACTTCCAGAAATATCCCGTTTCGAAGAGAAACTGGTGGCAGTGCGGAAAGTGGTTTTCCGTGAAAGAACTCCCTTGAAAGACTTTCAGTCTCACGTTCTGGAACGCGACAGCTGACTGACAACACATACTACAGAATCGCTGACTATGAAGAACAAATCATATGACTGCTCATACTCTGACTGTCTAGTTTAATTTGACTCTTCTTCGGGTCCCGGTTGAGCAACTTTGGAAGCTTTGCACTCATGCCCAACATGACGCGTCAAGGTCAACAGCTTCAAACCCTAATCGTGCATATAAGCTTCTCTTTCTCAAGAGCGCGAGTAAACTGGTTCTTTGCGGGAAATTTCACCGAATATTCGACGAGGTGGACGTGGAACCAGGCATTGAAAGATAGGACACTGACGATGCGAAGACTCCGACAGAGAATAGAGATCGACCCCGTTCATTGTTGGATCCAGCGGAGGCCATAACCCAAATCTGGCAGCTTCCCGGTCATTGCAAAATCGTGATCCTAGATCTTCTAGTTGCTGAGAAAACCTACGTGATTTTCCTACGCTCGCATCACTGCATTTCCCTGCTCTGTTTCACGTCTTTCACTTTTATACAGTTTGCCATTGTCAATTTGCATAGTCTTGCAGATACTAAAGTTTGCTATCTGCACTTTCCTTGACGACCGAAAAGCGTGGAACTGGTAAACACGGAAGGAGAAGATCCGGCATGCGGCGCGCTGAATACGTGTGAGAGCGTGTCTAACATCTGGCTGAAAAGGGATATGTCCTTTTAGCAGGGGAGGCAACTGTGTTCACTGAGATATAGGCACGGCGGTTGATACCCGAGGATTTTGATTTGACCGTGTCCAATACTTGTCCGAAAGTAGCGGGTTCAGAGGCACTTCAATCCATAAAATCCCATGGGCTCTTTGCTGTTTCTTTGCTGCCCATTCACAAGTTTATTCTTATTCAAGCATCCTTATGCTCCTCCCAGGTGAAAACCTGAGCCTCATCATCAGGTTTGCCTTACAAGAACTTGATGAGGACGGAGTATATGAGGGCAAGAGACCATATCACAGCATTGGCCTATCTCTCCTCTCTGGATTCTCACTAGCATGTCAGAAGTTTCGTCAAATTGCTCTACGAGAGGTTTTCAGGACCTACCATTGCACCAAGTCGTCGCATCTTCATGAGCTTCTCCGATTTCCTGACTTGTACTTCTGGATTCGGTAAGCTCGGTATCTAGCATTCTATTCTAACTCTTACTGAATAAGTTCGCCTCTCAGAGTGATCCATTGCCCTGTAGTCATTGCCGTCCACGCAACGCAAGAAGATTATGAAAGATTCTCTTTCCTTCGTGGTCTTTACCTACAAGGAACACCTTTTGGAGTTTCTACCATTCTTCAGCGGCTACCACTGAGTGTACAAGGTGTGTTCGCACATATTATCCTGTTCTTTACGAGAGCGAATGCTCATAATTTTGCTTAGAGCTATCATTACCGTTTGATCATTCAAATGATCATAACATGGTTTTGTCCACGATCTGTCGTTTCAAGGATCTACGATTTCTTCGAGTCCTGAGCTGCAACTTCGATGTGCCTCCAGTCCCAGTCGAACCGACATGTGATAATGTCCCCCCTCATCATTACGACTATTCTGTGAGTATTTTCGAAATTAAGAGGGTTGACTGCGCCGCTAACAATCAATCAATTTCAAGCGTTTGGCTGCGCAACTCTTGCGACCCTTGTCCAATCTACGGGTCCTTCAAATTGATCATTTTCTCACTGATACGGAAGTTTTCGAATTTCATGCAACACAATGCCCTTGGAACAGCGCTTCTAACGCCTTCTGTCCTACCTGTTGGGATCGTTATGGAGAACAGACCGCCCTGGCTGAAATCACTTGTACAGACATTATGGCCAGGGGACTCCCAAATCTCGAACTTCTCATGTGGAAATCTTGGTTTACTGCTAATGCAGAGGGTCATAGCAAAGTCTTTATTTCTCGTAACCGTGACTGCCATGGCCGAGAAGAAATCCTTCTCAGAAGAGAACGCGAAACGCTTGAAGCTGGATGGAAGAAGTTGAGGGCCGGAAGCTATTTACGTATGGGAGCTGTTGCAGCAGCATAATTTCACATAAGTTATATAATAATCTCTTGACCTCTATAACACACAATTAATAGTGTAGATATACATACACTTACTTTTATAATCATCTATTACCATCGTTATCAAAGAGCTGATCTAACAGAGTTCGAGAGTGTGCAACAGCCTCTGCCTGCTTCTGTCGAGCCACACTATCTCCTATTGATCCACGCAGATTACTCCCCGACGAACCTCTATGAGATGGAACGGGTCTACCAAGAGGATCAAAGTCCGGTTCTCCAATGTCGACAGCGCCGTATTCTTCACGATAGCTACCAACATCATACAGCGAATCATCGGAGGACTCTCGCTCGAGGGGTTCCACTCCATTCTGGAAAACGTATCGTCTATGCGGGTGGAGAACCCAAGTGGGCGGTTCCTTGTCAACAAGTAGAACTAAAGCAACCATCCCGACTTTTCCTTGGTTAGTCTCCGTCCAGAATAAACCGCGACGGCGAACACGCTTAGGTCGAATAATTTTACTGGGAGGCTCATCGGTTTTCACGCGTTTAGGACGCTTCTTCTTTTTCCTTTTCGAGGTGGGTACTAGAAGTACCGGCGGGGCTGCTTGGGCGACCAACTCTGCAATAGTTGAAGGTAGATAAGAATTGTCGTTGCCAGTCATCCAATGACGAAACACGTCTACGGGCTCTTCTTGGAACAGCGGGTTGACAACGAAGTAGTCTACAGCTTGGCAGACCATGTCGTCAGGTGTACATGCGTTGACTGCATCCATAAGGATGGCAAGTTCGAGAAAGACGGGAACGACCAATCCTGGAGAAATTCAATTGGTTGGAAACAAAGAAAGGTGAATTCTGACTTGCGTACCTGGGTATCCTTGTGCTCTTGTATAAGCATGATCAGTATGGATGCGAAACGTCTCTTCTTGCAAGGAACAGAATTTTGTGAGCATCTGGGGGGTAGGTGTAAACTTCAGTGTGTGTATCCTTGCTTCGGCGTCTGGGATACATGGAACTGGCAGAATAGCAAACTTTTCAGATATAAGTAAAGGTAGTACAAACAAAACATACGGATATTAATGGTGTCATGCTTGTACGACTGCGTAGAGTATTGAATGTCGCGTTCTTCCATGACAAACTCGGTATTGTATGGAAACCATTGAGAGAGTCTTGAGGCCTGTCGCATCTGAATGACTTCTTCCCCAGTGACCGAGTTTTTCTTGAGAGACTTCGACTCCAGAGATAACGTCTTGGCTATAAAATTCATTCCAACCATAGGTGGAGACCTGCGCGACACTATGAAGCTTCCTCCCACCCATCGACGGTATATAAAAGGCTCTGGAGGCGCATGCCATGATGGTATACCGCTGCTTCTCGGGATCGCATTGTCAAATTTATCTGGAAGGGAAAGGTGCGCCCCTAGTGGAGCCGGTTGCCCGACCTTTGGAGAGTTTAATGATAAGTCCTGTGAGGCCCACGCGTCGCGAGATCGAGTCGGTAATATTTGAAAAAGAGTCTGGATGCGGTTGGTAGTCAATGTTTGAAGACTCTGATGTGCTTTCTGCTTGTTATTGATCCACTTCTGAATGGCTTCTTCCACGTTTTCACTTTGCATGTGTTTCCGCCTGCAACTTGGTCGCAGTGTATGAGACAAGGATTGCAGGCATTTTGGACGATGATGGCATGCAAGCATACATGCAGTAACTTTTAAAACTCCGCTTCTATTTCTAACCTCTTAACCCTTTCCAACACTTTCCACCGAATCCACTATCTCTTAGCTCCTCACAATGGCTGATGATTGGGGTATGTTTCATGTATTATTACTATTCTGTATCTCAGCATTGATTTTTGAAGATGCGAGCTCTGATGACGAAGTGAAGGTCCCTAAGGTGATCCCAAAGAAGAAGTGGGAAGGGGAGGATGAAGAAGAAAACTCAGCTCCTGTGAGCCCAATAACTTCTCTCATATAAGGACTGCTAACCATATTTCGTTTGTTTAGGATGATTGGGAAGCTTCCTCTGAAGAAGAGGAGGAGAAACCTGTAGCACCTGTCGTGCCGCCGAAGAAGAAGGGCACGCTCAAGGCGAAGATCGCTGAGAAGGAGGCAGCAAAGGCATCACAGAAGGAGCTAGGGGACGTTGATGAACTAGATGACGTGATCGATCCTGTAGAGAAGAAGCGTCTCGATAGAGAACGGGAGTTGAAGGCGGATATGTCCAACGCTGCAGACTTGTTTGGTACCGTTGCCCTTGAATGTGAGTTGTTATAAGGGTTCATGTTGTTGATGGGCATTAATTATGTCCGTTCTAGCATCATCTCCTGGCGAACTAGAATCCCTACTCGCCGCAAACCCACGTACTAAGGAAGAATTCCAAGAATTCTCTTTCCGAATTATTGAACTTGTTATCAAGAAGCATGAATCGAAGCCTCTTTATGCATCGTTTGTTGAGCATCATGTCAAAGCTCTGGCGGAGCCCCTCAAAGACGTGGACGTACGGAAGGCAGCCAGTGGACTCACAACATTGGCCAACGAAAAGCAGAGGGAACAACGAGACAAGGCCAGAGGTAAGAAGAAATCCAAGACCGCTGCGAAACCCACTTTAGGTGCCGCCAAGGTTTCAAATAAGTATGTTGGTCATATATTTCTCCCCATCCGCCTTTCTGATTTCTTGTCCTACAGACTTGACACCAGCGTCTACACTGAAGCACTGGATGATTTCGATGCGGTCGACGATTTCATGTAACTATACCGTTTGTTATGAAACGTTGTCCTGGTCAGCTTGTGCACCATGATCACCACCTCTCAGGGTTTCCGAACACCCGGATGATTCTCGGCGGCCTCGTGAATGGCAGATGCGTCCCCCTGGAGTTTTTGCTTTGTGATGAGGGGGAAAGCATAGTTCCACGGAGAGCAGGATACCTTTAGATATTCGTTTCGAATACTATTTTATAATGGGCGTAGTGTGTGTAGTTCCAGTTAGTCACTAATTCGAGATTGTTTGTATCGATTGGCACAAATCTAAGCCGTTCAAGTTTGCATAGAACCGATGTCATTAAAAGTGTATAGATAGTACCATAATGGCCCAGATCTCAATGGAAAAAGACGTCACTCCTCGCCGCTTTCTTCCTCGTCATCATCAATGACGCCAATAACACCCCCATTACTCTTCTCCTTTAAGGGCAACGAAGCATCGGCAAGTTTTCGTCCCAAAGTTTTGCGTGCACTGGCATTTACAGCAATGTCCCAAAGTTGTAACTTAGCTTTCGAGCCAGCAGCTGCAATGGTTAAAGGATCGTCCGGAGACCAAGCTGCCGAGAATACTCTGCCCTGAAAGGAAATGAGCAAAATAAAAGTGATAAGAATGCAGACACGTACAACACCCAAGTCACGACTTGTAACCAAACTGACCTCCCTCTTATCGTTGTCACCTTCACCTAGAATATTCCACACCTTGACTAATTTGTCCGTACCGCCTGTTACGATGCATCCTCTGATGTGTGGGTTGACGTCAAGCGCGGACGCAGCACCGTCATGGGCTGCCAAAGTAAATCTTGGTTTCGAAAGAGAACTGGTATCAGAGGGGAGTGTTCGTGCGTCGTAATTCAGCACGAGGCCGTTCTCTAGAGAGACCTGGGGTGACGATTAGGACAACCTTCCACTTGAGCTGGATGTTACTCACATAAAAGCTATGGCTCTCCCAAGGATCCCATCGCAAGGCCTCTACATCCGCACCCAAAATGGCGATCAATGCCTTCTCCGGTGCTCTCGAATCGAACGTTCGCACAGTACGGTCGTAGCTTCCCGTTAATAGGACTGTAGGTTCTTGATTATTCCACTGGACACTCTGTACTTTGTCTTTGTGAACCTGGAAACTGCGAAGTGCGCCACCTGCTTCCTCATCTCCATCAACGGCGGGCATCCGTGTGAGATCCCATAGTTTTACTGTTGTGTCTGCAGATGCACTGGCGAGTAGGTTGCGATGCGTTTTGTTCCATGAAAGTCCAAGTACGGCATCTACATGATAAGCAGAGGATATATTCCTGCCTTTGTTCTTCTTTTTCTTCTTCTTGCCCGTCCCAAGAGGTGTAGGAATATGTGCTTTAGATAGGTCAGGACGACCAAGAAGGGAGATGGGGTAAATGGCTTCCAGGGTATCAAGCGACCAAATCTCGATCTCAGGCTCCATTGTCCCAACAGCGATATAGTTCCCTGTTGGTGCAGAATTTTGTTGTTGTGAGGACGAAGGACCGGCAGGGTGGAAGTCCAGCCATTCGAGGCAGAGAGGGAATGAAGGAAGCATGATATCGTGATGAACATAGAGATTTTCTTGAGATTCGTCATAAACAAAGACTTCTAGATGAGATATTTCATCCTCCGTTTTCGCTGTAACCAAGAGATTATCTGTAGATAAGATCTCGACTTCTTCTCGCTCCTCTGCATCATCCTGTAAATGGTCAGATGAAGCATTTTTCCTTCCTAGACATTACTCACTTCTTTCAGAGTGATATAGGGATCTTCGTCATTAGATCTGTAGTACGTCAAACCCTTGATATTGCTAAAAGGACCCTCCGCTAGAAAACAGATCAGTCATTGTACTAAAGACATCGAGGGAGAAAATACCTGTATCGGCAACCTCATTATCATACTCGTCCAGCTTGTAAATAGATAGATCATTCGGATCAGCTGGCTTTGCAGGGGGTGCTTCATCCTCATCCATTCGATCGACGCCTTCTTCGTCCGAGGGTTCACTAGGAACACAGTAAAATATGCCCTTCCAGCTCACAGTCAATCAAACTCACTCCTCCCATTCATCCTCCTCATCCCCTTTTCCCATAGATTCCGCTGCCTCGGTAGCCCTTGCTAACTCAGCCCGAGCATCCTCTAGTTCTATGCGAGCGAGCGAGCTAATTCTTTCCAGTTCTTGCTCATCCAAGTTGTACTTGACGGGATGTTGGATGGCCACACCACGACGAACCTAGGTATTATCAGTGAATTTATCAGAGACAGATAGATGTCACATACCCATGAAACTGAAGAAATAAGGCTACTCATCGCCCTAACCAAACAATTCCAGGAGATGAACCAGAAAGGCAAATTTTTGGAATTAATAGGACATCACGTGCACGGAAGCGGATTATACATTGACGCTCGTTGAGGCCGGATGAAGTCATTAGCCGTTAGCAACATAGATGCATATTTTTAAGCAGGCTATTACTCTTCCCACAAGCTGCTCAAATCACGAAAAGGAGATGCCTACAGTTTAATCTATGAATATCATGAGGAAATCACGAAAATGTCTGTTGCCTAACGTAGCTAATTGAACATTATACGGTATACCTAGAGAATAAAGCAACAAATGGCGCGCCCCAACACACGCAACAAGATATATCTGTTCATACCAGTGCCCCAAGAAAATCCAACACAGTAGTAGTATGCACATCAAAATACAACGAAAATACTGCTTCTCTCAAAAAAAAACTAGTATGTATAAAGGTATCATAGGATATATACGGTTTTCAACAACTCAGTCCACGACTTGACTGTCCTAAACAGTGATAATAAAGACACAATGAGGAAGAGGAGAAAATGAAATGAAAATGTCAAATAAGAAGGCGGGGGGAGGAGAGGCTGACCTGCAGCTGTAGACTTAACTACATGTGGGGATGGTGATGGCTTTCAGTTGTTTCCTGGGGAAAATAGCTGGTTAGGAATGAAGGTCAGATCCGTATAATTTAACCTACTTTGTATCGAATAATCCCCAGTGGGCCTAACGATTGGTCAGTTTCTACCCTGAGAAAGAGCTCTAGAAGAATTTACCTCGACACCACCGAATTGGATATCCTTTCATTGAGCACGTCATTATGAGCACGAACAACAAATGGAGACATTCATACCTTCCATGCTTCATCAAAGGCTTCAAAGTAGAAGTAATTGGTATTGTTGGCGTTCGCTTGGCAGACGAAGTTATCCAAGAAAGTCTGGGTAGGCAGATTGTCAGGTGTATCTCAGCTTGCGAACGGAATGTTTACACACCTGGAGTCCATCGATAGAGGCAACTCCAGCACCAAGGCTAACCATTGGATGAACATCAATAATAATAAAAGATGAGGAAGGACTTACGTCAAATGCGCAGTATCGTTCGCAGTCTGTATTTGACATAGGTCAGCAACCATTATTAAGATCCCAATTTACTTACACTTGGCCATCCTGTTTCGGCAATGTACATGTGGGGCTGGTTCGTTACTGCTTGGGCTTCGGCAATGTTGGTATTTTGGAAGAAGTCGAAAACCCAGGGTGCGGCTTGCGCAGCGGTGACCTCTGCAAACCAAGCATGGACATTTGCCATCTATAAAATATATATTGGAAAGAACAAAATAGAGTGCTTCATAAGAAATGACGTACCCCGTACTCAATGCTCTGCAGGACCAGGTTATTGAAGTAAGAACCAGCATCGGAATTTCCGACTTGGAGTGTCTTGCCAAGGTTGAGGGTTGGTAACCAGCTGCGGGTATCCTGAATATAGGCAATCAATTGCTTAGCTCCAGCGTTTGCAACATCGCCATTGATATCTTGTTGGGCACCACCATTGTCCGTGAGGTAGTTCAACATGAACTCATTTCCGACAGTTACGCCTATTCCGTTGTTACTTTAGCGCAAAATATATCAGGATAGAGTATTCACATACCAGCGACATGGTCGACGCCGAATGTTTGTAGGGCTTGGCCCATAGCAAGTTTTTGACGCTGATATGCGGCATCGTCGCCTGGGACAACATAGTTAGCGACGTAAACCTGCATGTCGACCTTGGTGCGAGCAATAGCATCCAAAACGAGTGCTGTTTGGTTGCAGTCTGAACCATATAGACGAATACGCTGAAAGGAGTCAGATAAAATTAGATAAAGTAGGCTAGCAAAAATAGCGCATGCGCACAGTTGTCAGCTGAGAGAGGAGCTGGATGTCCTCGATGATATCGGCTAAAATAGATATTAGGATATAGCCTTAGATGCCAGAGTGAGGGAGACGAACGTAACGTAGCACCACAATCAGGCAGGATGACACCCGTAGGGCTGTAGGCAATGCCATAGAACGATTGTTTCAACCGAGAGTCCTTTGCGAAGTTGCTTGGGTCATTGGGATCCGAGCTGACGACTCCAGCTGGGGAGGTTCCATTTCCTGTTGAACTAGATGGTGAACTGCTAGTGCTGCTCTTGCTGCTCTTGTTGTGGTTCTTAACGACAAGGACACCGGCAACGACTGCAACAATAATAACAACAATAAGGGCACCACCTATAACCTATGAGCGAAAGCAACCTCTGTTAGCAACTGCTTGAAGAGAGGTGAAGTGGTGACAGGGACATACAGTCCATTTATAAGCACGCTTTCGTTTCTGCTCTTTCTCTAGCCAAGGGCTGACGCCGACATTTGAATAACCCGTGTCCATGAGTGATGTCGAGACGGGTACAGCGGTATAGGAATCCCGAGGGGTAATTGACCGTCGGGAAGGGAGATTCTCAAAGGAGTTGTTGGCCGAAGGGGGGTATGGGGAGACCGAGGAGAAGTTGTGAGGCTGTTAAGAGATTACAGGGAAGTCAAAAAGAGAGGACAGGTTAGAGATATTCGAAGAACAAACAGCGGGGAGAGGCCCGTCGTCGTAGTAATCCACTAAGTCTGAAGGGGGTCTGGCGCCAAG
>Ga0157379_10004610_pt1 | contig 11825 bp, 7 predicted proteins | sample S25metaG_FD_121802 | JGI IMG/M metagenome (GOLD analysis project Ga0157379, IMG submission 121802) | Switchgrass rhizosphere microbial communities from Kellogg Biological Station, Michigan, USA - S2-5 metaG | ecosystem: Host-associated > Plants > Roots > Rhizosphere > Soil | place: USA: Michigan... | reverse complement strand
TCCGAAGAGGAAGTGAGCCAATCTGGCACATCGATCCATTGATTGGCTCACGTATCTTAACTGATTTGTTGCATTTCGTTTAGAACGACTCATCCACACCTGCGGTCCCCTGCGGCACAAAAACCTCGCCGGTCTCGTTCCGAGTCTCTCTCGACCCCTTTTGCCAAGCTCTATTTCCGCAATAACTTAAGGCCACATTCAAAACGGTCCCGGCTTCGATTGCCATGGCACGGTGAGTGCAAAAGCACTAGGCCGTACCCAGACCTCACGGCTGGGACCCAGCGCGGTCCGCGCGCGTGTGCACGACACCCTGCCCTGCTTCGGCGTATCGGATCGCGTGTGGGTTCACGTCGACGGTTCAGGCCCCTGGTAGCTGGCGGCAGCCTCGCGATGCTTCTGCCCCCCACACTTCGCGAGAACCGCCCTCCAGGGGCTTTTCTTTGGCCCGAACCGGCATTTCGCGTGGACACGACCCAGACCCGTTTCTAGACTTGCCGTCCCAGTGAAACCCCCCAACATTTTGCGTCTTGCCGTCATCGCCGTCGCCCTGCTCGTGGGCGCCGCCGCGCTCCAAGGCGCGCCGGCTCAGCCACCCGCATCGGCGAAATCCGCCGCGAAGTCTCCGGCCAAGCCCAGATCGCAGCCTCCCGCTCCCGCCCCGCGGCCGGACGAGGTCGGCATGGTGGACGGCATTCCCATCTACCAGGTCGATTGGGACCGTCTGGCCGATCCCTACTTCGAGGAGGTCGAGGCCAAGGCGGGGCGCAAGCTGAACGACGACGAGAAGAAGCTCCTGCGCAAGAACATCCTCGACGAGCTGATTCGCGAACGCCTGTGGCTGGCCGACGCCCGCCGCCGCGGGATGGTCGCGACCGAGGCGGCGGTCGACTCCCGCATGAAGCAGAACGACTACTTCAAGAAGGGGGGCAAGGTCGACGAGGCCATGTTCCAGCGCTTCAAGAAGTCGGACACCTCGAACTATCCGGCGCTCAAGGACGAGATCCAGGACGCGATCCTCCTCGAGGAATACGTCCGATGGATGGAGCGGCGGTTCGGCCCGCGCGACGCCGAGCTTCGGAAAGAGTTCGAGGCACGGAGCGCGACCGCGACCATCCGCTACATGCTCATGGGCCCCGACGCGGTGTCCCTCGATCCCGAGGCGACTCCGGCCCAGATCCGCGCCTACTACGACGCGCATCCGGACGAGTTCGAGAGCGCCGACGAGGCGCACATCCAGTACATCCGCATTCCCATCGGCGCGGACGCGTCGGTGCCCGACTCGGCCAGGGAGAATGCCGCGCAGGCTGCTTCCAAGATCGCCTCGGACGTGATCGCCGCGATTCGCACGGGGGCTCCCGCCGAAACGGCGGCCAAGCCGTACGGCGGCATTCAGGACCCAGGTTGGTTCAAGCTCGGCGATCCCATCCGGGGCATCGGCCGCTCCGAGGCGCTGACGGCCGCGATCAAGGGGGTCGATCCACCGGTCTGGATCCGTGAGCCGCTGCGCATCGGACCGATGTACCTGGTCGTGAACGTGGTGGAGCGCCGTCGCGCGAAGCGTCTTCCGTTCCACGACGTCGTCTACTACGCCAAGCGCAAAGCCGATCTCGAGGTGCGGGACCAGATGATCGACTCGCTCGCGCGAGAGGACGTGCGGCTCCATCCCGAGTCCTACTACGCGCCCAAGATCGAGGTCTCGATCGTCGCGCGCGGCCTCAACACGTTCGAATCGGGCTCGCCTCCGACTCCGAAGGAGATCGATCGGCGCCTCGAGAAGCTGAAGGACGACCTCCATCTACCCGACTCGTCGCGCGCCTACCTGGACTCGACGCGCGCGAGCATCCCCGCGCTCATCCTCCAGGAGCGCCAGGTCAAGTCGGGCTTCCACGTCATGAAGGACGCCGCGGGGAAGCTCTCCAAGAAGGAATCGGCCGCCCGTGTGGCGTCGCGCTATGGCGGCGTCCTGAGCCTCCTTCGCACGTACCGCGGACAGCCTCCCGAGCGCGCGTCGCTCCTCGAGGGGAAGCTCCTCGACAGCCTCTACACGATGCGGGCCGGGGCCGTCGTCGGACCCCGGGTGAAGGACGATTCGGTGTACGTGGTCCGCCTCGAGTCGATCGACGGCACGCACGTGCCTCCGTTCTCGGAGATCCGGGAGGATGCGCGCGCGGCGGCGGAGGCGAAGCAGAAGGCCGACATCGCTCGCGAGGCGGAGGCCTGGTTCAGCGCGCGGGGAGGCAGCTACCGCACCGCGAGCAAGTACCTGCTGGACGTCGTCTTCTTCGCGAAGAAGAAGCCGGAGCAGATCACGGTGCCCGATGATTCGATCGCGTCCTACTGGCGCGACCATCCGCTCGAGTTCACCGAGCCCGCGAAGGCGAAGGTCCGTCACATCCTCGTGCGCTCGCAGGATGCAACCACGCTCGACGCCGCACGCCAGAAGGCCCTCGCGGCCCGCAAGCGTCTCGTCGCCGGCGAGGACTTCGCGGTCGTGGCGCGGGAGATGTCCGAGGACGCCACGTCCGCGACCCGGGGCGGCGACCTCGGCGAGCTCACCCGGGGCGCCGTGCCGAAGGAGTTCGGGGACGCCATCATGAGCCTCGGGATCGGTGAATTCAGCGACCCCATCGAGACCAAGTTCGGGTACCACATCGTGCAAGTCGAGTCCCGGACGCCGGAGCGCCTGCGTCCGCTGGAGGAGTGCAAGACGGAGATCCGCGGCGTGATCGCCGACCAGATCGCCGATTCGCTCGCGCGCATTCCGGCCCGCATCCTCGCGGACCGTGCGAGCCGGGTGGGCTACCACGCCGCCGACTCGCTGGCCGCGCCGTATGGGGGTTGGACGCGGAAGGGCCCGGTGGGTGCGGACGGAGAGATCGAGGGCGTCGGCAAGATTCCGTTCCTCGCACGCGTGGTCGCCTCGCTCGCCGACAGCGGCGTGGCGGCGGAGCCGGTCGAGCTTCCGGAAGGGGATGTCGTCCTCCGGAAGATGCGCGAAGAAGCTCCGAGGCAGGCGCGCTTCGAGGAGGTCCGCGACAAGGCGATCGCCGACTATCAGGAAGAGCGCAAGCGGGCGGAGGCGGATTCGCTCAACACGCGCTTCAAGGCGGCCCTCAGGGAGGGCGCCGATCCCGAGACGCTCTTCGTGGCTTATGGGGGACTTCGCCCGAGCAAGTCGTTTGGACGTCAGGGTCCGATTCCGGACTTTCAGAAAGACGCGGTGCTCGGGCGCGACTCGACCTATCTCGCCCGCGTCTTCGCGTCGAAGCCGAAAACCGTACTGCCCCCCCTCACGGGGTCGAGCGGCACGCTCTACGGCGTGGTCGACACCGTGACGATCCCGCCCGCGAGCGATTTCGCGCGACAGCGCGACGCGCTCCTCCGCCAGGTGCTGGACGAGCGGATCGACGCGTGGACCGGACGCCTCCGGACCAAGGCGCCGATTCGGATGAACCGGAAGGACCTGCAGGCGCTCGTCAGCTGAGGTACCATTCAGGTTCCTCGAGCTTCGTCACCCCGCGCGTTCCCACTCCCGGAGGGTTGGATCATGAATCGGGAGTCGGGCGTCTTGATGCACGATGTGGAGGAGTCGGAGCGGCCGCGTGAGCGCCTGTTCGAGCTGGGACCGGGCGCGCTGTCCGATGCGGATCTCGTCGCGCTCGTTCTCGGCGTTGGAAGCGGAGGCGAGAGCGTGCTGGATGTCGCCGCGCGCGTCACGCGCACCATCCACCTCCGGCGGCTCCATCAAACCGCGGTGGAGGACATCCTCGCGGTCAAGGGCATGGGCCCGGCCCGCGCGGCGCAGCTCCTCGCGGCGGCGGAGATCGGGCGGAGGATCTGGCCCGACGCCGATCCCATCCCGCTCGTGCGTGGACCGGAGACGATCTTCGAGCTGACGGCGGACATCCGGCGCTCGAACCGGGAGCATTTCGTGGGCTTCTACCTGAATTCGCGGAACCAGGTGCTCCGCCGGGAGATCATCTCCATCGGGAGCCTGAACGCGAGCATCGTCCACCCCCGCGAGGTCTTCATCCCGGCCCTCGCCGTCTCCGCGGCGAGCCTGATCCTCGCGCACAACCACCCCTCCGGCGATCCCTCGCCCAGCGAGGAGGACCTGGCCATCACACGCCGCATCGCCGAGTCGGGACGCCTCCTCGGAGTGGAGCTCCTGGACCACGTCGTTGTCGCCCGCGAGGCGTACACGAGCTTCAAGGAGCGGAGGCTCCTCCGATGAGGGGCCGGTGGTGCGCCCTCGCGCTCGCCCTCGTCGTCGCCGGGTGCGCGGGCTCGCGTCCTCCGGAAGAGCCCGAGGCCAAGATCGATCCGCACGCATCGCCGGCGCAGCTGATCGCGCTCTCCGACTCCGCGCTCGCGGTCGCGGAGCCCGCGCTCGCCCGGCGCGCGCTCGAGCGCGCGGCCTCCCTCGCGCCGCAGAGCGCGGCGGTGCGGCTGGGTTACGGGCGGTTCTACACCGCGATCCAGCGGTACAAGGACGCGAAGACCGAGTTCGAGCGCGCGGAGGCGCTCGATCCATCGAGCCCAGAGCCCGCGTACCAGCTCGGGCTCGCCTACCTGAAGGCGGGACAGCAGGACCTCGCGTTCGCGTCCCTCTCCCGGGCGATTCACATGGAACCCAAGCACGAGGGAGCCTGGAAGGCCATCCGGCCGATGCTCGAGGAGCGCTACAAGCGCGCCGGCGTGCCCCCGGAGTACGCGTCCCTTCCCGTCGCCGCGAGCGTGTCGCGCGGCGAGCTCGGGGTGATTCTGGCGGTCGAGGCGGGGCTCGATCCGGACCGCGTCTCCTTCCAGGCGGACGCGTCCTATCGGGCGGATTGGCCCGCCATCGACAAGGCGTGGGGCTCGCGATGGCTTCGCGCATCGGTGGCGCGCGGCTGGATCGCCCCATTTGCAGACCGGGATCTCCATCTCGACGATCCGCTCACGCGGGGCAATCTCGCCGTGCTGCTCGGGCGAATCGAGGCGGCCTCGCCGCGCGCTCCCGCGGACACGGCGCGCGCGGCGCCGGTGCTGACCGCGACCTTTCCCGACCTCGGGAGCCGCCACTACCTCGGGCACGCCGCGGCCGAGGCGGTCCGCCTCGGGCTGCCGGAGCGCGACGGAGGGCGCTTCGAGGCGGAGGCGCTCGCGACGGGAGCGGAGACCTTGTCCGTTGTGCGCGGGCTCGCGCACCGCATGGGGGCGCTTCCGATCGTTTCGATCGACCCCGTCCCTCTGGTAAAATGATGGTCGTGAAGCGCATTTCGGCGGCCCTGACCGCCGCGGCCTGCCTCTTCTTCTTCGTATGCCCCCGCGCCTCGGCCTCCGGCAGTGAGCCCGTCCGGTCGCCCGCTTCGGTCAAGGCCAGGATTCCCGTGCGCGTGACCGGGGATGTCGTGCCCGTGGACCGACCTCCCGACGACGCATTCTCGGCGCGCCTCGCGGCCCGGGTCTACGCGACCACCGACACGATCGCCGTCTTCACCGACAGCCTCGAGACCTGGTCGAGCCCCGGGAACGAGGGGAAGTGGTCGCACATCGACGAATCCTTCCAGCCGACCGCGTGGAACATCTCGACGCTCTTCGGCTGCGGGGGGCACGCGTTCTGGTGCGGGGTCGTCGACTCCTCGTGGACCGGCGATGCGAACCGGCGCGGCTACGACAACAGCTGGGAGCAGACGCTCGAGAACTACGCGGATCTGGCCGGAGCCGCGTCGCCCTACACGATCTCGTTCGATCAACGGATGAACGTCCAGAACGGCCCCGACTACGGCGTGGTGGAGATCTTCGACCGCGACGACGCGTGGCTGCCGGTGGGAACGTTCACCGGCGTCGTCGGTCCGAGCGGCTGCGTCAACGTCGTCCTGAGCCTGCCCGACTCCTCGGTCGCGAAATCGAATCCGGTCCACTTCCGCTTCCGCTTCCACAGCAGCATCGACGTGTCGTCCGCGGACGGTCTCTACCCCGCGGGCGAAGGATGGGCGATCGACAACGTGACCGTGAAGGGGGGCTCGTTCGACGTCCGCTTCTTCGATGACATGGAGGCGGGGATGGGCACGTGGATGCGCTCCACGTTCCCGGCGGTCGGCGACTACTGGCGCATCCAGGCCAATCCCATCACCCAGCAGGTCTGCACCACGAACACGAGCAAGGTCTGGCGCGCCGCCAACACGGTGACGAACTCGCTCGTGCCGCGCCAGGACGACAAGCTGATCCTCCCGCCGGTCGCCGTGGGCCAGGCGGATCAAATCTTCCTCTTCTTCGATGCCTATCGGAGCCTTCCCTTCAACGGGTGCTTCTATTACAACGTCGAGTTCCGGACGCGGAACGTGGGGAGCGGAGGCTGGTCCGCGTGGATGGATCCATCAGGGCTCCTCTACTACGGTGCCGAGCAGGAGTGGATGCGGCAGACCGTTGCGTTGACGGGGGCCGGCGGCGTGGATTCGGTGCAGGCCCGCGTCGGCATCAAGGACTGGGGACCCATCCTCTGTGACGGAAGCCAGGCTGTGTCGGGCACCGATCTCATGCTCGACAACTTCCGGGTGGGCACCATCGGCTCGTCCGGGCCGTCGATCGCAGCCAACGAGTTCGATCTCTACAACGACACGTTCCGCACCACGGCCTTCAATGGGAATGACAACTTCAACACGCCGAGCGGCGACAGTGTCGCGGTCCGGATCGGGGCCGCGAACGGACTCAAGAACGGGTCCTTGTTCACGAGCATTGCGAACGCGCCGTTCACGCAGACGCCGCTGGTCAAGGTCGCGGGCACCGAGAACGCCTACAGCGCCGACGTGCCGGCAGGGAGCTACGCCCGAGGGACCGAGCTTCGCTACTACTTCTCCGCCACCGACTCGCTGAACCAGGTCGCGACCTTGCCGGCCGACGCGCTGACGTCGAGTCACTACTTCAGCGCCACGATCCTGCCCGGCGTGTACGCAACGAGCGGCGCCTGCCCCGACGACACCGCGCGCGTGCTCTACGTGAACAGCTGGGGCGGTCCGGATCTATCGTCCGGTGTGGCCCAGTCGCTCGCCGCGATCGGCGCGCGCTTCGACCGGTTCGACGTCAACGCGCCGCAGCTCGCCGCGGGGAACTCGCCGGGCGGCGGATCGGCGGGCAGCGGCACCGCGATCTGGCCGGCGGCGCCGCTCGGTGTGCTCGGCGCCTATCGCGCCATCGTCTGGGACGTGGGGGACCGGAACGCCGTCACGCTGAGCGCGGAGGATCAGTCGCTCCTCACGAGCTGGCTCTCCTTGCCCGGGAAGAACCGGGGGCTCTTCCTCGCCGGGGACAATCTCGCCTACGACCTCCTGGTGAACGGGCAGGGGACGGGGAACTTCCTCTCCTGCACGCTCGGCGTGAGCTACGTCCGCGACGTCTGGGAGAACGCGCCCCAGGACACCCTCCTGCCGATCCTGGCGGGAGCGTCCGGGACGCGCATCGCGAACGAGCCCTTCCTGATCGACGGAGGGTGCCCCGTGATCGATGAGTTCGATGCGATCACCCCCTCGTCGTGCGTGGGCGCGAACGGGCGCGTGTGGCTCCGCTATCCGAACAATCTCGCGGCGGCGACGGAGCGGCAGGCGCCGAACGGCGCTCCCAACGCGGACAGCACCCGCGTCGTCCTATCCGGATTCTCGCTCCGGAACCTCACCAATCCCGTGCGGCGGAACCTGCTCCTCTACCGGACCATCGTGCAGGAGTTCGAGACGCCGAGCTGCTACGTCGCTACGGGCATTCCGGAGGACGCGACCGCCGCGGCGCCGCGCGCAACCCCGGCGCGCCTCTACGCTCCATCGCCCAATCCGTTCAATCCGCACACGACCATCCGCTTCGGCCTCGATCGAGGCGCGCGAGTCACGCTCCGCCTCTACGCGGTGGACGGCTCGCTCGTCCGCACCCTCGTCGACCGTCCCTACGAGGCGGGGGAGCACCAGGTCGTCTGGGACGGGCGGGACCTCCGCGGCCGGGACCAGGCGAGCGGGGCCTACTTCGTGACCCTCGAAGCCGACGGCGTCCGGACCCCGGCGCGGAAGGTCATCCTCTTGCGCTGAGGCGCGTTCCAGGGTAGTCTCCGGGGTAGCAGACATCCTTCGGGGCGGGGTGAAAGTCCCCACCGGCGGTAGAGCCCGCGAGCCAAGGGATCCGGTCCCACGGCAGATCCGGTGTGATTCCGGAGCCGACAGTCAAAGTCTGGATGGGAGAAGGACGTCGCACACGGTACGGGCATGTCCGGCCATCGCCGCTCACGCCCCGCGGGTGTCTGCCTGCGGGGTTTTTTCATTGTGAGCCTACACATCGATTCCATGGCGGCCAGGCCGGGACGTGCTTCCTCCTCTGCGGAGGCGGCGGAGACCGCGGCCATGCGCCGCGCCATCCAGATCGCGCGGCGAGGCGTGGGGACCACGCATCCGAACCCGAGGGTCGGAGCCGTGGTGCTTCGTGGCGGCCGCGTGATGGCCGAAGGCTTTCACGCGCGCGCCGGCGAGGCGCACGCGGAAGTCCGCGCCCTCGACCTGGCGGGCGAGGCCGCACGCGGGGGAACGCTCGTCGTGACGCTCGAGCCGTGCGCCCACGTGGGACGCACGCCTCCGTGCACCGAGGCCGTGCTGCGGGCGGGGATCCACCGGGTGGTGATCGGCATGCGGGATCCCAACCCGCTCGTCGACGGCCGCGGCATCCGGGAGCTCGAGCAGGCGGGGCTCGACGTCGTGGTGGGGGTGCTCGAGGAGGAGTGCCGGGAGCTCAATCCCGCCTATCTGAAGCACCTCGCGACCGGGCTCCCGTGGGTGACCTTGAAGGCCATGCTCTCGCTGGACGGCCGGCTGGCCACGGAGAGCGGAGAGTCGCGGGGCCTCGGGAGCGACGCCGAGATCCGGGCCGCGCACCGGCTTCGCGCGGGGAGCGACGCCGTGATCGCCGGCATCGGGACGGTGATCGCCGACGATCCGCGCCTCACGGTGCGGGGCGTGCGCGGCCGCCGGCCGTTGCGCGTCGTGCTCGACTCGACGCTTCGGATTCCGGAGGGCGCTCGCATCTGGAGCACGGTGGCCGAAGCGCCGCTCGCGATCGCGACGGTCTCGCGCGATGAGACGAAGGCGCGCGCGCTCGAGGAGCGCGGCGCGTCGGTGTGGACGTTCGAGCCGGGACCGGGCGGACGCGTGCCGCTCCGAAGCCTTCTCGAGCGCCTCGCGCTCGAGGGCCGGATCTCGATCCTGGTCGAGGGCGGATCCGAGGTGCACACCTCGTTCCTTCGCGAGGGTCTGGCGGATCAGATTGCGTTCGGCATCTCGCCACGCATCGTCGGGGGCACGAGCGCTCCGATCCTGACGGGCGATCTGGGGCGCCCCAAGCTCGCGGACGCCATCCGGATCGAAGGACTCACGGTGAGGCGGCTCGGACCCGACGTGTGGCTGACCGGCCGGATCGCGGCCGATGGAGGATCCCGTGTTTAGCGGCATCGTGGAGCGCGTGGGCGTGGTCGAGCGCGCCGCGTCCGAGGGCGGAAGCCGGACGCTCGTCATCACCGCCCCGTTCGACGCTCCCCTTCTGGCGGGGGAGAGCGTGGCCGTGAACGGCGTCTGCCTCACGGTGGAGCGGGCCGACGCCCGCTCGTTCGAGGTGACGGCCGTGCGCGAGACGCTCGACAAGACGACGCTCGATACGCTCGTCGAAGGCGTTCACGTGAATCTCGAGCGCGCGCTCCGCGTGGGGCAGACGCTCGGCGGACACTGGCTCCAGGGGCATGTCGACGCGACCGCGGTCGTGCGCGACGTGATCGAGGACGCGGGTCAGGTGCGGCTCCTGATCGACGTCCCCGAAGCGTGCCGGCGGTTCGTCGCGCCGAAAGGGTCGATCGCGATCGACGGCACGAGCCTGACCGTGGCCCACTGGGCGGATCCCATCGTGGAGATCGCGATCGTGCCGTTCACGCTCGCGCACACCATCGCTTCGTCATACGCGCCCGGAACCCGGGTGAACCTGGAAGTCGATCTCATCGCGCGCTATCTCGACCGCCTGCTCGAAGCGCGTGGCGCCCATCTCGTGGGCAGACCCTAGAGGACACGATGAACGCACGCGTGAAGCGCCGCCGCGCCGGGCCCGGATTCGACTCGATCGCCGACACACTCCGCGCGCTCCGCGCCGGATCGATGGCGGTCGTGGTGGACGACGAGGACCGGGAGAACGAAGGGGACTTCGTCATGGCGGCGGAGAAGGTCACGCCCGAGGACGTGAACTTCCTCACACGGGACGCGCGAGGACTCCTCTGCGTGTCGATGCCCGGCCCGCGCCTGGAGGAGCTCGGCCTCGCGCTCATGACGCCGCTCAACACCGCGCGCTTTTCGACTCCGTTCACGATCTCCGTCGATCTCCTCGCGGGGACCACATCCGGATCGTCGACGCAGGACCGCGCGCTGACGATTCGCGCTCTGGCGAATCCGAAGACCCGTCCGGAGGAGCTCGCGCGGCCGGGGCACGTCTTCCCCCTGCGCGCGGCCGACCAGGGCGTGCTGAGCCGCCCGGGGCACACCGAGGCTGCGCTCGACCTCGTGCGCCTGGCCGGTCTGAAGCCGGCGGCGGTGCTCTGCGAGATCCTCTCCGCGGACGGAACCATGGCGCGGGGCCCCGAGCTTCGAAAGCTCGCGAAGAAGCACGGTGTTCCGCTCATCACGATCCGGGATCTGATCCGCTACCGGTATCGCAAGGAACGGCTCGTCCATCGCGTCGCCGCCTCGCACCTTCCGACGCGCTACGGCAACTTCCGCATCGTGGTGTACGAGAGCCGGATCGATGGCTATCACCATGTCGCCCTCGTCAAAGGGCGTCCGCCCGCGCGCGGCCGCTCTTTGGCGCCGCTCGTGCGGGTGCACTCGCAGTGCCTCACGGGCGACGTGTTCGGCTCCATGCGCTGCGACTGCGGCGAGCAGATGGCGTCGGCGCTCGAGCGGATCGACGCCGAGGGATCGGGCGTGTTCCTCTACCTGCGCCAAGAGGGGCGCGGCATCGGGCTCGCGAACAAGCTCCGCGCGTACGAGCTGCAAGACCAGGGGCTCGACACCGTCGAGGCCAATCTCAAGCTGGGCTTCGCGCCCGACCTCCGCGACTACGGCGTGGCGGCGCAGATTCTGGAGGATCTCGGGTTCATGCGTGTGCGGCTCCTGACCAACAATCCGCGGAAGATCCAGGCGCTCGGCGAGTACGGGATCGACGTCGAGGCGCGCGAGCCGCTCGAGGTGCGCCCGAACGATGTGAACCGGCGTTACCTGCGAACCAAGCGCGAGCGACTGGGCCATCTCCTCGGGCACCCGCACCTCGAGCTCGTGGCCGGGCGGCGCCGGAACGGGAGGCGCGCATGACGGCGAAGGACGTGGGATACGCGCCGCCGCTCGCAGGCGCGGGATCGCAGGGACACCGGCTCCTCGAGGGGTCGCTCGACGGGAGCGGTCTCTTCATCGCGATCGTGGCCGCGCGATTCAACCGCGCGATCTGCGACCGGCTCCTCGAGGGGGCGCTCACCGCGCTCTCGCGCCGAGGGGTGTCCGCCGAGCGGGTGACCGTGGTCCGCGTGCCGGGAGCGTTCGAGACCCCGTTCGCGTCGCGCCGGCTTGCGGCCTCCGGCCGCTACGACGCCGTGGTCGCGCTCGGGGCCGTGATCCGCGGCGAGACGCCGCACTTCGACTACGTGGCGGGTGAATCGGCGAGCGGGATCGCGCGGGCGGCCGAGGAGACCGGGGTTCCCGTCCTCTTTGGAATCCTGACCACCGAGACGCCCGAGCAGGCGCTCGACCGCTCCGGCGGAGCGCACGGGAACCGGGGTGCGGACG
>Ga0157379_10004607_pt1 | contig 11829 bp, 9 predicted proteins | sample S25metaG_FD_121802 | JGI IMG/M metagenome (GOLD analysis project Ga0157379, IMG submission 121802) | Switchgrass rhizosphere microbial communities from Kellogg Biological Station, Michigan, USA - S2-5 metaG | ecosystem: Host-associated > Plants > Roots > Rhizosphere > Soil | place: USA: Michigan... | reverse complement strand
CGAGACCGAACGCCTCGCGAATGGCTGGCAGGCTCGGACAGCAGTGCACCGACGCACGCGCCATCAGCGCAGGCACGTCTTCGCGATAGCCGAGAAACGTCACCGCCCCTTGGAGGTCCGGGCCGTTCGCGCGCTCGCGCAGGCGGGCGCGATAACCACGGAAGCTGGGGGACTCCCATCCGTCCATGTCGCCGACCACGTCGAGCGTCGCCTCGACGCCGCGCGACCTCAGGATCGCCATCGCATCGAGCAGGATCTCGAGTCCTTTGTCAGGAATGATCTGGCCGACGTATATGACACGCCCTGGAATGCGTTCCGCACCGCCGGCGGCCGCCTGGCGCCGGGGAGGCATGGCGTTGGGAATCGTCACCGCCTTCCGCGCTGCGATCCCATGGCGCAACAGTTCGCCGCGCGTGAACTCCGAGTTGCACACGAAGACGTCGATCAGCGGATCCACAACCCACCGCCAGAGCAGACGATAAAACCTGCCTTCATCAGGAGCGTTGCCCAGCTTCGCAATGACGGTGGTGCCGCGGGCGCGCAGCCAGAGAAGCGCCGGTCCGTTTCGGATCGCTGTCAGGAAGTCCGGAATGAACACGTGAGTCGCACGAATCCGCCGTGATTCGCGCAGCAGGTGCCCGCTGACACGGAGCATCTCCCACGCCATCTTCGCCATCTTCAGCGGTGTCAGACGGCGCCGAGTCAGCGGGTACCAGTATGGCCCGACCGACCAGGTCGCGTGAACCTCCTCGACCATTGGCGTAATCCGAAAATTCTCCCAACCGTTCACAATGCAGTGGACGCGCGCGCCGTACGGGCGCAAGACGTTGAGCATCAGAAACGTCATCCGCTCGACCCCTCCGACGATAACCATCTGGCCGCAGCAGGCGACAACGCGCAGTGGAACGTCGACACTCGGCTCGGGCCCGGGGGAACGCCTGATGACAGAGCGGCAGGCGCGCACCAGGCCTGCTGTCGTCGCGTCATAGCTGAACTCGGCGACGATCCGGCGGCAGACCGGGCGCCAGTCATGTTCTTCCGCCTTGCGCCCCCGGATTTTTGCGAGCGCCGCCGTGAGCGCCTCGACATTTCCCAGCGGATAGACGTACCCGCTCTCGCCGTCGCGGATCATGTCGGGGGCGCAGCCAACGGCATCGCTGACGACGCAGGGCAGACCGGTGGCGAGCGCCTCATTGACGACCAGACCCCAGGTTTCCGGATAATCACTCGGCAGCACCAGACAGTCGGCGATGGCATACGCCTCTCCGAGCTCGGTCTGATTCAGGAATCCGACGAGTTTCAGATCGACGCCGAGTTCGGCCGCGAGCGTGCGAAGCTCGCCCTCGAGCACACCGGAGCCGACGAGCATGACGGAAGTGCCGCGGTCGAGACGTGCGGCAGCGCGCACGATGTTGGCCGGGCGCTTCGACGGCACCAGTTTGCCGACGAACAGCGGGACGAACGCGTCAGGCGCGATACCCAATCGTTTCCGAGCCGCCGCCCGTGCCTCGGGCTGCTGAAACGGCGCTGCGGTCGCGGCGAACATCTCGTTGTCCACGGCGTGCGGCACGCGGAAAATGCGGTGCTCCGCGACGCGGTACCAGCGCAGGTAATCGTTGACGCGCTGTCCGGGCGACAGGAAACCGTCGAACTGGCGAAGCAGGAATCCGGTCTTGAGGTTCCACAGCGGCCGCTTCCAGTCATTCGGTCCACTCAGCAGATGCGAATCGCCGCGATAGAGCGTCGGAATGCCGAGGCGGCGGCACGCAACGAGGGCGCGGACCAGCGTGACCGAATACCAGCCGGTGATCAACACGACATCCGGATCGGTATCCGCGATCGCGCGACCGATTTCTGGAACATCGAGGCCAGTGAAAGAGGAGCTGTCAACCCGATCCCCTGGCAGAGGCGGCCGGACTGTCAGCGAGCGATAGCCCTCGGTCAGCGGCACATCCCACTCGAACGCACGATCGAACCCGACGCCCTGCTGCTCCGGCGTCGGCACTGTGGCGTGCAGGACCGTCAAGGCAATCTCGGGCGCCCGCCGCTCGATGTGACGGAACCAGGGCGCGTAGTACTGAATCGGATGCGTCAGCACCACGGTCAGGCGCAAGGGCGTCATGCGGCGACTCGATCGAAGAGGCCGGCCAGTTGACCGGCGAGCATGCGCGCGGAGACACTCGACACGCGATCGAGCGACACGTCAGCGCCGCGATAGGAACTGTTCGCGCCGAGAGCGCGGAGATGGCAGGCCACTTCGGCGATTCGCGCGTCGGTCGATGGCCGATCGTCGTACGCCACGACGCGGACGGTCGGCTCGGAACCGGCGTCGCGGAGGATCGACACGACGCTGCTGGCCTCGTGGAACAACGCCAGAATCGACCGCTTCGCCAACAGCGCCGGATAGAGCTTGCTGGCGGTGTAGTGGCGTTCCGTGCTGCCGAGCAACAGAATCGCGCTCGCGTGCGTGAGCACGGACAGCGCGTCGAGATAATCGAGCCGTCCAGGCGACTCCGTCACCGCGTCGGCAACGCCGCACTCGCGGGCGCACGGCAGGACGCGATATGTGCTCGACGACGACTGATTGCTGGTCCCGAAAAAGTGCAAACGCACGCGGCCGGCGGCCGGATCGTCGCGGCGCGCGCGCGCCAGGCCGCCGAGCAGCAGGCGCAGCGTCTCGAGGCCGGTCGGCAGCAGCGTGCCGACATAACAAAGATGGACCAGGCCGTCTGATGGATCGAAGCCGGCGGTTGCCGGCCGGCGTCCACCGACCGCATCGAAATCGGCGGCCTCGAAACCGAGCGGAATCACCGCGTGCGGCAACCGTCCCGCGCTCGGGATGCGTTCGACGATCCCGTCGATCGTGCCCTGCGAGACAGCGACCAGCGCATCAGCCGCGTCGACGGCGTGCGGCTCGAGCCACTCGCCGAGGCGGCGCGACGCGCGGCTCTTCCAGTCAATGGCGCCTCCCGGGCCGCCGCCGACCGATCGGCCCCATGCGCCGACCCAGGGATCCTGATAGTCGAGGACGAACGGCAGGCCGAATTCCGCCTTCAGCTGTGGACCGATGAGCGCCGGATAGACCGGATAGACGGTGATGAACACGGCGTGGTAGCGATGGCGTTTCAGCAGCTCCCGGCATGTCCGTTTGAGCCCGGTGAACGCGCGCAGACCCAGATCGCCAAGGCCGGCCCAGCGCGTCGACGCGGGACTCCACGCCGGCGCGCGCACGACATCGAGCGATGGCGGCACGAGCGCGCCGAGCTCGGGATCGAGCCGCCCTTCGTATGCGGACGGCTCGAGGGTGACAACGGTCGGCGACCATCCTGCATTCGCGAGATGCGGCGCCAGCAGCCGCACGCGGTGGGACGCCGCGCTCGAGTCGGGCGGAAAATGCGGGCTCACGATCAGCACACGCCGCATCTACTTGCGCGACTCCACGCAAATGCCCGCACCGTCGTCGACACGATCGCGCTGCTCGACCTGTTCGAGCGCGGCCCGGGGGATGGCGCTGTCGAGGAAGGGGCGCGGCGCTGGGCAGCGGAAGCCGGCTTCACGAAAAAGCGCGATCAGTCCCTCGCGGTCGTACATCCACTTGTGCTCGTGCAGGTCGGCGAGGCCGCGTGCGAATCGTAGCAGCCCCGATCCACGGCCGCCGCTCTTCGGGCGCAACAGCATCAGCCCCATCAGCAGGTCGCTGCTCGACTGGCGGCGCGACTCCAGTGGCTCGCGCTGATGAGCGAGATACCAATGCACGATCTGCTCGACATCCGGCACGACGATCCGGCAGATGCCTTCGGGCATCAGGGCTCGATGGACGTCCTCGAGGAAGCGAAGGGCTTGATCGCGGTACAGGTGTTCGAGCATGTGCGACGAGTAGACGACCGCCAGCGATCCGTCCGCGTATCCGAGGCCACGGCGCACGTCGCGGTATCTGACTCCGCGCGGCCAATGCCCGATTTCAATCCCGAGCAGCCGCGATCCGGCACGCGCCAGCCACCGGTGTCCAGAGAGCCGCGCCTGCCACGACCCGTCGATGTTGATCCAGGGGCTGGGATCGGCCGGGCCCGAGCCGGCGTTGACCATCGGCCCGGCCGGCACGGTCGTCACGCCGACTTCACCGCGTCGACGCAGGGCGAATGCAGCGGCAGCTCTTCGCGGGTGTCCAGCCACGAGTTCGCTTCGAACCGAAGCCGGTCGAACATCGCCCACATGACGGGCAGATGCGCAAACCGCCAGCGCCCGAACTGCTGTTTGACGGTCAGGCCGGCGACTCCACTGCCAGCGGGATCCGATCAGCAAGACGCTCGTACAACCGTTCGTACTCGGCGACGACGGCCGTGTCGCTGAACCGGCGCTCCGCTTCACGCCGGACAATCACCCGATCGATCTCCGGGAGTCGTTGCACGAGCGCGGCCATCTCGTCGGCCGTATCACACAGAAAGCCCGTGCGACCGTGATCGATCCCCTCCGGCACTCCGCCGCGACGAAAGGCGACGAGAGGCGTCCCGCACAGCATGGCCTCGGGGAGAACGACCGGAAACGGTTCCTCCCATTCGATCGGCATCAGCACCGCGGCCGCCCCGCCAAGCAGCGCGCGTTTCTGACGGTCGTCGACCGGGCCGATGTATGAGATCAGCGAACCATCGATCTGTGGCTTGATGTCCGTGTCGAAATACTCCTGCTCGTGCGCGTACGGAGAGATGCTGCCCGCGATGACCAGACGCCGCTGAAGACGCCGTGCGACGGCGATGGCGTGATGCGCGCCTTTGATCTTGTCGAGGCGACCGAGGAAGACCAACGGCGCCGTTCGCGCGTCGGTATCACCCGCGAACGGGTATCGCGACGGCACTGCGCAGTTGTAGATGACTGACCAGTCACCGCCGCCGGGCCGTCCCGTGTCACGGATGGCAGCGCTGACGGCGGTGTAGTGCAACCGCCGTGCTCCCAGCCGGCGCGCCGTCGCCATGTTGGCGGGATTCACCGTCCGCATATAGGTCTGCACCTTCGGCAAGTCGCGCGCCAGCACCGGCGCGAGATACGCGAGCCGGCCGAAGTTGTGCACGACGTCGAAGCGCGCACGCTGCCTCAGGAAGCGACCGGCAAGAGTCGCGGTATTCCGGATGTTGCTCCAGCGGGTCCACTCCCCCTCGTGTCCGTACGGATCGACCCGTCCGTTCACCCGCGACCCGGGCGCCGCCCAGAGCGTCACGTCGTGGCCGGAGGCCGTCAGGCCGTCGGCGAGATCGGCGATGACGCGCTCGATGCCGCCGTAGTGCTGCGGCGGCACCCTGATGAACGGATCCATGACAAGAAGCACTCTCATGCGAGCGCCGACTCCGCGAGGCGATAGAGGGTGCCGCGCTCGGCCTCGTGCTCCCAATGCCATCGACGCACGGCGGCGTGCCAGGCGGTGCGCCTGGCGCAGTCGAGCCTTGCCGGATCGGCGGCCCAGGCCGATAACACACCCGCGAGCGCGTCCACGTCTCCAGGCGCGACCAGGGCTGCCCCGTGACCGAGATCCTGACCGAGCGCGTGCTGACCGGGTGTATCGGTCATCGCGACGGCCAGTCCCGCCAGGATGTAGGTGAACGCCTTGTTCGTCAGACACAGCCGGCGATTGGGAACGTCCATGACTTCTTGCGCGAGGCCCACATCGTGATTCCGAGCCAGGTCGACCATCGCATCGGGTGACGCCGGCGGATGATGAACGATCGACAGCTGCGGCGCGTGCGCCGCCGCGAGCGATTGCAGTGTCTGCACGTAGCCGTTCTGCGTCCGACCGCGCAAGGCAAGTTCGGCGTCGATGCCGGCGCGGCCGGCCGCCATCACGGTCTCCTCGAGTCCTCGGCCGGGCCCAATCGTCTGGCTGAACCAATACAGGCGCAGCGTTGAAGGATCGTGCCGCGCGAAGTCGGGCGGCTGCGCCGGCAGCGGGAAGGTGTTGTGCACGACGGCCGATCTGACGCCGTAGAGATCGCGGTAAACCGAGGCAATCGGCTGGCTCGACGTCGTGACGAAGGCCGCGCCCGGTACGACCGCTGCTTCGACGCGCGCGGCGAGAGCGTTGTCGAACGCCGCCTCCGGCCCGCTGGATTCGCCGCTATGCCAGTCCTCTAGATCGATCCCGTATGGAATCGACTGCCGGCGTGCGGCTTCCGCAATGGCAGCCAGCGCACCGGTCGTCCCTCCGTACAAGAGATCGCACGGCGCCGAGACCGCCGCGCGGACGATCTCCGAGTGAACACGGCCGAACGCCCGGGCCACGATTCCGAATGGGGTTCGGAAGGGACCCCGATGCGCCGCGGCCTTGCGCGCCACCCTGTAGCGCACGCCTGTGCGCCAGTAGGTCGAACCGCTGTCGCCGCGCCGATAGTCGATGACGTCGACGGGCCAGGCGCGGCGCGACTGCAGGTCGCGGTCCGTTTCCGCCGCCCACGGTTCGTGACAGGTTGCGACCACCCGGACGTCGTACCCGGCAGCCGCGAAGGCGTCGGCGCTTTTCAACATCCGAGGGCAGGTCGACAGGTGCCCCGAGGTCACGACGGTCACTCGCGGGGTTCTCGCGTGACGGCGCGTTGTCATGCCGCGTACAGCGCGAGGTAGTCGCGCGCGATGTCGTCCATGGTCCGCGGCGGCGGCAGCGCGCGGCGCCAGCGATCGATGGTCGCCGACGGCGAGACCGCGGCTTCGGTCAACGCCGCGGCCAGGGCCCCCGCGTCTCCCGCAGGCACCAGCCGCCCGGAGACACCGTCTTCGACGATTTCCACCAGATTGCCCACGCGGCTGGCGATGATCGGTGTGCCGACAGCCATCGCCTCGAGCGCGACGGTCGGGCCGTTCTCGAACGTGATCGATGGGCACAGCAGGGTGTCGAGCCCGGCGAGCACGCGCGGCACATCGCTGGCTGGAACGGCCGGCGCAAATCGGACGCGCGGGTCGTCGCCAATCGTCGTCCGCAGCTCTGCGACGAAGCGGCGGGCGGCGTCATCGAGCTGCGGGCCGAGAATCCGCAGCTCGAACGGAACCTCCCGCGGAATCGCCGTCACCGCTTGCGCCAGGACGCGCAGTCCCTTCGTCGAATCGAGACGGCCCAGGTACCCGAATCGCACCGGGCTCGCCGTTGGCGCGCGGGCGGGATCGGGCTTGCGGACGATCCCGGTCTGGCTGACACCCAGGCGGTTGACGATGATCTTGCCGGCGGCGGCGCCATCGGCCACCAGCATGCGGCGCGCGGTGTCATTCAGTACGACAAACGCGTCCAGCAAACTAAACAGCTCGCGCTGCATTCTTTGGTACTCGGCCACCGACGCGCTCATCCCGATCGCGGTGCCGATTTGGCCCGGGATGCTTCGCAGTACAGCGCCGATCGAAACCGGCACGGCTCCGATGACTCGCGCCACGCGCTCCGGCATCCCGAACCGTGTGAGGCTGCACGACGCGCATTTGTCAGGGATGACGACGCCATCGCAGGGAACCCGCCCCCACTGCATCAGTTCGCCGGTGCGACACAGGAAGCCCAGGCCAGGCAGATGACAGGTGACGATGACGCGGCTCCTGAGCTGTTCCGCCGCCCGGATCTCCGGCAGACCAACGCCCGTCGTCACACTGTGGACGTGCACGACGTCGGGACGTTCACGCGACAACCAGGCGTGCAAGGCGTCGGCGCCCGGAACGGCGACGCGATGATGCGCTTCGTCGCGAGTCGGGCTCGCGGGAATGGCGTAGCGAAAGACCGGAACGCCCTCGTGCTCGTAGTGTTGCGGCACCGAACCTCGCGCATCCGGTGCCGCCACCAGCACGTCGTGTCCGGCTGCCTGCAGGCGTTTGCAAAGGCCTTCGACGTAGACCTCGGTCCCACCGACGCTGTCAGGGAAGTACCAGCCAACCAGGTGAACGATTTTCACGATTCGACAGGCGTGCCGGCGTTGGGGTTGCGATTGGGCGGTCTCAGATATCGAACCCAGTCGCCGATGTCGAGTCCCAGCAAGCGGACGATCGCGGCTGCAGCACCGAATTGCCCCCGTTTGAACTGCCGGTACGCATCGCGGGTCGCCGCCCACAGGAAATTAGACTTGGCGCGGTCGAGCAGAGCCGGATCCAGCGGGCACTGGGAAGAGTTCAACATGTTCCAGGCGGCGGCGCGCGCCTTCGCGTACTGAACGAGATTGTCGGAATTCGCGTACTCCTGGTTCGGGTGGACGCGGTAATAGAACAGATCGCCGGGAACGAGGAGGACGTTCTCGGTCGCGCAGGCGTGAATCCAGAACAGATAGTCGGAGGCGACACCCGAGTCCGGGAATCCGCCGAGCCGTCGGTAGACGTCAGTCCGGAACATCGCGCAGGCCGGACCGGCCTGGAACAGGCCCGTGCCCATGAACTCGCGTTCGTAGGCGAGGCGAGGCGTCAGCAGCATCGGACACTTGCCGCCAGGCCAGTCGCGGCTGCCCGACAACGCGAACCCGGCGCGCGGTTCGGCATCGAGCGCCTCGACCATCACCGCCAGACAATGCCGATACATCACGTCGTCGGAATCGTGGTACTTGAGATACTCGCCTCGCGCGAGACTCGCAGCAACTCGGCGGTTCTGAAACTGTCCGACGTTCGTCGGGTTGACGATCACGCGGACTCGATCGTCCTGCTTCGCGTACTCACGGGCGATCGCCGCGGAACGATCGGTCGAGCAGTTGTCGGTGACGATCAGCTCGAAATCGCGGCGGGTCTGCGCAAGCACGCTCTCGATCGACTCGGCAATGTAGCGCTCGCGGTTGTAAGACGTCAGCAGGACGCTAATCATCGTGGCCACGTGTAGGCGATTCGGTGAGCCAGTTCGGCCGGCGACACCTCCGACATGACGACGAACCGCGAACGCTCCAGAGGGTCCTGCGACGGAGCGGCGAACCCCACGTGGGTGCTGAAGGCCGTTCGGAAACCGGCCGCGCGAGCCAGGTCCACGCTCTCGGGTGTGTAGTCGGCACCGCGTTTGCCCCAAGGATAGGCCAGCGTGTCGATGCGCAGGCCGGTCCAATTCGTCAGCGCGTCGCGGCACATTTCGAGCTCGCAGCGTTGGTCGTCGGACGAGAGCTCCGCAAGCGGCGCGTGGGACGCCGTGTGCGCGCCAATCGCGAAGCCCTCGGCGGCAAGCTGCGCGACCTGATCGCAAGTCATCGGCGCGAGCGGATCGCCCTTGTCAGCCGCGGTCGCGTGGCGGCTGGCCAGTTCACGCCAGCCGACTCCGCCACCGGCACGCGCGACGCTGACGGCGGCCTCGCCGCGTTTCCGAGCGATGGCGTCGAACCAGAACAGCTGCTGATCGCGAACCGGATTCGAACAGACGAAGATGACGGCAGGGATCCGATAGCGCCGCAGAATTGGACGCGCCAGCTCGAACACGCTTCGATAGCCATCGTCGAAGGTGAGGAGTACCGGCCGCGACGGCAAGGCGCGCCCGCCCTCGTTGTCGGCGCTCCAGGCATCGAGCCCGATCGGGTGGCAGTGTTCGCTGAGCACGCGGCAGTGCTCCTCGAACACGTCAGCGGCGATGTGCAGGTTGGCAAATGGCAGGTCGCCGGTGGAATCCGCCGGCCGCAGCCCGTGATAGCTCAGGACGAGCACCCCCGGAAAGGCGTACCGCTCGAGCACATATCCGTACCACTGGGCCGCGAGCAGCCCCGCCTTCAGCGGGCCCTGGAGTGGCATTTCCATCTGTCAGGGTGCAGCGCGCTGCGCAGCCGGCTTGCCAGACAGCGCGTGCGCGCGATATGCGGCGATGGTTCGGCGGAGCCCGTCGCGCAGGTCGACCGCGGCTGTGTATCCGAGATCGCGGGCAATCGATGAAGCGTCCGCGTACATCTCGGGCGGTTCATGCGGGCCGAGTGGTCTCGCGCCGAAATCGACGCGGCCGGGCGCGTCGCCGCCGACTTCGCGGGCAACCGTCTCGACGAGCGCTTTCACGGTGATCGGTCTCCCGGTGCCAACGTTGTACACCGCGACAGGCCGCGGCAACTTCGACGAACCCGCCAGCAGCAGCGCCCGCACGTGGTCGGACACGTACGAGTAGTCACGCAGCTGATCGCCCGCGCTCACCGGCGCGCGTTGCCCGCTGACGAGCCGGTGGATGATGGACGGAATCAGTCGCTCCGGTCGATCGTCTGGCCCGTACGGCCCGAACGGTCTCAGGATGACGACTTCTCGGCCGGTCTGAAACCCGCGCGACTGACTCCAGGTCACGGACGCATGGATGCTGGCGGGATAGGCGAACCTCGGCTGGCACACCTGCGTTTCCGCGATCGGACCACGAATGTCACCGTACTCGGCGCAGGTTCCGGTCTGGACGACTCGACAGCCGCGTCCCTCCAGTGCGCCCCACAGATTCTGTGTGCCGATCACGTTGACCGCGAGCATTCGCGCTTCGTCGGGCTGCGAGGCTGTCGTGCCATAGGCGGCCAGATGAAAAACACACTCGGGATCGGCAGCCCGCACGGCCCCGGCCAGAGCGGCCGCATTCAGGAGATCGACCTCATGAACCTCGACACCGTCACCCGCTCGTGCATCGGCTGCCGGCCGCCTGATGATGGCGTGGACCTGTGCGCCTGCAGCGGCGAGCGCACGGAGCAGGTGCGATCCGAGAAAGCCCGCACCGCCCGTCACGAGTACTCGCCGTCGCGCAAAAACCGCGGCCGGGGGATTCACCGCGTCTGCCACTGATACGGGATCTCCGCGGCGTCCGATTCGAGACGTCCGACTTCGGCAGGATCGTGTGGATCGGTCAGGCAGTTTGCGACGAGGGCTGCCACGGCGCTCTCGCCGCGGAAGCCGGTCCAGACGCCCGGTGGAATCGTGACGAGGCAGTAATCCGCTTCGCCGATCATGCGCTCCATCAGATGGCCACGCGTGTTCGACGCCGCGCGATCGTCGAAGAGGACCAGCCGGACCGTTCCGATCGGCACGGCAAAATTCGCCGTCGTCCGCGCATGCGTGCGCCAGGCCTTGACGGCGCCCGGATGGATGAGGCTGAAATAGATTTCGCCGAATCGAGAGAAATGCGGATCGTCAGAGCGCAGCATGCGGAGCACCGCCCCACGTTCGTCGGCGATTCGAGCCAGCGGCGTCACGCGAACGCCATCGATGGCCAACTGGTCCGACGCGTTCATGCGGTTGCCGTGTGGTCGGCAATCTGCCGCTCGCACCAGTCCGGCATCGCGTCCCCCGCATTGAACGCCTTGTACCAATCGACCGTCGCATCAATCGTCCGCTCGAAGTTCCAGCGCGGACGCCAGCCAAGCTGAAGACGTGCCTTGTCGGTCGCCAGACGAAGCAGGCTGAATTCGTGCGGCCCTCCTGCGCTGTCCTCGCGCCACGAGCCGCGGCCGAAGCGGGCGATCACGCGTTCGACGACGTCCTTGACCGTTCGTGTCTCGGTTGGATCGGGACCGAAGTTCCAGCTGTCACACGCCGCGGCGCGATCGCAGCCGTGCGACAACAGGCGCGCGCCGAGAAGGAGATAACCGCTCAGCGGCTCGAGCACGTGCTGCCAGGGCCGCGTGGCGTGCGGGTGTCGAACGGCAATCGGTTCGGCGTTTGTCAGCGCGCGGATCGAGTCGGGGACGATGCGATCGGGCGACCAGTCGCCGCCCCCGATCACGTTGCCGGCGCGCGCCGTCGCGACCGCGATGCCGTGGGTCTCGAGCGTCTCGGGGGGAAAGAAGCTTCGGCGGTAGCTGTACGCCACGATTTCCGCCGCGGCTTTGCTGGCGCTATAGAGATCGCCGCCGCCGAGGCGGTCGGTCTCGCGGTATCCGAACAGCCACTCCTTGTTCTCGTAGCATT
>Ga0157379_10004606_pt1 | contig 11832 bp, 10 predicted proteins | sample S25metaG_FD_121802 | JGI IMG/M metagenome (GOLD analysis project Ga0157379, IMG submission 121802) | Switchgrass rhizosphere microbial communities from Kellogg Biological Station, Michigan, USA - S2-5 metaG | ecosystem: Host-associated > Plants > Roots > Rhizosphere > Soil | place: USA... | reverse complement strand
CAGGTGCTCGAGTTCGCGTTCCGCCATCTGGCCGTGCGCGATGTCGATGCGCGCCTCGGGCAGCAATCGCGCCAGGATTTCTGCCTTGGTGGCGATCGTGTCGATGTCGTTGTGCAGAAAATAGATCTGGCCGCCGCGCTTCAACTCGCGCAACGCCGCTTCGCGGATGATCCCCGATGAATACGGGGCGACGAAGGTCTTGATGGCCAGGCGGCGCTGCGGCGCCGTGGCTATCACCGAAAAGTCGCGGATGCCCTCCAGCGACATCGCGAGCGTGCGCGGGATGGGGGTCGCCGTCAGCGTGAGGACGTCGACCTCCGCGCGCAGCCGTTTCAGCTGCTCCTTCTGGCGCACGCCAAAGCGGTGCTCCTCATCGATGATGACCAGTCCTAAGTTGCTGAACTTGACGTCGGACTGCAGCAGCTTGTGCGTGCCGATGACGAGGTCGAGCTGTCCCACGGCGAGCGCGGCAAGTGCCGCCTTCACTTCCTTGGCGCTGCGAAAACGCGAGAGCTCCGCCATCCGCACCGGCGTATCGGAGAAACGATCCGAAAAGGTCTGGAAGTGCTGTTCGGCAAGCAGTGTCGTTGGCACCAGCAGCGCCACCTGCTTGCCGTCCGCGAGCGCAACCCACGCGGCGCGCAACGCCACCTCGGTCTTGCCGAATCCAACGTCGCCGCAGACCAGCCGGTCCATTGGACGTCCAGACGTCATGTCGCCGATGACCTGCTCGATGGCCGCCGCCTGGTCGCCGGTCTCCTCGAAGCCGAACCCTTCCGCGAACGCCTCGTAGTCGTGCGGATTGAAGCCGAATGCATAACCCTTGCGCGCGGCGCGTTGCGCATAGAGGTTGAGCAGTTCGGCCGCCGTGTCGTGGGCCTGCTGCGCCGCCTTCTTCTTAGCCTTGTCCCACTGACCGCTGCCCAGTTCGTGCAACGGCGCGGCGTCCGGCGAAGCTCCGCTGTACCGGCTGATGAGATGCAGGCTCGCCACCGGAACGTAGAGCTTGGCGTCATTGGCGTAGACGAGTTGCAGGAACTCGTTCGCGCCGTCGCCCAGGTCCAGCGTCACCAGTCCCAGGTAACGTCCGATGCCATGCTGCTCGTGGACGACCGGATCGCCGATACGCACCTCGGACAGGTCGCGCACCATCGCGTCGACGTTGGAGCGCCGCGCCGACTCGCGCACGCTGCGCCGGACGACGTTCGCATAGAGTTCCGCCTCGGTGACGAAGGCCAGCTTGGCCTTCGGCCACGCGAAGCCGGAAGCGAGCGGGGCGGCGGCGAGCGACACTCTCTCGGCGCCGCGCGCAAACGCCGCGAAATCGTCGACGAGCGTGGGGCGCAACCCATACTCGGCGAAATACTGCTGCATCGTTTCGCGGCGCCCGGCGCTTTCCGCGACGATCGCCACCCGTGCGTCGGTCGTGGCCAGGAAGCGCTTCAGCGCGACCAGCGGATCATCGGCGCGGCGGTCGACCTGCACCGGCGGGAGCGGGGCCGTGGGTCCGGGACTGCTGCGCGTCAATTCGATGCGCGCGAACGGCTTGAGCGCGCCATTGAACTCGTCGGTGGGCAAGAACAGTTCGGTGGGCGGCAGCAAGGGGCGCGCCTTGTCGCCGCGCAGCAGCTTCCAGCGCGATTCGGTGTCCTGCCAGAAGCGATCGATCGCGCCGGGGACATCGCCGTGCAGGACGACGGTCGCGTCCGCAGGCAGGTAGTCGGCGAGCGTGGCGGTCGCTTCGAAGAACAGCGGCAGGTAGTACTCGATACCGCCGGGCACGACGCCGTGCGAAATGTCCTTGTACAGGTCGGACTTCGAAGGATCGCCTTCGAACAGTTCGCGGAAACGGCTGCGGAAGCGCGTGCGGCCGGAGTCGTCCAACGGAAATTCGCGCGCCGGCAGCAGGCGAACAGTCGGCACCGGATACAGCGTGCGCTGCGTGTCGACGTCAAACGTCTTGATGCTCTCGATCTCGTTGTCGAAAAGGTCGATCCGATACGGCAGCGGTGAGCCCATAGGAAAGAGATCGATCAGGCCGCCGCGCACACTGAACTCGCCGGGCGAGACGACCTGCGTCACGTGCGCGTAGCCGGCCAGCGCGAGTTGCGCGCGCAGGCGCTCGACGTCGAGCCGCTCGCCCTGCTGCAGGAAGAACGTGAACGCGGCGAGATAGGACGGCGGGGCCAGCCGGTACAGCGCTGTCGTGGCAGCCACGACAACCACGTCGCATTCTCCGCGCGAAACGCGATACAGCGTTGCCAGCCGCTCGGAGACCAAGTCCTGGTGTGGCGAGAAGTGATCGTAGGGCAGCGTCTCCCAGTCCGGGAACAGCGCCACGCGCAATTCCGGCGCGAACCACGGAATCTCCTCGCTCAGCCGCTGCGCCGAATGCGGATCGCCGGTCACCACGGTCACGATGCGCCTGGCCGCGACGCAATCGCGTCCGAGCTGCGCCAGTGCGAGTGCGTCGGAGGAGCCCGCAAACGGCCCGGCGGAAGTCTTGCGGCCCGGTTCCGGAATGGCGGGTAGCAGCGCGGGCAACGCCGGTTCCACCGCGTCTTCCGGCAGGACTTGCGCCTGCGATGTGGAGTCAGGAGCGTTCAAGGACGCAATTATACGGGGGCTGCAAAGACCTCACTCCCGCCTGCGCGAGCAGCGGAATCCGTATACTTGTCGCATGTCCGCACCGTCGCCCGCCTCTCGGGGTGCGTCTCCGTATCTGTTCCTGTCGCTTCCGCCTCTTTTCTGGGCGTCCAACTGGATCATCGGCCGCGCGCTGCATTCGGACGTCCCGCCGATGGGGATGACGTTCTTCCGCTGGCTGTTCGCAATCGTGATCCTGACGCCGTTTGCGTGGCCCCACTTGCGCCGCGACTGGCCGATCATCCGCGCGCATTGGAAAACGATGCTCGTGCTGGGCGCCATCGGCGTGGGGACGCACAACGGATTGGCCTACCTCGGCCTCAATTTCACGACGGCAACCAACGGCGTGATTCTCAATTCGTTCATCCCGATAATGATCATCACCATTTCGTGGATCTTCCTGCGGGAGAAATTGACGCCATTGCAGGTTCTCGGCGTGCTGGTTTCGCTCGCCGGCGTGCTGACGGTCTTGAGCAGGGGGAGCATCGACACGCTGCTCGGGTTTCGCCTGAACATCGGCGACCTCTTCATCATCGGGTCGATGGCGATGTGGGCGATCTACACGATCGGGCTGCGCTGGCGGCCGGCCGGCATCAGCATGTTGTCGTTCCTGCTGGTCGTGGCGGTGATCGGCGACTTGTGCGTCGTGCCGCTTTGGGCATGGGAAATGGCCCTCGGGCGATTCATCGTGTGGTCGTGGACCAGCGTGGCGGCGCTGGTCGCTGTCGCGACCTTTTCGTCGGTGCTTGCCTACATACTCTGGAACCGGGGGGTGGAGGCGGTGGGAGCGAATGTCGCGGGCCTCTTCGTGCACCTGATGCCGGTGTTCGGCGTAGTGCTCGCTTGGCTGTTCCTGGGCGAGCGCCTGCAGCCATTCCATGTCGCGGGAATCGCGCTCATACTTGCCGGTATATGGGCGACGAGCCGCTTTGGCGCCAAGCGCATCGAGGCGGACGAGGTGGCGGCGGTGGGAACGGATTAGGCGAAAAGCCAGAGGCCCGCATGGAAGACAACATCGGCAATCCGCAGCGCGTCGCGTTTCAGCAGCGCATCGTGGAATTGAAGATGGAGCATCGCGACCTCGATACCGCAATCGACCGGCTCGCCGCCGATTCCGCGCACGACGAACTGCAGTTGCGGCGGCTCAAGCGCCGCAAGCTGCTGCTCAAGGACCAGATCGCGCGTCTCGAGCGCGAGATCGACCCCGACGTTCTGGCCTAGGAACGCGACCGGCGGCTACGCAGGAACGCGGCCGTACTTGTCGTCAAAGCGGACGATGTCGTCCTCCTCAATGTAATTCCCGCAGGCCACTTCGATGAGCGCGAGCGTTTCCGCGCCGCGATTCTCCAACCGGTGGCGCGTGCCGACCGGAACGAACGTCGACTCGCCCTGCTGCACGTCGTAGACGCGCTCGCCGATGGTGACGTGCGCCGTGCCGCGCACCACCACCCAGTGCTCGCTGCGGCGATGATGCAATTGCAGCGAAAGCTGTCCGCCGGGCTTGACTTCGATGCGCTTCATCTTGAAGCCGGGTCCCTCCTCGAGCACTGTGTACGTTCCCCAGGGCCGCGAAATGGTCTTGTGCAGCTTGTAGGAATCGTGGCCGCGCGCCTTCAGTTCCCCGACCACGTCCTTGACCCGCTGCAGGTGATCCTTGTGCGCCACCAGCACGGCATCCCGCGTGTCGACGATGACCAGGCTGTCGACGCCGATCGTGGCGACGATGCGGTCCTCGGAATGGATGAACGTGTCGCGCGTGTCGATGGCGACGCGCTCGCCGCTGCCGCGGTTTCCATGGGCGTCGGCTGCCGTCAGTTCCGAGATGGACTGCCACGACCCGACATCGCTCCAGTCGAAATCGCCGCGCACGACGGCCACTTTGCCATCGGCGGCGGCGCGCTCCATGACCGCGTAGTCGATCGAGATGTTCGGCGAGGCGGCGAATGCGGCTGCGTCGATTTCAAGCGCGCTTTCGCCCGACTTCGCGGCGAGCTGTTCCCACACGGGCTTGAGCGCCTCGACGACCTCGGGTGCATAGCGCGCGAAGGTCGCGAGAATCGTGGCCGCGGTGAATGCGAACATGCCGGAGTTCCAGACGTAGTTCCCGGCGGCCAGATAGAGGCGCGCCCGCTCGACCGGCGGCTTTTCCACGAAGCGCGTTGCGGCGAAGGCGTGGTCCGCGATGGCGTCGCCGCACTCGATGTAGCCGTACCCTGTTTCCGGATGCGCCGGTGTGATTCCGAACGTCACCAGCCTTCCTTCTCGGGCCAGCCCGGCGGCGATCGACACGGCGGCGCCGAATGCAGCCTGATTCCGGATCAGGTGATCCGCGGCGAGTACCACCATGACCGCATCGGAGCCGTGGCGCGATTGCACGAGCAGGGCCGCCAACGCAACGGCAGGAGCCGTGTTGCGGCCGAAAGGCTCGAGCAGGTAGACCGCGTCGCGCGGCTCGTTGTCGCCGAGGCCCGCGTAAACGTCCTTGGTTCGGAAGTAATAGTCGCGATTGGTGACCGTCACAAGGCCCGTAACGCCGGCCAGCGACGCTGCGCGGTACGCCGTCTTGGCGAGCAGCGTCTCGCCGTCGGGCAGCTGCATGAATGGCTTCGGCGCGGTCTCGCGCGAAAGCGGCCACAGACGTGTTCCTGCGCCTCCGGACAGGATCACTGGAATTACGGGAGATTGTTTGTCGTTGTTCATGCGCAACTTCGCTTGCCAACACTGGGGGATACGAATTCTAGCGCGTTCCCCTGATCCGGGCTGCCAATGACGCGAGTCTAGGGGTTGGGAACCAAGCGCCTCGGGTCGAAGCCCAGGGCGGGAAGCCTTGCCACAATGCGCGCGTATACGCCGTCGCTCATCTGCGGCGCGCGGGCGAGAATCCAAAGGTATTCCCGTCCGGGTTCGCCGACGACCGCATAGCTGTAGTCGTCGGCCAGGTCGATCACCCAATAATTCGCCCAAACAAACGGCAGCCAGGCAAGCCAGTCCGGTGCGAAGCGCACCTTCAGCTTGGATGGCGAGGTGACCACGCGCGCCACGCCTTCGGCCTGCATCATCGAGCCGTCGTCTTTTCGGCACGCATTGACGACGCGAATAGTACTGTCAGCGTTGCTGCTGTAGGTGGCCGTGACATTGCGCGCGCACTTGCGCTCGAAGAAGTTCGGATAGCGCGCGATCTCGTGCCACGTCCCGGCATACCGGTTGAGGTCGAGCGCATCCACAACGCGCAGTGGCGCATCGGCAGCCGCGCACGGCGGCACGCCGCCCAGAAGCAGCATCAATGCAAACAGCGGAAATCGCAACGGATGTTCCATGGGCTTTCCAAGGTTGAATTGTTCGCGGCAACCCCCATCTTCCAGTGAACAGGGGATCTCGTACACTTGACGACGCCCCAAGCTCGCAACGCTACGGGCGAGCGGGTATAATTGGTGTGTAGCAGCAATGGCCGGGGCCGCCCGAAAGGACGGAAACGGACCCATCGATCACCGGGGGTGAACTGGTCTCGACGGGGGTAGTGAAACAGATTGGGGCATGCCGAGGCGTCAATCCTCGTAAATCTTTGGCACTCGCAAATATAACTGCGAACGACGAAAACTACGCTCTGGCGGCTTAACCCCGCTGGACCTTGCACCGGAGGGCGCTCACCCCGGGTGATGTAACTGTCACAGCAAGGACATTTTGAGCGATCGCGTGCGTCCGGGTCACTTGAACGACACGCTAAATCTAGGTGACTGGTTTCCGCGCCGTCTGTCCGTCAACGGTTCGGAGATGAGAGCACAATGACTCGACTAAGCATGTAGGCCTGACTGTGGAGCGCTTCCGGACGCGAGTTCGATTCTCGCCACCTCCACCAAATCAAAGATAGCGGCCCCCCAGCGGGGCCGTTTTCTTGCCCTCTACATAGTGCAAGGGGGCAGTCAGATCAAGCGGGCGAGCAAAGATTCCCCTCCTAAGGAGCAGCGCCGCCACCGCGACACTGCCCAACAACTTCCAAATTGGCGAACCTAGGGAACCACTGGATCGCTCGTCGCCCTTCATTTTTGTCCATTCTCCGCACGAACCTAACTCGGGCTGACACGGGTTTCGGCATGGCGCCTACATCAGTCTCGGGGCGGAAACCCTAAGGTCTGGAAACAGGGAGTGATCAAAGCCCTACGTGAGGTGAGATCGTGGTTCTAGCCGACCCTACTGTTGCAAAAACGTTTTTGGTACTGCACCGCGAAACAAACGTCGTCCAGACGATGATCGCCTCAGGCGCTCCGGGCCCGTTAGTCGACGAATTGCTCGGCCAACTGTGGCGATTGCAGGGCAGGTTAGAAAAGCGAGCGTCGGTAGCGTCCGACGAATCGCGCGAAATGTTGACGGAACTTTGTCAATTCACGAGAAGTAGACTCGAGGCCACAGAACAGTCTCTATCTGTCGTTTCCACCCTCCACTAAGCCCGACAGACAAGGAGATAATCGTGCCGACCAAACCTAAGGTTTCAGTGGAGCCTAGACCAGACGGAAAATGGGCCGTGCAGACAGACCGAACCACTCGCGCGGACTCACTTCACCACCGCAAATCCGATGCAGTCGCTCGCGGGCGGGAGCTGGCCGAAAGTAAGCGGAGCGAGCTCGTAGTAAAGGACGGCGCAGGCAAGATTATGGCAAAAGATAGCCACGGCCGAGATCCGCGTCGAATCAAGGGGTGATGCGGTCGTTTGGCTCAGCAGTGGTTACCGTCAAAAGTCCGCCCGCCGCGTCAACCCGTGATCTCCCACTCCGCGTAGCCCGCGGCGATCTCGTGCCGCTCAGCCTTGTACCTTGCCCGATACCACTTGCTGGTCAACGGACCTCGGGCACGGAAAGGGTAGAGGAACACCGTCCCCGGTTTGGCTAAATCGTTTCGTGAGCGCGTGGCAATCTCGCGCCGGCCTGCCTGTTGCCTGTCATCGCAAATGTGCCCCTGTACCGGCCGAAAGTTGCTGCGCGATCAGCTGTGCGGGAGCGTCCTACTGCGAAATCCGGTTGCCGCCGATCCTCGCACACCAAAACGTCGTGCATCCTTCTGACGTATTGAACCATTGACGCCCGAAGGATCCGAATGGATTGGTTTCGCTTGTTTTCGCGGGAACGAGGCGCTACGTCGTTTTTCAAAGTGACGACTTTCAATGGCGCGTCCCATCATGCATCCAGCGTCCGCGCCGTTCGAACATCCGCAATGACTGACGCCCCAGGTCCTCCGCTTTCGGAGGAGATAAAGCGCCGGCAGGTTGCGCTTATGCTTCGCTACGTAACCGCAACGCGTGCTTTAAAAATACCTCCGGGTTTAACGGCCTAAACCTTGGTCATCGGGTCGAAAACAACCAGTAACCACCCCAAATTGCGACCCACGACGCGAGCGTTGTCTTTGTCACAAGCGGGACCGAGAGAAGATGGGCCATTTCGAAAAACTCGCCGTTGATGGGCCGCCCATACGGGAATCACCTATTGAATCTCACCCGCGTTTATCTTTTCCTTTAGGTCTTGTACCCAATCCGCTCCCGGGCCGCCCGCGAGCGTGGCACCGCGCTGTGTAACTCGGTTTGTCACACTGACCGCATATCTGATCGTGCTGCTGGGCAACCGTTTCACATGAAAGACAAAGTGTTCCGGATCGATGCCCGCCGCCGCTAGTACCGCTAGCGCGTCAGATACCTCTCCGGAATCGTAAATCAAATTCGCATCTCCGGTTACTTCCATGTTGGACCTCAGCGATTCCACTATGCGGTCTCAAGTGTAACGAGCCCTGATGGCAAATGGGCCCACACGCGCGCGCATTCGTATCTAGGTGAAGACGACACATGGCGTAGGACAAACCGCGCCCTCGAACAACTTGTGTTGTCGGCCTGTTCAAGAAATCACGCCGTGACCGTTATGTAAGGGCCTTCCTACGCATGAACAGGCGGTGACCCGGTCGCCGCAGTGGAAGACAACGGCTACATTGGCCTGCAGCGTCGATTGGCGGCGCGCAACCACAAGGAATGCATGAATACTTCGACGATTACCCCGCAGGGCAAGATGGTGACCGGACTCTTCAGCGATCGCGCAAGTGCAGAGCGCGCGTACGAGGGCCTGCACGCCCGCGGCTATGGCCGTGACGACGTGAACCTCGTGATGTCCGACGACACACGGAAGGCGCACTTCGGCACGACCCAAGGCGCGCAGACCGAATTGGGAAACAAGGCGGCAGAAGGGGCGGGCGTGGGCGGCGCAATCGGAGGTACCGTCGGCGCAATCCTCGCCGCGATTGCTGCAGTGGGTACCACCATCGCCATTCCGGGTCTCGGTCTTGTGATCGCGGGTCCGCTAGCCGCGGCAATTGCCGGTGCGGGCGCGGGCGGTGCTGCCGGTGGCTTGGTTGGCGCTCTCGTGGGCTGGGGCATTCCGGAAGCGCGCGTCAAGCGTTACGAAGCGGGTCTCAAGCAGGGCGGCATTCTCATGGGTGTGCGTTCGCGTTCCGATGATGACGCTTCATTCTTCGCCGACGATTGGAAGAAAAATCGCGCGACCGACGTATACGCTTGACACTCGTCGGTGTCAGGGCCACGGCCCCCGTTGTCGGGCCGTGGCCCCGGAAAGCGTCGTACGTCATTAGACTTGCCATCAGTGTGGCACCGGTCGCATCCGACACTGGCAGAGGTGTGAGCGTGGGAAGGAACCTTTAGTGCGCCCAAAGGGTAGCTCGCCGAAGGTACGCGGAGCTATGCTGTTACCGCACGAACGTGACGAGACACCTGACGGGCGCGGCGAACCTCGGGCAAAAATCGTTCAGGCGGCCCGTGATATTGAGAGCGGCAAGATCGATACCGATAACTATTCGCGCATAGGTGGCTGGTTCAACCGACTGTTCAAACGTAACGACTGAGCTGCGGATCATGCCTCGCGCGGGACGGGGCTTTATGAATACGATACGATTGCCGCGTCCCTTCGCGGAGGCGCAGGCCGACTTCCGAGTGTGTGCCTACAGGCGCTCGCGTTGCTAGCGGAGTGAATTGGACTTCCCCGATGTGCGGCCGCTACGAACTCCACACCCAACCCGCTGCCATGGCGCTGGCATTCGGGCTGAAGTATCCGCCCGAGATCACCGCCCGCTACAACATTGCGCCCACGCAGCAAGTGCCGATCATCCGACGCAACGCGGATGGCGAGCGTGAGCTGTCACAGGTCCGCTGGGGGCTGGTCCCGTTCTGGGCAAAGGATCCATCCGTCGGAAGCAAAATGATAAACGCACGTGCCGAGACCGTTGTCAGCAAGCCAGGCTTCCGCGACGCGTATAAGAAGCTGCGGTGTCTGATTCCCGCTTCCGGCTTCTATGAGTGGGGAAAGATGACTGACGGCACGAAACAACCCGTGCGGGTTGCGATGGTGGACGACCGTCCGTTTGCGTTCGCAGGGTTATGGTCGCGCTGGGGTCCAAAGGATGCTGAGATCGAAACGTGTACGATCATTACGACCGAGGCAAACGAACTCTGCCAGCACGTGCACGACCGTATGCCAGTGATCCTGGCGGCCGAGAATTACGTCCGATGGCTTGACACCGCGGACGCCGACCCGGCTGACCTCTTGCGACCGTATCCTTCCGACGCCATGCGCGCTTACCCGGTCTCTACGAAGGTCAACAGCCCCAAAAACGACGACGAGTCGCTCATCGAACCCCTGTCACGATGATCCCGGGTCGCTTGCTATCGCTGGTTGCGCTGCTTCTCACGGGCCGCCGGATTTTGGGAGCGCGCCCGCCATGAAGCGCTGTTCGCCTGCGCGCATCAATGTTCGCCTTTCGAACGGGGCGATGTGGCGCTGGACGTATCGCGACGGCTCCCGCCAGGAGCTGCCTCGCATCGACTTCTCACAACGCAACATCGGGTCTATATGCTGGATGTCCGTCGACCAACTCGTGCAACAGTTCGGCCCCAGCAGGTAGTCGAGTTTGGTGCCCGAGATCCCCGTCTGCGCACTTCCGTGAGGCCTAACGAAACAAGCTAACCGGCGGCCCGCTGCGGCGGGCGCCAGCTCTCGCATGCGGGCGTCCGCGCTGAGCGGCCGGTTAGGCCGCATTGTTGCCGCTAGCCTGCCAATCGGCTGCGTAGGGACCCCGAAAGTTGATAGGCGGAGACGTTACCGAAAGATATACGAACTCGACGGAACCAGTGTTCTAAGGCCATGGACGTCGCCCTCCGCAAAGCGCACAACATCGCCTTCCGCGAATGGCGCAGTTGCGGCACCCCCCCAACAGCAGGAGGCCGCTACCGCGCAGCGCGACCCAGACCTGTTCAGAAGCCGCGTGCGCATGCGGCGGGTTCTTTGCGCCGGGGGCGACGGTTACTCGGGTAATGGTCACGCGTTGCGACCGTGAATTCTCCGGGAAAAGTAACTGCTCGGAGGTTACGCCACCGTTGGCGAATGACCCGACCTCGTCTCGGCGAATGATCTCCACAGATAACTCCTGAATGCGGCCTAACGAAACAAGCTAACCGGCGGCCCGCTGCGAAGCCCCGCATGCGGGACGTCCGCGCTGAGCGACAGGTTAGGCGTCAACATTGCTTCGCGAGGCGTCCCACAGCCAGGTGCGAGCCTCATCGGGGAGATAGCGATCGCCATACTCCCGACGGGCTTTATTGAGCCGATTTCAAGTATCCGTACAGGAAACCGCTAGTGACCAGATCGTTGTCGTTTGCGTTGGTACAGACAGAAAGCGGGCTGGCGACTTCTACGCCAGAGGGGAACTCGTATCGATGAAAGATCCGTCCGCTCGCACTCGCAATAGATTCACGAATGGAAAATATGGTTCCTCCGCGAAACAGGCGAGTTTGAATCGAGGCGTTTGGAGCGACTTCGATTCCCAACAGGTCAACTGCTGTCACAACGAGGACAGTTCCTGGGGGGATGGTGAATGCCGCGCTCGATCCATCCGAAGCCAGGACCTTGTTGAAATTGCCCGTCTTACCGCCAAAGCCCGGACATGCGCCTATTTCCGAAAGATCAGCTTTCAACGTTACGATCTGGGTAGCGACCGGGGTAGGAAGGTTGCTGATTGCCACCGTTCCTTGAACGGGTAGCGGAGTGTTGACAACCCTGACGTCCAGCCCGGAAGGCGGGCCGGCGGCGATTGCCGGGATACCGGAAACCATAAGCCCGACGGCAAGCGCGACCGAGAACCAAT
>Ga0157379_10004604_pt1 | contig 11833 bp, 9 predicted proteins | sample S25metaG_FD_121802 | JGI IMG/M metagenome (GOLD analysis project Ga0157379, IMG submission 121802) | Switchgrass rhizosphere microbial communities from Kellogg Biological Station, Michigan, USA - S2-5 metaG | ecosystem: Host-associated > Plants > Roots > Rhizosphere > Soil | place: USA: Michigan... | reverse complement strand
GCCTGGTATGCCGTAGTGCTTCGCCAGCCGCTCGTCCACAAACGTGTAGTCGGCGGTGAGCAACTCGAGCGCGCTGCGGTCTTCGCGCACGATACTGGCCACGAGCAGCTCCGTCTCGCGCTGGAACGACTGGCGGAGGTTGTCGTCGAAGTCCGGGAATTCCTCCTTGTCCGGAGCCGAGCTGCGCAGGTTACGCAGCTGAAGCCACTGGCCGGCGAAGTTGCTGACCAGCGCTTCCGCCCGAGGATCGTTCAGCATGCGGCGCACCTGCCGCTCCATCATGACGGTGGTGTGCAGCTGGCGCTTTGCCGCAAGGCCGAGCAGCTCGTCGTCCGGGAGGCTGCTCCACAAGAAGAACGAGAGCCGTGACGCCAGGTCGTAGTCGTCCATCGCCGACTCGGGCGATCTCCCCTCGGTGCGAAACACGAACTTGGGATTGGCCAGGATAGCCCGCAGCCCGAACTCGATGCCGGTATCGAACGATCCCTCCTGTCGACCGGCGCCATAGAGCGTGAGCAGACGATCGAGCTCCGCACTCGTGACCGGTCGCCGGTATCCGTGGTAGGCCAGCGCAGAGAGAATCGTCCGCGCGCAACGCATTTCGTCGGCCGAGTCTCGCGGACGACAGGAGAAGATTCGCTGCCGGCTCGGCGTCTCGCCGGGTCCCGTCGCATCGAAAGGGCCGGTGATGGTGAGGCCGGCCACGTGCGGCAGCCCCGAGTGATCGCCCGCGTCGAGCGTCGTGCGCAGGAACGGCTGCAGCTTCGAGCCGCCCTGCGCCGCGGTGCGCGAAAGGAACGAGGCCCCGACCACGTGCGGTCCCGCCGTGACGGTCACCCGCGTCGTCAACCGCGTGTCGAGTTCCGCGATGATGTCGGCGGTGTTGGCGGCCCCGCGAGCGTTGTCCTGGTCGCCGCCGACGGTCGCCAGGAACACGCGACGCCCGTCGATCGAGAACTCGATGTCGTGCGGCTCGAGAAGGCCACGGACGGCACCGAGGTTCGTCTGGAGCAGACTCGCCTTGAGCACGTATTGGCCGTTCAGAGGGAATGTATGGCGCGCCACGACGCCGCCGCGCGTACCGAGCGGCAGCCCCTCCACGTGCGCCGTCTGGGATGCGTCGCCGCGCACCATGTAGGTCTGAGCGCTCGGGCCGAGAAGTGCCGCGTCGCCCACCGCCAGAGCGGCGATCTTTGCCGCCGCCGAGAGATATCGCTCGAGGAGCGCAGGGGAGACCCCCAGGGCACCGGCGTTGTTGTCGAAGCCGCCGCTGATGTCGTCCGGCGGCAGCAGGGTCGAGGCGTCCACCTCCAGTGCCAGGAGGTCGCGAACGGCGTTGGCGAATTCCGTGCGGTTCAGCCGACGCAGCGCAGGTGAGCCGGCATGCCGCGCCGGCGCCGCGTCGAGCGCGCGCTCGAGCGACGCTGCCAGCGCGTCGTAGGTGGTCTCGTCAGGTCTCGGCATACCCGCCGGCGGCATGGAGCCGGTGCGTAGTTTGCGCACGACCTTCTCCCAGATCTCGGCGTGCTGCCAAATCGCTGCCGGCGCCTTCTCGATGTCGAGGCTCGCAAGGTCCAGGCCTGCCGTCCGGGTGCGGGCATTGTGGCAGCCAACGCAGTACGTCTCCAGGACGGATCGATTGGCGGGCGCAGCCGGGGCGACGCGCGGTGCCGGCAAAGCCGGCCGGCCTGCCGCATGGGGCTTCGGCGCGACCGTCAGGGCGAAAGCGGCAACAACAGCGATCGCGTATCTCACGAGTGCCGACTCGCGGGCATTATAGCCGTAGGCAGCGCCCCACGTCCGACCAGATGGCGGCGGTCAGTTCGAACACCAGCTACGGGGCACGACAGCACACCGTAGCGAAACCCGGAGTGATAGCTCGACGCGTTGACGTAGACTTTCTGGGCGGCCAAACCGACAGCTACCGTCAAGGCGGTGTCTGATGCGCTGGTCGCGGAGCGCGGCCAACTGTGTGATCGAACCGAATTCGACGTTGGTTCGGATAACCGCCGCGGTGGATTGGACGAATTGACTGTGGGTGAGTGAGTCTGCCCGGGGGAGGATCGAAATGGCGAAGGTGTATGTCATCAGTTGTCGCGACGCTGGGGTCGATTGCGACTTTCAGGCCCAAGGTGCCAGCCTGGAAGAGGTAATGCAACTCTGTGCCGAGCACGGTATCCAGGAGCACAACATGAAGGCGTTTGGCCCTGAGCTGTATACGAAGATGCGACGTTGTGTGAAGACCCTGGAAGAAGGAACCTCCGGGACGACGAACTGAAACGCCTGGTGCCGCCAGACGTCGGCTGGCGGACGCCAGACTGTTGTCGAGGCCGTCCGGCCTGTTCGCAGGGAGTTCGAGGACACGCTGCGGCGGCCGCTTCACGCCACGTCTCCTCGGTGAACAGGAAGCGCTCCTGCCCGCCGCCCGTCTCGTTCGGCGCCGGCGACTTCGATGAGCGATGCTGAAATGCCTGAACCGAGCAGCCTTGGTCGAGAGCTTCGAACGCTACGCTTGGCGTCTGGGATGACCGTCGCCGAGCTGTCCTCAAGCAGCGGCGTGAGGGAAGCGTACCTCACCGCCATCGAGGACGATCGCGAGGAACCATCCGCCTTCGCACTCCAGCGCCTGCTCGACCGGCTCGATCCTGCGGGCGCGACCCGTGAACGCCTCGCTCGCCTTCTCACCGCGCCGGAGTTCGACGCGATCAATGACCGGCTCGATGGCATGCCCGTGCTGCCAGACGACGACCGTCGAGCCAACCCGCAACAAACGCCGGACCTGGATGCGGTCGCGGTCGCGGCGGAACGCGTGTGGCGCGACAAGACCGACGTGCAGCTTGCCGCCGCGGCCGCGCGCATCGACGAATACACCGCCGCGGGTCGGACGGCGATCGACAGAGAGTTGGATCGGCGAGGACTGGCCCGGCCAGACCACGGTGTCCGCGAACGGCTTCCGGAGACACGAGTCGAAGATGAGTTGCAATTCGACCGCGTCATCACCGAGTCGGCGTCCGCCCACTTTCCAGACAAGCTCGCGGTCGTCTGCACGGTCTGCCAGGCCCACGTCGACACGGATTACTACGACATCAACGGAAAGACCTGCTGCAGCCGGTGCCGCGCCGCGGTCCAGGCGGTCGCCGAAACACCGCAAGGAATCATGCCGCTTTTCGTTGCCGGCCTCTGTGGTCTTGGCGCCGGTGTCGTCGGCGCGGTGCTCTACTACGCCGTCATCGCCATTACCCAGCTCGAGATCGGCCTCGTCGCCATCCTCATCGGCTACATGGTTGGTTACGCGGTTCGTCGAGGCGCGCGAGGGCGTGGTGGACTTCGATTTCAGATCCTCGCCATTGCGCTGACGTATACCTCCGTCGCGCTCGCGTACGCACCGCTTGCGTTCAAGGCGGCTGTCGATGCCAATCGGAGCGCCAGAAAGGCGGTGACCACGGCCAGCGGCAATACCGGCGCACCTGCGGCCAGTGGTGGTGGCGCGGCGGCATCGTCGAGTCGAGGCGGCCTCCTGCTCGGTCTGGTGGTCCTGTTGGGCTTGATCGCGGCTCTTCCGGTGCTGGCGGTCGTGGGCTCGTTCCCGTCCGGCCTCATCAGCGCCTTCATCATCTTCATCGGCATGAGGCAGGCCTGGCGGATGACCGGCGTTCCCCGGTTCGTGGTGCTCGGGCCCTACCGCGTGGGGGCTGCGCCGGCCTCTAGTCCCCTGGAAGCGTGATGACTCACATCATTCCCGGGCGGGGCATCCCTCCTCCACCCCACCGCGTTGGGAAACACGCGGCGGGGACCCCGGGGTCTGGCGGCGTTGCTCATCGCTCACTTATGCCCAATAAGCTCGCTCTTCGCGCCTTGCCATCCGGGCGCCGCGCGCCGGGACTTATGCAAGTCATCACGCGTCCAGCGGCCTAGCACTGTGTGACGACGACGCACTGCACGCGCTGCGGTACCGAACTGCCACCGGACGGCCTGGCGTGTCCGGCCTGCGCGTCGCTGGTTCACGCGGATACGCTCAAGCAGCTTGCGGTGGACGCCGAGGCAGCGACGCATGCCGGCGATCTGGCGAACGCACGGAAGCACTGGACCGCGGCGCTGCGCCTGCTGCCCGCCTCTTCGAAGCAGCACACCACGGTGCTCGATCGGGTCAGCGATCTGACGCGTCGCCTCGACGCGGAGGGCCGCGGCGCGCCCCCGGAGACCGGCAGCCTCCCCTGGTGGCGGCGCAGCGCACCGGGACTGGCCGCGGCGGCGTTGCTCCTGGCGAGCAAGCTCAAGTTCCTGTTGCTCGGCCTGACGAAGGCGAGCACGTTCGTGTCGATGTTCGCCTTCTTCGGGCTCTATTGGTCGATCTACGGCTGGCCGCTGGCGCTCGGGCTCGTGTGCTCGATCTACATTCACGAGATGGGTCATGTCGCCATGCTGCGCCGTCTTGGCATCGAGGCGGGCGCGCCGATGTTCATCCCCGGAGTCGGCGCGTTCGTCATGTTGAAACAGCAGATCCAGGATCCGCTGACCGATGCGAAGATCGGCCTGGCTGGTCCGGTGTGGGGTCTTGGCGCCGCACTCGCGGCATTCGGGATCTACATCGTCACGCGCGGACGGATCTGGCTCGCGATCGCGCAGCTGACCGGGTTCCTCAATCTGTTCAATCTCATGCCGATCTGGCAGCTGGACGGATCGCGCGGGTTTCACGTGCTGTCGCGTTGGGAGCGCTGGGCACTCGTGGCAGCGATCGCGCTCGCCCTGATGGTGACGGAGCAGCGCCTCTTGTTGATCGTCGGCGGCGTGGCCGTATGGCGCTCGTTGCAGCGGGACACCGGTCCTGGCGACACGCGGGTACTGGCCACCTTCGTCGTTCTGGTCGTCGCGCTCTCATTGCTCGCGCGCGGCGTCGGATGAGTGGGCGCTTACTCGGTCCGGAGGGCCACCAGCGGATCGAGACGCGTGGCGCGCCGGGCCGGGCCGATGCACGCGGCGATCGCCACCACGGTCAGCAGCGCGACGATCGACACCAGCGTGACGGGATCGTGCGTGCTGGTCTGCACCAGGAAGGATTGCAGTAACCGTCCGCCCGCCACGGCCGCGGCGAGCCCCACCGCCAAGCCGATCGCCAGCTGCACGAGCGATCGCCTGAGGAACAACCAGATCACCTGGCCTGACTGCGCGCCGAGGACCATCCGGACGCCAATGTCCCGCGTGTGCTGGGTTACGGCGTACGCAGTCACCGCATAGAGGCCCACGGCCGAGAGCACGAGGGCCATTACGGCGAACACCGCGAACATCGTCGTGAACACGCGAAGGAACCAGCGGTTCTGTGCCAGCGCCTCATCCAATGTTCTGGGAGTTTGCAGTGCCTGATCGGGATCGACCGCCTGCATCGCTTCGCGGAGGATTCGCGTCGCTTGCGCCGGGTCGGTCCGCGTTCGCGCCAGAACGACCGCTGCCCGGGCCATCGCCGTGTTCTGACGATGCGGGATGTAGGCCACCGGGTCGGGGTCGCGCTCTTGATTGTTGTTTCGTTGCCGGACGTTCGGCACCAGGCCAACGACGGTCAGCCATTGACCCGACTGCCCGCCGGGTGTGTCCTGCGACAGCCGGATGGGACGGCCGACAGGATCCTGCCCCTTGAAATACATTTCCGCGAGCCGCTGATTGACGATCGCCACCTGCAGGCCAGCCGTGCCGTCGGAGCTCGTGAACGGACGGCCCCGCACCAGCGTGACGCCGATCGCGTCGAAATAGCGGGAGCCGACGCTGAGCATCGTGACTTCGGGCAGCCGGACGCCGGGCGTGCCGGCGCGCCCGTCGACCTCCAGCTGCCGCAGGGCGCCGCCGCTGAAGGGAATCGAGCTGGCCGTCGACGCGGCGTCGATGCCGGCCACGGTGGCGAAATGGTCGTCGATCGACTGGAGAAATCTGGTGCGATCTTCCCAGCCCGGGTACTTGCGCGCGGGAATAATCATGCCGCTCGTCACGATCCGCGCCGTCTGAATGCCGATGTCCATGCGGTACATCGTCAGAAAACTGCGCAGCATCAGGCCTCCGCCCGCCAGCAGCACCAGGGTCAGCGCGAGCTGGACGACGACCAGACTGCCGGTCCAGCGGCGGGCGCGGACACCGCCGGTTCCGGTTCGCCCGCCTTCTTTCAGCATCTCGTGGACGTTGGTTTTCGAGGCGTGCAGCGCCGGTGCGAGGCCAAAGATGACGCCGGTCACGAGGCACAGAACCAGGAGAAACGTGAACGTGCGCCAGTCCATCGTGAAGACCATCCAGTACGGCACGCCGATGTTCTGCGCTTCAGCCGCGAACCACCGGATGCCGGCAATCGACAGCAGCAAGCCGAGGCCGCCGGCGATGAAGGCCATGAGGACACTCTCGATCAACAGCTGACGCACGATTTGCCAGCGGCTCGCGCCGACGGCGACGCGCACGCTCATTTCGCCTGAGCGGCGGGCCGCCCTGGCGAGCAGCAGGTTCGCCACGTTTGAGCAGGCGATGAGCAGGACGAACGCGACGGCCCCCATCAACGACCAGAACAGCACGGCAATTTGCGGCCCGAGAATGCGTTCGACGAACGGGTCGACACGCGGCCAGAGATCTTTGTTGGTCTTCGGATACTGATCGGTCAACCGTTTGCCGATCGCCTGGAGCTCCGCTCGTGATTGCTCGACGGTGACGCCGTCAGCCAGCCGTCCGACCGCGAAATAGCCTCGCGCCTCGCGCGGCTGGTTCTGGATGGCCGCCGGCATCGCGCCGGCCGGAATCCAGACGTCCGCGTTGAACGGAAAATTCATGCCTGGTGGCATGACTCCGATGATGGTGCCGGGCGCATCGCCGATTCGAATCGTTTTCCCCACGATGGCGCGGTCGCCGCCGTAACGCTGTCTCCAGAGCGTGTCGCTGATCAGCACGACCAGCCCGGCGCCCGGCGTGTCTTCCTCTGCCGAAAAGTCACGGCCGAGCACCGGAGACACGCGCAACACTTTGAACAGGTTGGCCGACGCGTAGGCGCCTGGAACCGCGTCCGGGATGAGCCCTTCGCTGCCGACGTTGAACGAGCCGTTGAACATGAACGTCATGCCGGAGAGCGTGCGCGCGGATGCCCTCCAGTCCTCGAAGTCTCGCAGCGAAACGCCCAGGTCGCGCCCCTGCGCGTCCCGCGTTCCCACCCACATGATCTGGGTTGGATTCGGCAGCGGCAGGTTGCGGAGCAGGATCGCGTTCACGATCGTAAAGACGGTGTTGTTGGCGGCGAGCCCCAACGCCAGGACCACGATGGCCATCAGCGTGAACCACCGGTCTTTGACCAGCAGCCGCGCGGCAAACCGAAGGTCGCGGAATAGATCCATAGGGAGCTCTCGAAGCTGAGGGTAAGGCCTTAGACGTCACGCGCCGTAAAACAGTTCTTCGAAGATCCGAGGCTGAAGCGGTCCGCCGCCGCCGCGCGACCACATGCGTGGCAGCCGGCAACCACGGCTGGCCGAGGCTTGCTCGGTCGCCGCGGCCGATCCGCTCGGCTCATAGCTCGGCGCCGGCAAACATCTGCAGCGACTCGGCCTCCGTGGGGGGCTTCAGCACGTAGCGCACTGCCAGTGCCTCGACGTTGGGACAACCGCTGGCGCGAAGCTGGTCCGCCGCCAGTTCGAAATCATAGTCCGTCCGCCGCAGCTGCACATCGCCATCGAGGAGCAGCCAGCAGGCACCGCGAGGGCCGGCGAACGGCATATCGACACTGCCCGCGTTGACCACCCGATGGCGTGCGATCTGACGGTCGAACTGCATGTGCGTGTGGCCGCAGATCACGGTCCCGGCCACCACATTCTCGAATACCGGCGCCAGGCGATCTGCAGGCGTCGTCCGGGTAAAGCACTCGACGTCGTTCCGCGGCGTGGCATGGCAGAAGAGCGTTCGACCGAATCCGGTCACGTCGATTTCGCAGGTGGTGGGCCATTGTGCGATCGCCTCGCGCTTCGACGCATCCAGCTGTCGAGCGGTCCACTCAATCACGTCGCGGAAGGCCTCGGGCACCTCGCTGATGTCTCCACCGGCTAAATGGGTGGCAACGACGCGGTCGCCATTTCCGCGAATGAATCGGACCGGAAGATCCAGGGCCATCAGGCATGCCAACGTTTCGTACGGCATGGGCCCGGGCAAAACGTCGCCGCCCACCACGATGGCATCGGCGCTGGCCTGACGCACCGCACGGAGCGTCGCCTCCAATGCGGGCAGATTTCCATGGATGTCGTACAAGGCGGCGATCCGCACGCATTCGCTCCCAGAAATGACCGCGGCGCTAGCGCCACGCGCGGGCGAGCGCACCGCCGATGTAACCCGCAGTGACGCGCAGCGCAAACGCGACGCTGTACATCACCCGATGCTCGGGTTTGGCCGTGAAAAAGAACGGCGCGCTGATGGCGACGCTGATGACGCCTACCATGAGACCATTCACGCTGAAATCGGCAGTCAGCCCGCGCGCCGCCCAGAGTGCCGCGGCCATCGTCGTGAAGAACCCCGCCGTGGGTGCGACGTAGTAGCCGACGCGCTCGCCGAGTGTTTGCCTGTCTGTGTCAGAGATTTCTGTTGCGATCAGCCTGGTATACAGCGTGAGGCTGATCAGCAGGATCGCAATCACGCCGACCTCGGAGAGGACGCCGCCGATGATGACGCGGACCCAGCGAATCGTTGACAACATGTTCGGCTCCTCTTGACCACTGCCGGTTAAGGCGTCGACAGCACGAAGATATTGCCGTCCTGATCCTTGAAACAGGCCGACGTGCCCCAGTCCTCTGTCTCCGGCTCTCGGGTGAATTCGACGCCGCGCGCCTTCAGTTCCTTGACCGTTCCCGCCACATCATCGGTGACGAAGGTGACGTTCTGGAACTTGCCGATCAGCTGGTCGTGGCCCTGCATGGTGAACAGCACGAGCTTCGTGTCGGCGCGCGGAATGCCGAGCTCGATCCAGCGCTGCGTGCCGTCGAAGGGAGCGTCGGTGATGATCCGCATCCCGAGCTTCTTGGTGTAGAACTCCAGCGCTCGATCCTGATCCCGGACCGCGATGCTCACGAACTTGATTCCTTTGATCACCGATTCCTCCCGCGGGAGATCATCAACGCGACCGGGGTTGAGCGCAAGGCATGAATCGCCTACTATGGCAGCGGTTGCCATAACGTCCGATCCGATAAATGCACTCTGAAGTCCGCCGTCAGGAATGATGGACTATGAGCGAACAGCGCACGCGTAGGGGATTCATGGGGTTGACCGGCACCGCTTTCGCGGGCGCGTTCAGCGGACCGTGGCTTGGCGGTGCGGCTCTGGCCGCGGCGGCCGCCGACGCAGGAAATGCGGACCTCGTGGTCTTCAACGCGACGGTCTATACCGTCGACGCCCAACTGCCGCGAGTCGAGGCCTTCGCGGTGAAAGCCAGCCGCTTCGTTGCCCTCGGAAGCGACGACGACATCAAGGGGCTCATCGGCAAAGACACCAAGACCTACGATGCGAAGCAGATGACGGTGGTGCCCGGCTTCGCCGACTGCCACAACCACGCGCCGGGCGACGTCCTGCTCTACGAAGTGCTCGTCGGCAATCCATTCGAGGTCGAGTTCGTCACGATCGACAGCATCATCGAGAAGCTTCGGGCAAAGGCGGCCAAGACGCCGCCCGGAACCTGGGTGGAGGGGTTCTTCTTCGACGACACGAAGGTCAGGGACAAGCGCGAGCTGAACGTGCGCGACCTCGACGCTGTGTCGATCGAGCATCCCGTCGCCGTTCGTCACCGCGGCGGTCACACGTCTTATTACAACCACAAGGCCCTCGAGTTGGCCGGTGTGACGAAGAGCGCGCAGAACCCGCCCGGCGGCACATTTGACCGCGACGAAAAGGGCGAACTGAGTGGCCGGGTCACCGACCGCGCCCGCGGCGTGTTCAACAACGTCGGGCAGCGGCCGACGTTGACGCCAGCGCAAACCGAGCAACGGGAGAAAGATGGACTTGCCCACATCTCCAAGCAGTTCGTTCGGTACGGCCTCACCAGCGTGCATCATCAAGGCGGCGACCTCGCGGCGCTGCAGGACGTCCGCGCCCGAGGTGAACTGCGGCACCGGGTGAGCTATGAGGCGAACGGCAAGGTGCTCGACGCGATGATCGCCGCCGGCATCCAGACCGGCTTCGGCGACGAGTGGGTGCGTTTCGGCGCCACGTCCGAGCACACGGTGGACGGCTCGTTCTCCGAGCGCACCATGGCGCTGAGCCAGCCGTACCCGGGCGTAACCCCGGCGTACACGGGCAACGTCACCGAAATGCAGGCAGAGCTCGACGCGTGGGTCGAACGCGTGCACCGGGCCGGCATCCAGGTCAACTGCCACGCCAACGGCGACGTCGCCATCGACATGTTCCTGACCGCCGTCGAACGCGCGCAGAAGCTTGTGCCGAGACCGGACGCGCGGCCGAAGATCACGCACTGCACGCTCGTCACCGACAGCCTCGTGCGGCGCATCAAGGCGGTGGGCGCGGTGCCGGCGATGTTCACGACCTACGCCTACTACAACACCGACAAGTTCGTGTTCTACGGTCAGGAGTTGATGAAGCGCTGCATGGCCTATCGTTCGCTGCTCGATGCGGGCGTTCCAGCCGCCGCGGGATCCGACTTCAGCCCGGGACCATTTGCTCCGCTGATGGGGATCCAGGGCATGGTGACGCGCAAGGGATGGGACGGGACCATCTGGGGCGCCAATCAGAAGATCTCCGTCGCCGAGGCCATCCGCGTCAACACGCTGAACGGCGCCTACGCGTCGCGAGAGGAAGCGATCAAGGGGTCGATTGCCCCCGGCAAGCTCGCCGACTTCGTCGTCCTGTCGGAGGACCCGCATACGATCGATCCCGAGAAGATCAAAGACATCAAGATCGTCCGAACGGTGGTCGGCGGCACAACTGCGTACGAGGCGTAGCCCCAGCGACATCGGCCGCCCGCGCTGAATCGTGCCCCGTGTTGATCAACTTCGCGATCACACGGTCTTTTTTGTTAAGCTCGCGTCGCTGGCGTTGGCGATGGCCATGATGTGTCTGCGGCGTAATGTCTGTTCAATGTCTCGGAGTGCACTATGATTCCCGCTTCGACTTCCGCCTCGACCTGCCCATCCTTGTTTCGCGCGCTCACGGCAGCGGCGCTGGCCGTCCTCGTCACCCTTCCCGCCGGCGCGCAGAGCGTGGTCGGCAAGGACAAGACCGGGCCTGTGCCGAACCCGGTGACTCTCGATACGACAGGCTTGTTTCAGGCCAAGTTCGTGAGCGTGGGCGACGACTTGTTCATCGGCGGCCAGCCGACGGAAAAGGCGCTCCGCGATCTCAGGGCCAAGGGCGTGACGACGATCGTGAATCTGCGAATGCCGGAGGAGATGGCGCAGGTCGGGTTCGATGAGGCCGCGCTCGCGAAAGAGCTCGGGATCAAGTATGTCCACATCCCGATGCGCGGCACGGCCGAGAATCCGTACGGGCCGAAGCAACTCGACACCTTCACGACCGCGATGGCGTCGGCCGATGGCAAAGTGCTCCTGCACTGCACGATCGCGTGGCGGGCGAGTCATCTCTGGGCCGCCTATCTGATTCGTGAGCGGAAGATGCCCGTGGCGACGGCGCTGTCGCAGACGCGGTCGATCAACCTGATGGACGATATGCGAATGGGCAGCGGCGATCAGCAGCCGCTCGAGGGATTTCTCGGGCGTGTCGTCCCGGAGATGGGACATCCGAAGCCATAGCCAGTCGGGCAGGTCGCGACTTGCTGGTCGCACCTGACGGAAAGACAGCGCCGCGCCCTTTCAGAATCGATGGCCCCTTT
>Ga0157379_10004602_pt1 | contig 11835 bp, 6 predicted proteins | sample S25metaG_FD_121802 | JGI IMG/M metagenome (GOLD analysis project Ga0157379, IMG submission 121802) | Switchgrass rhizosphere microbial communities from Kellogg Biological Station, Michigan, USA - S2-5 metaG | ecosystem: Host-associated > Plants > Roots > Rhizosphere > Soil | place: USA: Michigan... | reverse complement strand
TTCGAGATGAGCAATCTCGTCAGCGCCGCCTGATCGCCGAAATTACACCGCCGACCTCGCCGTGGTCGCTCAGCCAGCCTGTGGGGGATTTTTACCGCTTACTGAGTTGCAAGCCACGGAGCCAGTTAATGGAACAATGGTTAGCGTGGGCTGCAATGGTGCGGAATATTTCGACTGGATTGATTCGAATCTCGGTCGCCCTGAGATTCATATTGGTCTGGAATATTACCTTTCCGAGCCTCCCGTTCTCCCAGACAACGTCCGTTGGATTGCGAATACAGCGGGTGATATGCGAGATGTGCGGACCAACTCTGCAGATGTGGTGTTCGCCGGTCAGACGGTGGAGCACCTCTGGTTTGAGGAACTAGCTGGCTTCTTCCTAGAGAGCGCGCGCGTGCTGGCGGCCGGCGGTCGCCTTCTGTTCGACAGTCCCAATCGGGAAATAAGCAATGCACTCAAATGGAATCATCCCGAACACACTATTGAATTAATGCCGCAGGAAGGCATGGAAATTGCCGAGTTGGCGGGCTTTGATGTTTCCGGATGTGTCGGACATTGGCTGTGTCGTGACAGGTTTACGGGTAATGTACTGCCTTTGACAGAGATCGTCTCTGACGGGCTCTGGGCAGCGGAGCGAAGGATCGAAGCTGGTCGGCAAGCTCCTGAAGACAGCTTTTCCTGGTGGATTGAGGCCAAGCGGTCGACGCGCGAACCGGATGTGGTCGGCGTCTATAACTTTGCGAGAGCACTGTCACAGCGGCATTTTGCCGATCGCGTCGGAAAGACGATGCAAAGCCAGATTCCCGAACGTATTTCGAGAAATGGTGGTGAATGGGTCAATGCGTCCAAGGGATGGTCTGGCGCTTTGGTGTTCGGACCCTATGCGCCACTTGCGGCAGGCGAGTGGCTAGTTCGGTTCCAGGTAGGTGCGTATTCGAATTCGGTTTCACCAGGCAAGGCAGAGGTGTTTCAAAATACTACCAACACTGTGCTGTCTGAGGTGGTCCTTCCGCCATCCTTTGAGGGAGGTTGGGTAGACGTGCCTGTACGCCTGACTGGCACGATGTTCGGCCTTGAATATCGGCTGTGGTCAAATGGTCGCACTGCGATGTCCGCGCTGGTTGGCGTTGAGATTTTCCGCCAAGGTATCGCCTGACCGAGCCTAACCCAATTTTGGGAAATCAACTGGAAATTGCGGTTTCGACCAGAAGGGGAAAGGGGAGGGCCGCGCTCAGTCGCAGAAGCAACCTCCCCTCGGCTCCTAGACGATCTCGATTTCCGGAAAGGGTATGATGAATTTTCCGCCGTTGGAGAGATATTCCTGTTCCCGCCGGAGTATCCCATCCTTGAAGTGCCAAGGCAGAAGCAGGAAATAATCCGGCTTCATTGCCCGTGCTTCAGCCTCGGATATGATGGGGATTTTTGTGCCCGGGGTAAATCGGCCAAATTTTTCTTCATTGACCTCAGCAATTGCTGGAATGTCATCAACGGTCAGGCCACAAAATTGCAGAACAACGTTGCCTTTTGTTGAGGCTCCATAACCCAGCACCGTTTTCCCGTCAGCATTTAGCGCCCGGATCAGACGAGTCAGATCATCGCGATGGCGGAAGACGCGCTCCTCAAAATCACGATAGGGGCGTGGCGTGTCCAGGCCGAGGCGCTTCTCCTGCTCCAGCAACCAGTCTATAACTGCCGCATTTGCGGGTATCGATTGATTGGCAGCTTTCGTCGCAGTTACCGCAAAGCTTCCGCCGTTAATAGCGTTCATCCTTACATCGACTAGGCGCAAGCCAGCTTCCTTCAGAATATACTGCACCACGCCGAGCGAATAATATTCTAGGTGCTCGTGGCATATGGTGTCGTAGCTGTTCATCCTCAGCATTGAAGGCATATAGCTTTGTTCGAAATGCCAGATCCCATCATCCGCCAGAATTGCCTCAATCTGTTGGGCAAATGCAATGGGTGCATCGAGATCGTAGAACATGGCGATCGATGAAATGATCCGCGCCTGCCGGGACTCAACGTCGCGATAGGCAGCCGCTGAAAAGAAATCCGGCACGAGCTGCACATCATTGGGATAGTAAGCAGAAAATTTGGCCCCGGTGGGATCAATACCGATCCGGCGCAGGCCGGGAGTGGAGTATGCTTTGAGCGTTGTGCAGTCATTGCTGCCGATGTCGACGACAACGTCGCCCTGCTTCAATGGAGCCAGGCGCTCCAAATAGCGGACCTTGTCCGTCAGGTGATTAACCATCGACTGATTGAGACCAGATCGGTAACCGTAATTGTCTCCGTACATCTCATCCGGCTCATAAGAGTGGTTGAGCTGCAGCAGCCCTGAATCCGGGCACCACACGAGTTCGAGTGGGCCGCTCGTTATTTCCTCATCGGCACTCTTCGGAAAAACGCCAGTCAAGGCTTGGTGTCCTAAATTGAGGACAGACACCAAGTTCTTGCTCTTACTAACTCGGCATTCCTTGAGATTCGTATAGCCCGTCATATATTCAATTCTTCCTGTGTGAATGCATGAAACAGTGTTTCGGTAGGTAGGCGCGCTGCCGGATGTGCGTTTCTACGTGCGTTATCATATGTCTCTATTAACCCTGAAGCTATCTGGGCAAACTCTGGAAGGTGTTTAAGTCGCATAACGGCTCTTTCGGGTTCGAAGTATTGTGCATTTTCCTGCTCATCGTTCTCGAAAATCTCACGCCAGAAATGCGCTACTCCCGGCATAAGGTTGACGCGCCAGTGATCCATGCCCGCGGGATTCGCTCCCAGGCGCTGGGCCAAGTCCTGCGCTTCTGGTACCCGCTCCAAGATTTGCAGGGAAGCGTATTTGTTCCAGGAAACATTGAAATTGACCACCAGCAGGAGATCACCCATCCAATAAGCGGACTCGTCCATCATGTAATTAAGTACATAGTAGGTCGTCGGAATACTTGTTCGCATGGTTGAGAAGGGGCGTCCCGACGTATCCAGAGAATAGGCGCGCAATGCGTGATCGCGTCTAAAGATCAAGCAATATATAGCGGTAAAAAGATTCTCGTTGTTTGCAGCGATATCCTTGACCTTGGCATATTGGTCGGGCCCAGCGGGCGTCAGGATGGGGCATTTTTCAAGGAAGGATTGGACGTCAGTTCCAACCTCATTGGGATCCACTTCGTGCGTATAGGCGTAGTTTGGGTAGATTAGTCCGATCCCCGGATGGCCTTCAATTACGTCGATTACCTTTTCGATGCAGCCTGATTTGACGAGGTCGTCGTCTCCCAGAATCCAGATATATTCCCCTAATGCTTCATGGGCAGTGACAGTCAGGTTACCAAGCATTCCAACATTCACGGCATTGCGTTTGAATCGGAAATCGGCGCGATCAAGATAAGGGCTAACGACCTCTTTCGTATTGTCGCTGGAGCAGTTGTCCACCACGAGAAATTCGACGTGGGTAAGCGGTTTTGGATAGAGGGTGAATAGATTCCGCAAATTGACAGCGAGCCACGGCCCACGATTATATGTGCTGATGCACACGGACAAACGAGGGCGCTTCTGCAGGTTCGGTAGTTCTTCTTCGATAGACCGGGCCCAAATCCGCGGTTCCACGGCAAGCTGCGTCTCGCTAAGGCGATCCGCGGCGAGGTGGTGGAGGATCGTTTCGGCATAGCCTGACCAAGACGGCAAGGGCCGGCTAATAGCTTCTTGGGCCAGTCTATTTCGTAGCCGGTCGTCATTTGCCAACGCCGATATGGCGTTGGACAGTGAGGAGACATTTTCCATGTCTATGGCGTGGCAGCCGCCGCCAGCCGCAGTTTCCGCCATCGCGCCACTGTGATGCACAATACATGGACGACCGTGCCAGAGGCTCTCGACGATAGGCAGGCCATAGCCCTCCTCGAGGGATGGGAATATGGAAAAGTCGGCTTCCGCATATAGAACGGCCAGCGCTGCATCATCAACGTCTTCACGCCATTCGAAACTGTCGAGCTGTTGCGCATATGACCGAATTTCATCCGCGAGGGCTTCGAACATGGGAATTCTGCGTCCCACGACTGTGAGCTGCAAACGACGCTCCGACAGTTTCATTGCTTTGGTGAACGCCTGCAGGAGGCGCAGCGGATTTTTCCGTGGCTCGATTGAAATGACTGCAAGCAGGCGCACAGGATCGCCGGCAGCTTCCTTTATTTGAGTGGATCGCGGCCGTTCGGTCATCGGTCCCAGCTGGGCAATGGCTTCGAACCGATGATCAAAGCTGTGTGTTTGAATTCGTTCGCCGAGCAAAAATCTCTTGAGTTCTTCGTGACTGAATTCGGATATCGAAAATACTTTATCAAATTTCGACAAGTCGCGCATATAGTTGCCATGATTGGCGGAGAATTCGGTGCTGAAAACATCCGTCATTTTATATGGGATCGTGTCGTAGAATATGGCGGCGCTGCGTATTCCAACGCTTGTCGCATAATCGTGTATCGCTCCCATGACGCCATGGACGAGTTCGGGTACTATGATCCATGCTGGCTGGTCCGCTTCGGTTGGATCGATCCATTCCGACCAGGCATCCGCCGCCGGGCCATTCCATTTGGCGAGATGATCGAGACCATCCTTCGTCACCGGCATAAATTTCGTGCCGTCCCAACCGGTCGCGATCAATGGTTGTCCCAATTCGATAATGGCGCTCGCGAGTTGGCGCGTCACGCGTTGGATGCCCGAATTATGTGGGTTATGCTGGGTGTCATTTGTCCAGAAATAGATTGGTGGCAAGATAGTAGAACGCTGCGCGACGAAGCTAAGCGATGACCGCACCGTCTCTGCATAGCTTCCCCAACCAGGCATTTTGCGGTCCACGGCCTGATGAGACAGCGCAACGAGTTTCTGGGGATCGGCAGCGAGGAGTGAGAGCGCGTCCGCGATCTTCGTGAGATCACGCGTGTCAACGGTCATGCATCCGCCGCCGGCAGCTGCCTCCGCCATGGCGCCGAAGTTTGCACAAATACAGGGGACGCCATACCAAAGACTCTCAAGGATAGGCAGGCCGAACCCTTCTTCAACCGACGGAAAGACCGTTAGGGTGGCGCGGCGATACAACTCGTCGAGTTCATCGTCCGACGGATGCGCCTTGTATTGGATTCGGTCCTGACGTTTCATTGCGGCGTTTAGGCGCTCGGCGACATCGCCCCTGAGATGCCCTGCAAGGATGAGGCGCCATTCCTGCCCTTCGGCGGTCGCGGCGAAGCGTTCGAAAGCCTCCACCAGCGCGAGCTGGTTTTTCCGGGGCTCGATGGAGCCAACGGAAAGGATGATTTTTTCTCCCAAACCTGAGCGTGCCTCCTTCTCGCGAGGGGCGAGAGCGCTTTCTCCGGGTAGAGGCGTTGCAATTATGCGAGGCAGCTGCGATCGAGCCTGTTGATACTCTATGAAATATTGCTCGATTTCATCAGCGGATCGTTGGGAAATCGGAAGTATGAGGTCCGCAAGCAATAGCGTTTGCATGTAGCGCTCGTGCTGTTCGGAAGCCGATGCATATTCCGGCAAACGAACCGGAATCGCATCATAGTAAACAAAGCCGATCAACATCCCCATGGCCCGCGCTGCCATGATTATGTCGAGCGTGACGGGAGCGGCGTGATAGGTGATATGCGTGACTTCGGGCACGACAAGCCATGTTTCGGCTTCAATTTTCGGAATTTCCACCTCGGCTCCGACTTCCGCCGGATACCAGTTCCATTCTTCTGGGGAGAGGACCGGCCCGTTCCATTTCGCCAAGTGGTCAAGGTCGCCACGGCTCACAAGAATTAACTTCTTGATTTCGGGGTCCCATTTGACGAACAGGACGGTCTCTTCCTGATCTTTCAACTTTTTGCCCAGTTGCCTGACCAGACGCTGCATTCCGGTGTTGATCTCGCAACCCACGGTATGATCCACGAAATAATAGATTATCCGGGGGAGGCTTTTGCTCGCATCCAGCACATTGTTGTTAAGTCGAAGCTGTCTTGAGGCGCCAAGCCTAGCCTTTCCAGTCGTTCCTTCCGCCTTGATTGTCTGGATACGATTGCTAAATTCCTGAATATTTTCTTCAAGATTATTGATGCGGCCTTCTACCCGCGCTTCCAATCGGCCCAACTGATTGACAAGCGCGCGCAAATCTTGATTCTGGCTTGGTATGCACCAGCCTATCAGGCGGTGGAGTTTACGCGATCGATCGAAGCTGCGGACGGCATGTGCCAGACCGGGTAGTTGTGGATGACGCCCGCGAGCCTCGTGTGAACGATACAAATCGGCCAGGACGCCGCGTCGATCTTCTCCAGTACGCAAGCGGTTGACGTAATGAGCACGACCCTTTTCATCGGCAGGTCGACCAAGTACGCAAGCATAGGCTTGGTCTATGAAATCAAGGTCGTGTAGTTGTAATAGCTCATCGACAGTGTGAACATATGGCGCAGCCTTTACGTCCTCAACCATGCGGAACGGCAGCCGTGCAAACCCGCCAGCATATCGCTTGCTGAAAAGTCGGCGGATACCGTTCCCCACCAGCAGTTTTTCCGTCAAATACCGCTCGCGCCTATAGATCTCCAGAGCCCGATCAAAGCCGGCAAATGGCTCGTCGCGCATTGTTCCTTCAGCAGATCGACGAAGCCCCCGAAGAATGGATATTTTTGACCAACCCTGATCAAGGAAGCCGAGATGGGTGAGCATCCCGTCGCGATCCGGCGGTCGCTTGAGGATTGTGGTATAAGCACATTCGATGAATTGCGCGCCGTCCAAAGACCACAGATGTTCAAAATTCGGCGCTCGATTGGGCATTTTGGAATCGTTCTCGACAGGCTGTGGAATATTTGGTGCGGATTGCGACGGCATACCTGCGTTAATCTCGTCCGAACCTGATGCCTGAATCAGCGGCATCAAACCTCGCACTTTTACGGCACTGGCGAAAGCGAAACGAAGGCGCTTCAGCCGGTTGTTGGCAAGCGCGTCAAGACTATGCTCGATATCGCGGATCTTTTGCTCACTGAGCGCATAAGCCTTGCTAAGAGCTTCGATCTGTTGGCCCAAACTCTCGCTAGTTGCTTCGGACAACGCTTTCTGTTCATCCAAATGCCGTTTTACCACTAGAATCTCGTTCTGTGCTTGGTCACGCTCTTGTCTCAGACTCGATAGCGCCGCTGCCGCTTCTTCATTCTGCCTCTGAGCGTTGACTCGCATGTCTTCAAGTTCGGTGCGTTCGATCTGCAAATGGTGCATTGCTGGTGCGCACCAGCTATGGCTGGGGGCGAGATAGAAATTGTCGAAGACATTAGGCGGGGCCGCAAACGATTGGGCTAGATGCTCGTGTTCAGACGAAACAAAATAGCGATTCAGCCCGTCAAAAAAGACTTCAGAATAACCGCGGCTGGTGACTTCGCTACGCCATGAGCACGCTGTATCTGTGCCATCAGAAGCGATCACGCTTTCGATAATTATGAGCCAGGGGCGCGCCGTCGAGGTACCCCAGCTGGACAGGACCTCTGCTTCCATGCCCTCAACGTCAATTTTGAGCCAATGAATCTCGCGACCCGAAAATTGCTCGAACAAACGGGCCAGGGTCAGGCTTGGTACCGTTATTTCTCGTTGCTCGTGACCCGTCGCCGTAAGCTCTTCGGCAATGTGCCGCACACCGGTGGACATGCCAGTACCGAGAAATTCGAAGAAAGTGATTGCTTGGTCACTGCTGGAGATGGCAGCCTGAATGACCACTTCTTCTGGCCTTTCGGCTCGGAGGAGCGCTGCGTAAGTGGGAGATGGCTCGACATGTACGCCGCGCCACCCGGCAAGATAGAAGGATCGGCTGACGGAGTCGACGGTCGGATGCTGAGCTCCGATGTCGATGTAGAAACCGTTCTCAATATTTTGGAGCGCTCTCCATATGAGGACGTCCTCCAGATTCTGGCCGTGTGCGAGCATTTTTAATCACTGTTCCCAAGCCAGCTTTGGCCGGCTAAATTATGGCCACGGGCAAATGGTAAAGCAAGTCAGGAAACAGCTCGATGCCAGCAGGTCTCAATCGGATAGCACGAATGCAACGAAGGAAAGTTCAGCCGTGAGCTCAGGTTCTGGTTGCAGTTTGGACAACCATCGCTACCACGCCAAGCTAGAGGAACCGCTTGCAGCTGTATAGGTCTTGGAGATTGCTGCTGGCAATCCGGTGCCCTTCAAGAGGGAAGGGCGTGTCAGAATTTTGCGCCCTGTCGCTTGATCGCTATGGAGCCCAAATCTCGGCTGAACCTGTGGATGCTCCGATAACGAATGGCGGTCCCATCTGCCGGCCCGCATGAGGTTTATAAGTGCGGTGTAATATGCTTTTCCAGGCAAGGCAGCGTTAATAACCGGCCATGAGAGATTGACTACAATGACTAAACTGTCTTTTTTTGTTGTGACTCCCTCTATAATGCTCTCGCTTTCCGCCTGCTCATTCATGACTGCCGCAGGCCCATCAACCCGGGCGGTGAACCACGCTGACCAGCAAACTGTTGCAAATGCCGATATCCGTATCATTGACGTTACGGATGCGGTGGCGCGGCAGGTGATCGCTAGTAACCGGTCCGCTCTGTTTTCCGAGATCTTGGGCGATGGCATGCCCGCTGGTTCCGTCATCGGTGCCGGCGATGTGCTCGACATAGCGATCTGGGAAGCACCGCCCGCGGCATTGTTTGGTGTGGCCGGAGGGGATCCTCGATTGACATCGTCGACTTCTACGGCGCGGGGTACGACCTTGCCTGAGCAAATGGTTAATAGCGACGGCAGGATCACCATCCCCTTTGCAGGTTCCGTTCCGGCAGCCGGTCGTACGCCCCAGCAGATCGAGCGAGACATAATGGCCCGCCTCGCGGGCAAGGCGCATCAGCCACAGGTGATCATCCGGCTCGTCCGCAACGCGACCTCGAATGTCACCGTGGTGGGTGATATTGCCAACAGTACGCGCGTTCCGTTGACTGCCAAGGGCGAGCGGCTGCTCGACATTCTTGCCGCAGCTGGCGGCGTCAAGCAGCCGGTAGGCAAGATGACGATCCAGATCACGCGCGGCGATCGGGTTGCGTCACTCCCTCTAGAGGCTGTGATCAAGGACCCGCATCAGAACATTCGCCTCCAGCCGGACGATGTGGTGACGGCGTTGTTCCAGCCTTACAGCTTCACCGCGCTCGGTGCGACCGGGCGGAATGAGGAGTTGCCGTTCGAAGGCACGGGTATCACACTCGCACAGGCGCTTGGGCGTGTCGCCGGTCTACAGGACCTGCGTGCAGATGTGCGTGGTGTCTTCATATTCCGGCTCGAAGACCCCGCGGCGCTGGGTCTCGCTCCGGGTGCCGAGGTGCGGACCACGCCGGATGGCAAGGTACCCGTCATCTATCGGATCGACATGAAAAACCCGGCCGCCTTTTTTATCGCTCAGGGCTTTCCCATCCGGAACAAGGATGTGCTCTACGTTTCCAACGCGCCGCTCGCTGATGTACAAAAGTTCGTCAATGTTCTCTCTTCGACGATCTTCCCAATTGCTTCCGCCGCTACGTTGTTACGATAGCTATTCCATGCCACCGGAGAATGGCGCGGTTGCGTCATTCTCTCAGGGCTATCGGCGAGAATGGCCCTTCACCACGGTATCCACCGCCTTCATCTGCGCCAGAAACGGCCTCAGACCATCCAGTCGCAGCGCACTCGGCCCATCGCACAGCGCCTTATCCGGCGCCGGATGGGCTTCGACGAAAAGCCCCGCGATCCCCAACGCGATCCCGCTGCGCGCGAGTGCCGCAGCCTGTGCGCTGCGGCCGTCGGCGCTGTCCGTACGCCCACCGGGCTTTTGGAGCGCGTGTGTCACGTCGAACACGACGGGGGCAAAGCCCTTCATCACGTCCATGCCCAGCATATCGACCACCAGATTATTGTAGCCGAACGACGAGCCGCGCTCGCACAGCAGGACACGGTCGTTGCCACATTCACGGAACTTGCCGAGAATGTGCCGCATCTCCTCGGGCGCCAGGAATTGCGGCTTCTTCACATTAATGACGGCGCCAGTGCGTGCCATCGCCGCGACCAGATCCGTCTGCCGCGCGAGAAAGGCGGGGAGTTGGAGGATGTCGGCGACCTCAGCCACCGGCGCGGCTTGTTCGGGCGCGTGGACGTCGGTGAGGATCGGCACGCCGAAGGCCTCTTTGACCTCCGTCAAAATTGCCAGGCCGGCTTCCAGGCCCGGCCCACGAAAGCTATGGATGGAGGACCGGTTCGCCTTGTCGAAGGAGGCCTTGAAGACGAAGGGGATGCCGAGATCGCGCGTTACCTCGACGAAATGCGCGGCGACCTCCATCACGATGTCGCGTCCCTCGATCACATTCATGCCGCCGATCAGGACGAACGGCCGGTCATTGGCAAAAGCGATAGTCTCATTGAGCGTGACGATTTGGTTGGTCATGACCCCAGCCTAGACGATTCCGCGCGTCTTGAGCACTAGCTCAATCGCCGCGCTATCCTCTGGATTGTTGAGTTCGATGCAGTCCCAGCCGATCGGCTCGAACGGGACGATGCGGATCGGGCGGTCGCCTTCCAGGAAGCGGAGTTGCTCCAGTCCCTCCAATTCTTCCAGCGGCGAGGGCGGCATGGCCGCATAGGCCGCCAGCGCTTCGGGCCGATAGGCATAGACGCCCAGATGCAGATGCGCCGACCCATGGGCCGCTGCGCCTGCACTGGCGGGAATGTGCGGCAATACCCGCTTGGAAAAATAGAGCGCATGGCCGCGGCTGTTGAACACGACCGTCGTTCCGCCCACCCGCCCTTGCTGCTGATCGGTCACGAGATGATCATAGACGCTGGGCGAACAGCGCGCCGCGGCGGTCGCCATGATCGCATCCGGGTCCGCCGCGAGCCCTTCGACCAGACCCGTCACGACGAAATCCGGCGTCAGCGGCGCGTCGCCTTGCAGGTTGACGATGATGTCGGCGACATCGCCTAACGTGCCGATCGCATCGGCGCAGCGTTCCGTCCCATTGCGACAATCGGGGGAGGTCATCACAACCTGGCCGCCGAAGTGGGTCACTTCGTCCGCGATCCGCTGATCGTCGGTTGCGACCCACACGCCCGTCGCGCCGGGGATGGCGCGCGCGCATTCCCAGCTGCGTTGGATCAGGGATTTGGCAATGCCGGTCGCGCCCTTGAGCGGCGCCAGCGGCTTGCCGGGAAACCGGCTGGACGCGTGGCGCGCCGGTATAAGAACCGCGAAGCGCGGACTGCCCAGGGACTTGGCCATGCTCGCGCTCAGTTAAGGCCGAAGCGAATGAAGTCGTGAATATGGACGATCCCGATCGGCCGGGCAGGATGGAGCGCGTCTGACCGGTCCACCACGAAAGCGGCGGAGATCTTGAGGTCGTTCAGGAAGAGCAGGGCATCTTCCGCCAGCATGTCGGCGGGGATTGTCTTGCAATCGCGGGTCATGATCTCGGCCGCCGTCGTCACACTGAGAGAGGCGAAATAACGGCGAAGGTCGCCATCGGTGACAACCCCCACAAGCTCGCCTGCTGCGTCCGTTACGCCGGCAATGCCGAAACCACCCGAAGTCATATGCGAAATGACATCCGGCATCGATGCCGATGCGGCGACGATAGGCAGCCGATTAGGGCCATGCATGATTTCCGAGACGGGCGTGAGCCGCAAGCCGATTGCGCCGCCGGGATGTAGCGAGCGCAGGTTCTCCTCTGAAATGCCGCGCAGGTCCATGACGGCCATGGCCAGCGCATCGCCCAGCGCCAGCTGCAGCGTGGTGGACGTGGTCGGCGCGATATTGGCCGTGCAAGCCTCGCGCGCTGGCGGAAGGCACAGCCGGAC
>Ga0157379_10004597_pt1 | contig 11841 bp, 6 predicted proteins | sample S25metaG_FD_121802 | JGI IMG/M metagenome (GOLD analysis project Ga0157379, IMG submission 121802) | Switchgrass rhizosphere microbial communities from Kellogg Biological Station, Michigan, USA - S2-5 metaG | ecosystem: Host-associated > Plants > Roots > Rhizosphere > Soil | place: USA: Michigan... | reverse complement strand
TGCTGATGCGCGCTTCCATCTGCAGCGTTAGATCTTTCTGTGATCGATCGAAGCGCGCGCGCCGCCGTATTACATCGATGGCCTTGAAGCGTCCGGTGGAAATCAGCCACGGGCGCGGCTTTTCCGGAATACCGGTCTGCGGCCAGGACTCCAGCGCGGCGGCGAATGCCTCATGCATGGCCTCTTCGGCAAGATCCAGATCTCCCAGCAGCCGCACCAGCGTCGCCAGCACCCGCCCCGATTCCGCTCGGTAAAGAGTCTCAATCGTGCTGCTGAGTTGTTCGGGCGTTTGTTTTTGCACAGGGGGCGTCGGCATCCACGCCAAACTAACAAACAGAGTGGCTCGTGACAACTGACCGAATCCGGCCCACAACCTCCTTGATTTCTCCGCTGTGATCTCCACTTTGGTGCGCGCCATACACGCGGCATACTTACCCCATATGCTGGCAGGTTCCCAAGACTCCGTTCTTACCGGCCAGCACCGCGAGCAATTCGTGCGCGACGGCTTTGTTAGGCTCGATCACGCGTTTCCATCAGAGCTTGCCGCACAAGCTCGCTCGATTCTCTGGCACGAAACCGGCTGCGATCCCGAAGATCGCACAACCTGGACGCGTCCTGTGGTGCGCGTGGCCGACTGTTCCCAGGAACCATTTCGCCGCGCTGCCAACACGCCTGCGTTACATGCCGCATTCGACGCACTGGTCGGGCCGGGCCGGTGGATTCCTAGAGAGAGCCTCGGTGGCTTCCCGATCCGCTTCCCTCACCTAGATGACCCTGGCGATACCGGCTGGCATGTGGACGCCAGCTTCCCGCCGGCCGAAGCAACGGATTCCTACTTCGATTGGCGCATCAATGTGCACTCGAAAGGACGCGCACTGTTGATGCTGTTTCTGTTTTCGGATGTGACGCAACAGGATGCCCCCACACGTATCCGCGTGGGTTCTCATTTGTCGGTTGCTCGTTTGCTGGCTCCGATGGGAGACGCCGGGCTATCCATGTTGGAGTTAGCCAAACGCGCTGACGCTGACACGTCCGGAATGCCGGAAGTCTTCGCGACAGGAGCCGCGGGAACCGTCTATTTGTGTCATCCCTTTCTCGTGCATGCCGCACAGCCCCACCGTGGCACCATGCCGCGTTTTCTGGCCCAACCCCCGCTCTACTCGCAAGCGCCTCTCCAACTCGATCGCACCGACGGCGCCTACTCCCTCGTTGAAACTGCCATGCGCCTCGGGCGAGCGGGTCACGGACCTAGAGACGACGCCAGGGGACGGCCCACCCTCTGATTTGCCTTGAATTCTTAGTTATCCCGTTGTATAATTACCTCGTTCAGAACTGCGCCAGTTTTCTCTCGCCAATTCCTGCGCTGCTCTTCTTTTAGCCATATTAAAGCCCTCTAAGTTCTTTCCGGGCCACACTTACAGCCAAACTCCGCGTTTCAGCCGAAATTGGCCGAAATCGCTGCAACCTAAGTCCTTCATTTGCTACACTTACACAAATGCCGCGCTCTAAGTCCTTTGCTTGCCACACTTACGAAAAAAGGGAGGGGTGGGGGTGGGGTCTTCGCGCAGCAGCCTAAAGTCGTCCAAAGTCAGCTTTGGTTAAGTAACGTGTTTACAATAATTTGCTGCGACGACCGGGTGCCATCCCATGCCGACTGGCATTCTGCCGATATGCGGCTCGGCCGTCCGGGCTTCTACTTTGCCACCACAATCATCTTGGCCTGCTGCAGCTCCGGCCGATCCGACTGGCTCCCGCTGCAATTCTTCAGCAGTTGCGCGTAGTACGCGGCGGCTTTGTCCTTCTGCTGCAGCTGACCCGCCGCCTGCGCCGCTCCATAGAGCCCGTTGAACCGGTTGGGATCGGTCTTCAGCGCAATTTCGTATTGCTCGAGCGCTTCCTGCGCTTTTCCGCTTTCCAGCAGCATGTCCGCCAGCATCTCGCGCGCGGGCAATTCCGTTTCACCTTTGCCCACCTTATCTTGCGTGTCGGCAACCGAACGCATGCGCTTCACCGCTTCATCCGGTTTTCCCGACGCATAGTCCGCCCAGGCTTGTACTTCTTCGCGATTATTTTTCAGATACTCGGCGACGTACGGCTTTGGACCCTTGCGGGTGGCTTCCACGAGTTCGTCAAAATGTTTCAGAGCGTCGTTCGCGGCCGCGGCATCGCGCAAATGTCCCGCTGCGATCGCCCGCGCCCAAAATGCGATGGACTGGGCGCCGGGCACGGCGTCTTTCTCCGGTTGCAGTTGCAGCGCTTCTTTCCACTGCCGGCGCTCGATAAGGTAAACGGCGGGAAACGACGCCCGGTGGGCTTCGAAGTAGTCTTCAAAGTTCGCGTCCACATCGCTCCGGCGAATCTTTTCGATCGCCGTCACCTGGGCTTTGGCGTTCGCGTCATCGCCGATCTGCAGGTACGCATATTCCAGGAAGTCCATGGAATGCAGCCGGTGGTGCAGCACGTGCAATTTCATGTCGATCATTTTGTCGGCGATCTCAATCGCCGCAACGTTGGATTGAATGTCGTCCTGCCACAATCCCAGCCGCGCAAAAATGTGCGACGGCATGTGCACCGCATGCGCCGAGGCGGGTGCAATGCTGGCGTACTTGCGCGCAGCAGTCAGGCCCATACCGGCCATCGCTGGATTGTCGCAACTGTGAATGATGTAGTGCGCGATGCCGGGATGTGTAGGCTGCTCCTCGAAAAGTTTTGTCAGGATCGCCACCGCGGCTTTGTCGTTGGTGTGCTCGGGATCGTTCACGTTCGCCGAACCGAGCAGCGACAGCGCGTAGAGCACTGCGGCTTCACGGTCCTGCGGATTGTGCTCGTACACTTTCCGCATTGCATCGGAATATGCGCTGGCACGCTTGTCGTGGTCCAATTTCTCGTTGTCGGAGTAAAAAATAGTGAGCGCACCGATATATTCCTGCTCGCGTGCGGTGGGCGCTTTCAAAGCCTTGGCCTTGCGCAGATATTCCGCGCCCCTGCGCAGATTCTCTTTCGACGGCCGCTCCCAAAGCTGGTGATACAGACTCATCGCCTGGCCCCAATACGCCATGGCGCACTTGGAGTTGCCGGCGGAAATCTTCTCGAAAGCCTGCAGCGAAGATTCGTACTCAAACGAATAAAGCAGGGCCATGGCGCGGTTGAACGCGGGCTGCACCGCCGGCGCGCACGAAACCGGAAAATTTACCGTGCCCAGGTTTTCCGCGCCGTCGTGGTGATGTTGATGTTCGGGCTCCTGTGCGAAAACGGATGGCACAAGGGCGATAGCTAGCGCGGCAGCGAGCGCGAGATTAGCCGCAATCCATTTTATTTTCATAGTTGTTCCAGACAACCCTTCGTGACCATTGCCTCAGGCAATCTGCTTCCAGAAGCCTACATCGCGTGAAGCCAGCAGCGAATCTTTCCGCGCATTCCAGCGTGTGAAATGATCCGTCTTCGTGTGCGCCGTGTGGTGTGCGCGCGACTCCCAGATTTCGTACAGCAAATACGCCGCCGGCCCTTCTGCCGAGCGATACAAATCATAGCGCAGGCATCCCTCTTCCTTGCGCGTTGGCCCCATCAGCGCTCGCAGCTCCGCTTCCAGAAATAGCTCCTGGCTGTCGCGTGGCCGCATAATCACCAGCAGAGTCACCGCGTCCTTCGGCAGCTTCCCGGCATTCCGCGACGATTTTCGTGAACTCCCGCGCCGCGCCTTCGTCTTCGAGCTGCCACCCTTGCTCTTTCTCTTAGTTTTCTTACTTGCCATGACGGCGGGGATTGTACTCTAACCTAGCCCAATAGCAAGCCTATGTGGAGTGCGGCAGCCCTGCTGCCGCCTTGCCACGGCTGTTGGCCTTTCTTCGATGCAGGCTCGCACGGCGCAAGGCCTGCTTTCGCTCGATTCTCACAGGAGTATAACGGCATCGGAGCGCTACAATAAGCTGCGTCGCGAACCGACTTTTTTGCGGTCCGATTGCAAGCTAAAATCCGCGAATCCATTTCTTAACCAGCTTGAGAGATGCTAACAGTCTTATGCTGAACAGTGTTCTGCAAGCTGCGCACGCATTAAAGAAAAGTCCCAAGTTTACGGCCAGTGTGCTCCTGACGCTCGCCCTTGGAATCGGTGCAAATGCCGCCATATTCAGCGTTGTTAGCGCCGTTCTAGTGCGCCGCCTTCCGATTCCCGACCCGCAAAATGTAGTTGTGGTGCACGACCAGTTCCCTACATTGAACCTGCCTCGTACGACGATCTCCGTGCAGCAATTTCGCGATTTCAGCCAGAGAACGGACCTATTCGAGTCGACCGCAGCTCTGAAGCGAGCAGACCTAACTCTGACTGGACAAGGCCAGGCCTTGCGCTTGCAAGGAATGGAGGCGACGAACAGATTATTTTCGCTGCTTGGAGTCCGCCCGAAGCTGGGCAGGGACTTCACAAGCCAGGACGACACTTACGGAAATGCACGGGTGGTTCTGCTCAGTCACGGGCTTTGGCAGCGGCTCTTCGGGAGCGATCGGGGCGTCGTCGGCAGGGAGCTACGTCTAGACGCAAAAAGTTACGAGATCATCGGTGTCTTGCCCAAGGAAATTGAAACTCTCTATCCCCACGTGGAAGTCTGGGTTCCAGCAGTATTCAGCCCGGATTCGTTATTGCCGAAATATCGCTGGTATGTCGGGTACACGATGCTGGCGCGTTTGGCCTCTGGCGCGAATCTCCAACGAGCTCAGGTTGGGATGGAAACCTCCGCGGCCCATTTCAACCAAGGATACTTTGCGCAATTTCATGTTGAAGTTCGGTCGTTCACAGAGGAACAAGTTGGGGATCTGCGAAATCAGCTGTACCTCTTATGGGCCGCCGTCGGGTTATTGCTCTTACTGGCATCCGCTAATGTCGCGAATTTGATTATGGTGCGCAATGAAGGGCGCGGCTACGAAATTGCCATTCGCAGCGCCCTGGGATGCCGTCGCTTACAGCTTGTCGGCCACCTCTTCACTGAAAGTGTGTTGCTTGCCTTGGCTGGCGGAGCGATTGGTTTTCTACTTGCCGGAGCGTTGGTTAGATCTCTCATTGGACTTGCACCGGCCGACCTGCCACGGATCACCGAAGTTCATCTTGACGTGCGTGCGTTCATTTGGACATTCGCGATCTCCTTAGTGAGTAGCGCCCTGTTCGGAGTATTGCCAGCATTTCTTTCCACACGGGCACAGGTCGCAGAGAGTTTGAGGGTTGGTGGTCATCGCGCGACTGTTGGGCGGCAATCGTTTGCAAATGCGCTGGTGGTCTCGCAGGTGGCGCTGGCTCTTGTGCTGCTGCTCGGCTCGGGCTTGCTGCTGCAGACCTTCAAGCGACTTTCCGCGACCAATCCAGGTTTCGATCGCGACAATGTGCTGACGATGCGCTTTTCCTTCCCAGTAGCCGCATTCAATTCGAGTGAAACCGCCTCCTCAGCGCCATATGATTCGCTGCGCGTCGTATCATTCTCCTCGTCTCTTCTCGATCGGATTTCTTCCGTGCCTGGTGTCTCACAAGCGGCAATCGCGACTGGAGTTCCGTTCGCTTCTGATGGTTATAACGGTACATTTGAGATTAAAGGACGCCCAGTTGACCCAACCAAGCCAATGCCATTCGCGAACATAACGTATGTGACGCCAGAATACTTTGACGCACTGCGGATACCGCTCATTCGTGGGCGCTTCTACACCGTTGCTGAAATGCACGCGGGTAACATGTTAGGAAAAGGCACGGTGCGGATCATTGATGAAACGTTAGCGAAACGTTTTTGGCCGAATCAGGACCCAATTGGTTCCGAAATTGGGAGCGAGACTGACGGTTGGGCGAAGATTGTCGGCGTGGTAGGTGACGTGCGTGACGCCGATCTGGCCACGGAATCCAAAGGCATGATTTATGTTGCGGGGTACGCTGGAACGACAGTCATCATCAAGACCAAATCAAATTCCACAATGTCTGTCGCGGCTATTCGAGAAGCAATCACCGAGGTCGACCGCAGCGTGCCAGTTTACGACGTCGCCTCAATGCAGGATTTGCTCGCCGCATCTCTTCAAAAACGGAAGTTTGCGACATTGCTTCTCACGATTTTCGCCGCTTTGGCGTTAGCGCTCGCGTCGTTTGGTCTTTACGGAGTTTTGAGCTATGTCGTAACACGTCGAACTCGGGAGATCGGAATTCGGATTGCCGTTGGCGCCTCCACGGACAAGACTCTTCTGCCCGTGTTCCGGCATGGACTCATGATGACCGTTTCTGGCATGGCCCTTGGATTGGGAATTGCACGTCTCCTGAAGCCGCTGATTGCAAGCCAACTATTCGGTTTTCAAATCTTCGATGGGCCCACAGTGAGCCTGGCTTTTGCGCTGTTGGGCGTTACAGCCGTGCTGGCCATCTTTTTGCCGGCGAATCGAGCTGTCCATGTAGACCCGGTGATTGCTCTGCGTCACGAATGAACTTCGCGCTGGGTTTGCCTACTTCTCGGCGTCCTTGCGCCCCGCGTTCAGGCTGTCAAAGTTCATCAACGTGTTCAGCACCAGCGAATATGTCCCCTGTGTCTCGCCGCGCCACACCGGATTGATCGAGAACATCACTACGTGTCCTTTGCCGAGCGGTGCATCCACTACCGCGGGGTGCTGCGCGATCTCCCCGCCGCCTTGCACCAATCCTGAAATCAGCAAATCCTTCGCATCCGCATAGCGCAACACCACACGCGCGCGCATCGCCGGTGGAATCACTCGCGGATTGTTGTGTCGCTGCTCATCCGTCACCGGCGGAGCTTCCCACACTTCGCTCTCCGGCTCTTCAGCGGCTTCCACTCCTGCCCGGCCAACCGCAAAGTCCGGATCATTCTTGCTGCCTCGCCCCGTCGGCCGCTCCCCCATCTCCGGACCAAGCCTGCGCCGCCGCCGCGATCCCGCAATGTTGGTCAGCGAAAATACCGGCCCGTTGTCGCAGTACGCCGCAACTTTTTCGCCGTAGCCATATGCGATCGGGCTGGCTCCATCCACCAGCCGAGTACCCACCACCGACCCCACAATTTTCATCTTGTCGGAGTTAGCACTGGTCACGCCCGTGGTGATTCCTGCTTGCGACGCGAATTGCGCTGTGTCCATCACCGTCAGCAGCACACCGCCATCGTTCACAAATTTCTGCAGCTTCGCCACGCCGGCCCAACTCAAGCCGGGCCGCATGTCCGGAGTCGAATCATTATTTCCTACCAGGTTCGGCGTCAGCTCCGTTTTTTCCCACGGCAGCGGATTGCCCCAATTCATCGGCAACCCGTTCACAATGTTGTTCAGCGAGCCCGGACCGCCAATCGGCGGAAATAGAATCACGTCGTATTTCTCGCGCAGGTCCGCCGTGCCCGCTATGGTTTGCGTGCTGGCGTAATCATACGGAACGCCAAGTTTGTCCAGCGCCAGCCGCCACCAGCCCTCCGTCTGCGTGCTCAGCCAGGTGTGTAGCAGCAGAATGCGCGCGGCACGCAGCGGATGCATCTTCACGCTGGGCGCAGTGGCCAGACCCACCGGCTGAAGTCCAAGCTCTTTCGTGGCAGAGTCCAGCTGGCCGCGCTCCACACCTTTCACCACGATGGTTCCAGCCGCGAATTTTTTACCGCCCGTTTCAAATTCCTCTTCGGCTGCCTGCATGTCCGCGTCTTTCAGTTTGTAACGCAGCGAAGCCAGTGCCGGCTCCGCATGATTTTCAATCGCGAAGACCGTTCCCTCGTCTTTCACTCCGCCAGCAAGGCTGAGCTCTTTCACCGCTTCCATCGGAGCGTGTAGAATTTTCGCGTCGGTCACGCGTGAAACCTGCACGCCGTACAACTCCCCAAAAGTCCATCCTGTGTCGTCGTAGGGAGTTTTCTGCGGATCCTCCGGACTCCAATACTGATAATCGAGCAGCGCATCGGCAATGCGCGAGTAGGGTTGGTCCATACGGACCACATAGCTCCCCGCCGGAAACGTTTTTGTTGTGGGCTCCGGTTTTTCGTCCTTCTTTTTTTCTTCCTTTTTCTCTCCCGCCTTTGGTTTCTTCTCCTTCTTCGGCGGCAGCGCGACTGTCGTTGCTGCATTGAGTCTCGACACTTCTACGTGCTGCTTCTGCAGCACCTTCAGCAGTTCCAGCTGCACGGTCGCGCGCGGCTCATCCGCGGGCAACACATACGCTGCCGGACCTTCCGTCTTCGGCTTCTCTACTGATCTCTTCGCCTTCAAATAAAAGTTTTTCAGGAACATGCGCTTGTTTTCGTTGAAGTAGTGCAACGAAACGAGCAGCCCAGTCTGTTCGTAATTGTTGTTGTTGCGCTGCGACCACAGCACTTTCGGCAGCGGCGGATTCTGCTTGTACCAGGTGCGCGCATATTCTTCCGGATCGAGGGTGCGCTCCAGCGTGTCGGCGCCGCCGTTGCCGAAGGTCTCGTACAGGCGGCTGATGCCGTTATGCAGCGCAGCGATAAACATCAGATAGCCCGGCGACCAGGTATCAAAATCGCCGTGCGAGAAAACTCCCGGCATGCCGAACCTGGTCATGTCGGCGACGTTGCGGCCGCTGATCAGGTTCCACTCATCGGCAAGAATTGGATCGATCCAAGCGTTGTACGGGCCGTCGCCGATGGTGTTGTCGTAGAGATACGGAACGGATTCATGCAGATCGTGCAGCACCTGCGGGTTCCACCTGGCGTAAGTGTTCATCACGTTTTCGGTGAGCTTCAGCGTGACGCCCATGGCGTCGCGGTTGTTGTCGTGCGCGACGTATTTTCCCCAGTAGACAAGGTTGGGATAGTTCTGGCCGGGATGCGCGAGATGCCATTTATAGATGTCCACCATGCGGTCACGGCCGTCGACTTCAACGATCGGAGTGATCAGCGTGATCAAGCCGTCGCGGATGTCTTTGATGTACGAGCTTTCGTCGACGGCGAGGCGATAGGCGAGTTCCATCAGCGCGGTGGGCGCGCCCGTTTCCGGCGAGTGAATGGTCCCGGTGATGTAGTAGATCGGAATGGCTTGGGCGACGATTTTGTCGGCTTCGGTGTCGTTGAGTTTGAGCGTGCGCGGATCGGCGAGTTTCGCGAGGAGCGCGCGATTTTCTTCTATTTTTTTCAGGTTGGATTCGGAGGAGAGCGCGACGGCGATCATTTCGCGGCCTTCTTCCGTAGTGCCGATGGAGAAAACTTTTACGCGCGGGCTGGCTTTCTCCAGCATGCGCATGTACTTGTACACGTCTTCGGCGTAGGGCAAGACGCCGGGAGCGCCGGCGACATCGCCCAGCACCGCTTCCGGAGTCGGCACGGTTTTCGAGGCGGGGAGATAGTCCACCAGCGGCGACGTGAAGAACGGTTTCGTCGTGTACTTCTTCATTTTCGCGGTGTAGGCCTCATCGATGGGTTGCTTGGGATCGCGGCCTGGCTGCGATTCGCCGTCAGCGAAAGCGCAAGCCGTGAGAAAACAGCAGGCGCAAATGCACAACACTAGCTTCGACCAGAGCGAACGGGCCATGAATGTCTCCGTAGTGAAAATGGACAGGCGATTGTACTGCGATTTTAGACGGCGTGTTGCGCCAGTTCGTTTCGGTGGGTTGAGGTCAAGGCCACCATAAATACAGAAGGCTCCAGGATTCCTCTTGACAATCAGTAGGAGCGGCGTATGCTCCTCTTGGCAGTCAAGAGGAGCATAGATTTATGGGTGAAAAGGCGGGTGAGGTCGTTCAAGGCACGCTGGACATGTTGATTCTGAAGACGCTGGCGTTGCAGCCCATGCACGGCTATGGGATTTCGGTGCGAATCGAACAAATGAGCAAAAGCGTTTTCAAAGTGAACGCGGGATCGCTGTTCGTGGCGCTACAACGGCTGCAACGGGCGGGGCTGATCAAAGGGGAGTGGAAAGCAACCGAGAACAGCCGGCGAGCGAAGTATTACGTTTTGACGGAGCAAGGCAAAAAGAGGCTGAACAACGAAACGCGCGAATGGGAGCGGCAGGCAACGGCGATTGCCAGAATTCTGGAAGCATCCTGAGAGAAGCATGATTCGTGGCTGGTGATTCGTGACTGGCGAAACGCAGGAGAACGGACATGGCGCTGTTTAAACAAATCGGTGGCGGGTTGAAGACGCTGCTTCGCAGGAAGCGTGCGGACGTGGAGTTAGACGAAGAGGTGCGCGGATACCTGGAGATGGCGGCTGAGGAAAAAACAAGGCAGGGCTTGAGCCGCAAGGAGGCACAACGGGCGGTGCGGCTGGAGCAAGGTAGCGCCGAGGCTTCGAGAGAAGAAGTCGCGGCGGCGGGTTGGGAATCCTTTTTTGAAACGATCTGGCAGGACATCCGGTTCGGCGCGCGCACGCTGAAGAAGTCTCCGGGTTTTACGGTCGTGGCGGCGCTGACGTTGGCACTGGGGATCGGAGCGAACACGGCGATTTTCAGCTACATCGACGCCTGGCTGATCAAACCGCTGCCGTATCGAGAGCCCGAACGGCTGATGGTGTTTCAGTCGCACGACACAAAGAAGGGTGGGACTTCGCCGAATGTTGCCTCTACGGCGTCGTTTCTGGATTACGAGAAACAGAATACGTCGTTCGAGCAGACTGCTGCCTGGGCGTCGTGGGCGTTCAATCTGACGGGAGACGGAGAGCCTGCGCTGGTAGATGGCGCGCGCGTCAGCTGGAGCTTTTTCGACACGCTAGGGGTAAAACCCCTCTTGGGAAGGACCTTCCGTGCGGACGAGGACCTGGCGGGAACCGGCCATGTGGCGATTCTTGCGGAAGGGTTGTGGCAGAGCCGGTATGGCGGCGACCCAAACATTATCGGCCGGACGATTACGATTGAAAGCGAGCCGTACGCAGTGGTGGGAGTGATGCCAGGAAAGTTTCAGTTCCCCCTGAGAGGACTCTGCAATCTCTGGACGCCGCTGTCGCTGACGGACAAACAGCGCGCCGATCGCGATGGCTCCATTTTTTCCGCGTTTGGAAGGCTGAAACCGGGGGTCAGGCGCGAGCAGGCGGAAGGGGAAAGCAAGACGATTTTTGCCAGGCTGGAATCGCAGTTCCCGCGAACGAATACAAATTTGACGCTGCTGGTCAGTTCGATGAAGGAAGAGATTGCGCGGAACGAAGGAGCCCCACAGGTGCTGATCTGCCTGGCAATCGTCGGATTGATTTTGCTGATTGCGTGCACGAATGTGGCGAACCTGATGCTGGGGCGCGCGACGAACCGCATCAGGGAGTTTGGCGTGCGCGGGGCATTGGGCGCAACGCGAGCGCGGCTGGTGCGCCAGCTCCTGACAGAATCTCTTTTGTTGTTTCTGTTGGGAGGCAGCGCGGGAGTGCTATTTGGAGTGTTTGGCGTCCGGTGGATCGAAGCGCAAATTCCCGCGCACATACGCGGATACCTCGTAAATTACGGCCACGTGGACCTGAGCATTACGACTCTGGGATTCACGCTAGGCATTGTGGTGGCATGCGGGATTGGGTTCGGGCTGATTCCGGCGTTTGCGAACTCTCGTGTGGATGTGAACCGGACCATGAAGGAGGCGGCGGGGCAAGCGTCGGGCGCGCAACGCGGTGCAGTGTTGCGCCGCATTTTCGTGGCGGCGGAGATTTCGCTGGCCGTGGTGGTGCTGATCTCGACGGCGCTATTGGTGCGAAGCTTTGTGATTTCGGTGCGCAGCAGCCCTGGATACAATCCGGCCAACGTGATGGTGGCTCAAGTGACGCTGCCGAAGACAAAATACGCGCAAGAATCGCGGCAACGGAATTTCAGCGACGAGGTGCTAGGACGGTTGCGAGCCTTGCCTCAAGTTACGGAGGCGGGCGCGGCGAGCTCAGTACCGTTTGGCGGATTTGGAGCGGGGATGGAGGTTGA
>Ga0157379_10004594_pt1 | contig 11844 bp, 6 predicted proteins | sample S25metaG_FD_121802 | JGI IMG/M metagenome (GOLD analysis project Ga0157379, IMG submission 121802) | Switchgrass rhizosphere microbial communities from Kellogg Biological Station, Michigan, USA - S2-5 metaG | ecosystem: Host-associated > Plants > Roots > Rhizosphere > Soil | place: USA: Michigan... | reverse complement strand
TTCATTACCCCCCACCCGCGGAGATAAACTACAAACTTGCCGTCTACGGATCTTCTTTCATCGCATCTCAGCCATCCCATTCATAAACCAGACATAAACCCAAAGTCATTCCCACTCTCCTATATACTAACTAACCGCCATCCCGACTCTCCCCGCAGTCCCTCCATCCCAAGGCCCATCACTGATTCCCCTCCCCTACGTCGTAAGTAAACGAACAGACACACCAAATAAACAATCATACCACATCAGTGCCAAATAAAAGAGAGGACATCGTAGACTCGGCTAGCAAATAAAGAAGAAAGCATATTTTGACGGATTGATTTCAGTGTCACTGTCAGTCGCCCATATCCCATGTCAATATCTGTTCCGAGGAGGTACTCAGAGAAGAAGCTCGAGAAGAAGCTCGAAGGTACATAGCATATCATGGCACAGACTTTGATCCTGACTTGACTACTCGGACTCGGAAAGATATGTCAAGTCAAACCTGATGTGATATTCTATATCTACTTTTAGTTGTGATTATTTGGAATATATATTTACGTATCGTTCTGGGTTGACCATCAGAATCGCCCTGACTTAGACTCTAGGGAAGAAGCCCACTAGAGTCATCAGGTTGATCATGTCATGCTAGGGAGACAGTACACATCGAATCTTCGTCCGAGCATTGTTGGATCTTATGTGAACGCGCTATCCCCGACACTGAATTTTTTGTCATTTTATTCGACGTACGTATAAATAAGTCACGGAGTACTGATGATGGAGCAGGGGTTGACGGATCGACGACCTTTCCCGGAAAAGAGCAGCTCGTCTTCTTCAAATCAGGGTGCCCTCAACGCTCGAGCTCAATTGCATTCGGGGAAGGAGGCCAAAGGAGGGAAACCTGTAAAGATCGTCAATATGCAATATTCGTAGTGATGGCAACATCTTAAGCGTTTATTTAGTCGCCCTTGTCTCACCTTCTCCCATCTACCGTCCCCTTCACGTCCCTACGTACAGAACTCACATCAATCAATGACAACGATTCATATTCATCTCTATATTCCCTGAATTTTGCTTGCGGGGTAACAACCATGTCGTCCCCGCCAATTAGGAATTATCGCATCCAATGCTTAACATAACTCTCGGCAGATCAAATGACTCTAAGCCAACCTGAAGTCCGACACCACTCAAACTAGTAACAAAATTAAATCACGGCGCATTAATCAATGATGGCCAATCCTAACGTAGTGCATATTAGGCACCGGTGGAAAATCCCTCCGGACCATCCAAGACTTTGCTATTTTGATGACGATTCAGAGCTCCAAGAATGCAGAGGCTTCGGAGCGCCTTGACAAGGCTATACATGTATGAGAAGAGCTACCATTTTCGGTCGCTAGCGATGATTATGAAGATTTTTACTCCTTGGGGTCGAGAAATCTTCTGATGTTTGGTGTTTGTTGTTTATGATGTGGATTTCTGAGTGTGATGAGAAATCCTTGGGTTTGATGGGACGCTGGTCCTGTTGTTTTTCTTTTCAGAGGAAGACTGCTCGCATGTGTTAATTATTATTATGGAGTAGTTTATCTGACCAGAAACAGCCCACAGCACTATTTCACGCTCGACCTCCGTACTTCTATCCCCAACAATGCGCCATCGTTCAACCCAACTTCCCACCCAATTCAAGTACCCCTATATGTCCACTCCAAAGCCAAAAATCATCAAAGGGAACTCATTCCCGCGCCACGGGCCTTTGGACCTTGCTACTCGTCCTTCGACTTCTTCCTCCACGCCAAGGGCGGCACGCCCTCCGCGGAAGCAATAATTTTTCGACCAAAGTGACAGGATGAGGTGAGCTTCTGAAGGCCCATGTTGTGGGATTCGGCACTTCGGTGACGGAGTCGTTTGAGAGGAAGAGAGGATGCTTATTGGGTGTGTATGGGCTTGGTGTAGGGGATTGTCAATGAAGAAGGGGTTTCGCGCCTCGCGCCTCCTCGTCAGCTTCCCAAGACAATCTAATACCTGGGCTTTACTCTAATCTACCCACACTCCCATCTTATTTCCTGATATGCCCAAAGCAGCTTGCCATCCCTACAGGAAGCATTCCCGCGCCCGCATCCTGGGGTCTCGCAGTATAGGAAGCCTACCTTACTATATACATAACGCTCATAAATCATCTGAAGTTTCGTTAGCTTTGAATCCTTTCTGTAGCCCGGCCCATGTTCTCCCAACACTGGAGTCTGAAGCTTCTGTCAGTCTCAGCAGGGGCGAAGATAAGTAACAGGGATTTTGAAGAACTCAAATTTCCAATTTACTTCTGATAACACCACAAACCACCAGAAAATATCAAATATGCGGAGAATTTTTCATTTGAAACCAAAAAATTGGCAATTATCATGGACCCGCGCTGTTGATAAGATAGGATTTATAGGAAGGATGCACTGAACTGGCGGAGATCAGATATGAGTGGATTAATCTGAACATTTTAATGTTCCATTGAAAATTCAAACGTTCAGGGTAGCTGTAGAAGATGACACATACTCCAAGATAAGCAGACGAAGGTCTCCTGCAAGTGTTTTGGGCGGGTTCCATGGTCCTCCGACCCAGTCGGCAGAACAAGAGACCCCAGTTCTTCTGGCGGCTACAAAAGGCACTAAATTTTATTTTCTTCTCTTTCAAATCTTGTACCCTGTCTGACGATCGACCTCGATGGTGACAATGAAAACTGTTTCAAGGATACCCGGATATCGGGCCCCGAATCCGGGGACCCCTTCCTTTCCTCTGCAATGCCAATCCTGTCAGGCTCCTTCTCTTCTTTCCCTCAAAGACGAGTCTATGTCACCCAATAGTCCCTTCGCAATTAAAGGTTATAATCCCTCAATTCTACCCCAATTTCACCGCTTTTTCTTCTCCCCTTCACTTCTCCCTATCACTATCTACACACCTCCTTCACCGAGGCCGTCGCTCCCCGTTCCGATCAAACGACCAGGGCGATTGAAAGAACGCATTGACCTCCACCCCTATCTTATGCAGTTTGAATCCGAAATCATCAGACACTTATCGATTCGGATTTCAATGGCCAGAGCTGATTGAAATGTTTATCAAAAGTCAACAATGAGTAGCAACAGTCAGTGCTCAGGTAAGTAGTTAGAGAGGCTCTCTCGAAAATTTCTTCCCATCGGAATTTTTGGTTCTCTCGTTCTTCTTAGAATCTGCAATTCTTTATTCAGGTGCAGATTCACCTGAACCCTGGAATTGATGACCCTATAGGCTCTTTTATCACACTTCGCCGAGTAATCTAGATTTAGAGCGAGCGATTTCAAGTCAGGTCCTGCTTTCAAATCAATTTTGGAATTACGAATTAATTGCTAAAGGCTGGCTTCCCTGCTGTAGAACACCCAGTGATTTCTAACCATCGTCAGGAGAGTCAAATTTCTTGCGTCACCGACCACATAAGCTTCCCACCCCGGTATCCTCCATAACATTCTATCATAGTTTACATCAGAGAACTTCGACATCGTTGAATTCTTCCTTTACCGGCCCTCCCCGACCTTCAGCTTTCCGAATTGCCGATAATACATCGATGCTCCACGGAGGTTCCTTTTTAAATAAAATCTATCTTACAGATAGCGTTTACGGATTTGTAACCAGCTCTTGATCATGCATTATTATCATCGAATTCTGGGCCGTCTAGAGGATCGCAGAATACTTAAGATCATCGGGATCTAATGTTATCTCATCCCATAGCCGGATATTAATAGCTCACCACCTCCACGGGCCAGGGAAGTGCACACGAGCAATCGAGGGCAGTAGATCTTCATTGTAGCTCGTGACCATTCACCTATTACATGACGAGACCATTAGAAGTGAGGTATATTTTGTTCGCCCTTAGCAAAGACCCAAGTCGACTGACTACTTTGACATCTCCTCTCCCACAAAAACGGCGAAACTCTCGGAAATTTTCTTGCACAGCTACGCAGCAGCAGTCATTGCTGTTCCTTGAATAATGGAAAGGATGCTGACGCTCTCCAGAGGCAAGTGACGGCAAATACCGAAGAATGAGAGTATATTCCAGCAACTTGAAGGCACCAACAAATACCCTTTTGCGTTGGGTTTGAAATACAACTCAAGAGTAACAGAATTATCAGAAAACTGCCAGCTTGAATTGTGGTAAATGACAAGGGGTAGAAGTATAACTGTTGAAGGGCTCGGTAGTCAGGCGAATATGGACAACACAGTTCTGGGGGAACCTTCAAAATTCCTTTAGGCGAAAGACTATGCTCATTCTCGTGTCTCGACACTTTTTGGCGGTGTTGATACGTTTTCTCCCAGCTTTGACATGCAAGGATACTCCGTAAACGCCAATGGTAAGCGAGAGAGAAGATTTTATCTAAGCGTAAGACTACCATCATACAAGAATTTGAGTTCTTTCCCATCAAGCTCCCAGCATTATAGGATTGTGGGAGATAACGAATGGCCTCTGCATCTCGGCTAAAAGACGTTGGAGCAGCTAGACAGGTAGAGGTAAGGATTCGAACCTCATCTTGGCAAAAAATGATAGAAGCGAGGTTCTCCGCTCTAACTATTCAATTATATTACATATGTGGATCCTTCCTCTAAGGATGAGACCATATTATTAGGTCGGTGCAAAGACCCTCAATAATATGGACCGCTTCCCAGAAGCACTCGATCACCTCAGTGACCGACAGGAGTTGAACCCTTGAGCTTCTTTACTGTTTTATGCGTTTCGAATGTATTTTTCTTTCGAGTTCTACGATCTTTCCGCCACAAGTCCGCCATAAGCAACTAATCACGACTGTTGCTCGACGACATTACTTCTTAAATAGATACTGGTTTGGAACCTATGTTGACCCTTCGAACCCTTGTGATGACCTTCCAAGGGGTAAATTCCATCAACGCTCTCACCGAACTGGGTCCTATGCCCGGTTGGTATTATGATTACCCCGTATTACGGTTGCTCATACCTCCACAAATTCCATTCAGAAAATTGTAACATTTAACTGTTCTATTTTTTTCAGACTATCGGAGAGGAGTGTCTAGAGGAAAGATCAAGCTCACAACATTCACTCCCCTAAATACCACGGGGGTTATGGAGGTATTTTCAAGTGTGGCTGGGAGAGGTGATGACCAGCCAAGTGAAGTCGATCATGGATCGGAAACAATAGGAAACAATCCACGACCTTCTAGGCTAGGCTACCCATATTGAGCTGGTACGGAAAGTAATTGGGTAGGGGAAACTTGATCGGATTCGATCATCAAACTCAGTTTGTTGTTCCCTTTTTTATGGGGGAATCCTTCAAGTCTAAAGCCACGTTTTAGAAGCGGGTAAACGGATCACAATCATCAGCATCAAAATATACAGTGTCTTACTCGGGAATTTACAAAGATTTACAATGTCGACGAAAACTGATCCTCCAAGTCCGTGTACGTTTGTTTGGGTAATTGATCCAAAGGAGTTTTTGATACGGGGTTACCTCCCCGCTTCATCAGGGATCTGTTAACTGTTTATTTGTTAATGAATTCAATACCATTATATGTAACATTCTACAGGGGTAGATCGAGCAGTATCGATGTAGATACTAGAATGAGATCACTTTTGACCGTCTGACGCTGCAGGAGGATCTGCTATCACTGTCTAGGGCCTGTTATTGGTCTGTATAAAGGCTTCGATATGATGGGCTCTCTGAAATTCCTCCGCACTCCGAGGAAGTGGGCCATAATTCCAACATGAGATAGGACGAGCGCTGTGGAAATATCAGGGTGGCAACGACGACCTGGAGTTGAAGCTCTGAATATCTGAAGCAATTGTAAAATTAGAATAACTAGAGTAGACCATCAGGAAGACTGAAAAGCTAGCCAGAAAAATCAGGAAAGGGATGTTCGTTGGCCCCACCTTTGTCGCGACATCTGCCTCGACTGCAGGAAGAAAGTGGACGGATGTAACTCTAGTTAGTAGCGTTTATCCAATAGACTCAGGACTCGGACTAGTACTCTCCATGATTTAGAGTTTTAATGGAATGAGACGCTGAACCACCGTTTAGGGAGAAGGCTTTTGAGGAAAGAACCCATTCTCAGCGTAGGTTGAAGGTGAAGAAAGGTATTCGTCTCATAGACAGGCTACTCCTCGAGTTTGAAATCGTAGGATATCCGTCGTGATGCTGAACGACCCATAGACAAGTCTCAGGGAAGGATCTTCAGTGGCAGCAACGATTTCCAGGCTAAGTCCGAATTCCTTGATTTCCTGATTATTCAGCCTATCAGTAAAAAGCAAGTTGGGCTGGCCGAATTGTCTGTAGTATAGTGTCAGTAAGAGGCGCATGATTCTAATCAAGTAACAGCCACGAACTGTTGTCCTGGGTCCACAGGCCGGATGTCAAGAATCCACATGACGGAACATTCCTCGTGTTAACTGCAGAAGAGCCTCCAACCGGTGTCCCTGACAGTCGTAATCACGGAGAGACCTTCCGTTAACACTCTAAAGCGCGCCTAACCATCCTCAGTTTGTCCAACAGACAGCAGTTGAAATAGCCGGCACGATATCCGAGGAGTAACTTGGCTGTCTAAGCTTTGTTGAATACCCGGTCCTTCTCCAGATGCGTCGAAGTACATATGTTGGTGTAAACCACGAGGATAGCATTCCGCGGCGCATGGAAACGCTAAGCGATCCTTCTTCTTTGAGATATACTTACTCAGCACTGTTGCTTGTAGAAAATCATAATTTAGTCAGTTATACCTGAATCCATGCATTTTAATGCCTTCAACTTGGGATGATTGGGATAAACGAAACATCCTTTGAAGCTTAAAGGCAATCAGAAAAGAAGGGAAATATTGCAAGAAGAAATGAACCAACTGCATTGCCACAATTTCCAATGATGGTGATTCATTGGAATCTTGATCTATCTTCATTTCATGGTATACAAGAACCTCGGCATCTGTTGGATAAACTTAATCTAGAGATCTCCGTCTTCTCATGAAAACGCGGGGCTTCTTGCCGGGTTTAAAAGCATCGAAATACGTGGCACCGATGGAGGTTGAAGTTTGTCGACACAAGGCGAATGCCCATTGAGACTACATGATGTATTTTTGAATGCGTATCGTCTTTTGAAGCCTGGTGGGGAGATGAACCTTGACGATTACGGACTGACAGACAAAGATGCATTCCCCCATGACTGGTCACCACAAGTACATCCGAGAAGACTGCCACAAGCATGCTCATTTAATTCGGGTTGCCTTCTTGGAGACCTGGATAGCTGTGGAACGGCTCACGTTCCGAAGTCGATTGGCATCGATTGACGTGATCGTAGGGAACAGCATTACCACTTGATAGATGAAGGATTCTGTGAGTTCTGATCAGTACTAACTCATTCAAATCAAGCCTAAACATTCAAGTAAAGGTGTTTGTGACGTTATTAGCACGCAAGCTCAGGCTAGTCGAAGAAAGTTGCATGGAAGAGAGCTATGCCAAATTCACCTGCCATATCCTGTTCCTTCAGACAGGGATATTTCAATGCGGCATATTCCTCCGAATAAGAACACTACCAGAATATTTAAGATGAATTAATCGCGATAACGGCCCGGTTAACGACTGCTTCCATTGTTGACTAAGCGTCTAGAGGACTGTGTCTCTTGACCAACTACAACATGCCCCTTCCCCTTCCGTTGAATTTTCCCAAATGGCTATCAGAGAATGGACATCTTCTGAAGCCTCCTGTCAATAACTTTTGCATCTATTCAGGAGGAGATTTTATTGTTATGGTCGTCGGTGGACCAAATGAGCGGAACGACTACCACATCAACGAAACTGAAGTGAGCTACGCGAGTCGTTTCTCAGTCATTGGCCGAATAGCTCTTAGACCGTGACCTAGGAATGGTTCTATCAACACAAGGGTAGTATGCTTCTTCGAGTCGTAGATGGAGATGAATTTAAGGACATCCAAATTGGGGAGGGTGAGATGTTCCTGCTTCCGGGTAAGATCCAACGCAATCCCATTCCTAATTATTGCTTATCTGAAATTTACCATGCTAGCAAACACTCCCCACAATCCTGTCCGCTTTATAAACACAGTTGGCATCGTAATTGAACGAAAGCGTCCAGAGTCATCGATTGGTCAGTCCTCTGTTTCAATCTCCAGCCTCGGGCCCTCTGATTTCTTCGTTCTGCATAGATCGGCTTCGATGGTATTGTAAATCGAATGAACATCTCAAGCCCACCGTTATTAGAGAGGAAGCTTTCCATTGTACCGATCTGGGAACCCAGCTTAAGCCTCTGATTAATAACTGGATCAACGATGAGGCCATTAGGAAGTGTCCCGAATGCGGCGCGGTAGCAGATGCCAAGTAAGATCTCACGATAGTGTAACAAATTGCATTTCTATTCAGTATCTAAACTTCACCTGTGTACGAATAAATAAGTGGTTGCTCTTAAAATTTATTCTTAGACCTAAATGCAATAAGTGTAGATTATTTGTTATTTCGCTGGTCATCATTTGGTATAGCGACACGAGAGCTTACACGATAACGTCCAAGCAGCTTCCTCATCCCAGTCCCCACATTGACTCAATACTTCCTCCTTGCTCTTACATCCTGAAAACACCCATACCCCTTCCTTCCCCATCCCAGCTCAATCCGCGCCTGGCTTCAGAAGAGGCTAGCACATTTCTCCTTGAGGATATAGCTAACCCTAAACCAACAACATCCCTGGTATCAGCTGGACGAATGATGCCATCATCCCACAATCGAGCTGTTGCGTAGTATGCCGTCGACTGTGCTTCTATTTTATCCTTCAAAGACGAATGTTGTGTTGGATCCCTGTTAATTTGGAGATCTGATCAGTAAATGATTTTACCTTTAGGGACGGAACTTACTTGGACACTGTCGTCATGACCTGAGATAATTGACCTGAACCCATCACAGACACTTTCGCATTCTGTATAGGGCATTAGTATTGTTATGGATATAACGGAGTCGGACTTACAGGCCACATCCAAAGGAAACGGGGTTGATACTAGGAAACGATAGATGGTCAAGCAGTTCTCAGGGCAACACTCAACTTCACTCACTGCCCGCCCACACATGCCTAACGAAGTTATTAGAATTTTACCAGAATAAGAATCCAAGACAATCCACCATAATTTCCTGCCCCAAAGCTTCCTCCAATGATTACCGTCAATTTGGGAACATCAGCACAGGCCACAGCCCGAACCATCTTTGCTCCGTCTTTGGCAATACCTCCTTTCTCGGCTTTAGATCCAACCATGTAACCTGTACAATATCAGTATTGCCTAATATCGCCCAGAAAATTCGATACAAACCAGTCACGTTAACTAAGAAAAGTAGGGGTATCCCTCTTTGGGAGCATAACTCAATAAAATGGGTTGCCTTTAAAGCCGACGGAGAAAACAGAATCCCATTATTACCAATAATTCCAACTGGGTATCCATGAATACGTGCAAAGCCCTAGTTAGAATTAATTGAATCATAAAATGAAATTATAATTGTTCGAGATAACTCACGGTAACAATCGTTGTTCCGTAATCAGATTTGAATTCCCTGAATTGGCTGCCGTCTACAATTCTTGCAATAACATCCCGCATATCGAATGTCTGGCGAATATCTGTGCCGACAATTCCGTGCAATTCAGAGGTGGGGTATAATGTATCCTCGGGTTTATAAGGAGGCTTTGTGAGTTGTGAGCGTTAGAGTCGCATTAGAATAAATACGGCTAACTCACAGGTGAAACGATATTTCCAGCGCCTTCCAAATCACCAGCGCATCCTCTGGCCAGAGAAATTGCTTCTTCATCATCGCGAGCAAGATGATCTGTAACGCCACTCTCAGAACTATGCATCATCCCACCACCAAGTGTTTCTTCATCGACTTGCTCTCCGGTGGCTGCACGGACAAGGGGTGGACCAGCGAGGAAAATTCGCCCTTGGTTCGCAACAATGATATTTTCATCGGCCATTGCTGGGACATATGCTCCTCCTGAAGCAAAAGTCAGAATAATATTAATACCGCTTGAAAACGTTCCATCATACCAGCGACACTAATCCCGTGCACGACAGCGATCTGAGGTATGCCAAGCGCTGACATTTGAGCCTATATCGGATTGGGTAGATCAATCGACTGGAAATAAAATTCGCAAATTCAACACACCATATTATAAAAGATGCGCCCAAAATGGTCTCGGTCTGGGAATACCTGGCTCAAAATCAGCAAGCGTGTCATTAATGAAAGGCGCAGGTTGTACGTTGGCTTGATTTGGAAGAGAGGCACCTCCGGACTCAACTAAAATAATCTTTAGGTAAATTGCGAATTAGGAACGATACTTACACACACCTAGGTATACACAAGGCAAACCATTTTCTCTAGCGATCTCCTGGGCGCGCAAATGTTTCTTCACCTTAAGTAAAGATAATTTTGTAAGATGGCATGCGTTTCGAATAACAGGGGAATACGTACAGTCAAAGGATAATAACTTCCACCCTTCACAGTTGCATCATTCACCACCACTACACATTGCTGGCCAGATATCTGTCCAACACCGGTGATTACCCCTGCACCTGGAATATGTTCTCCTGGATACACTTCATGAGCTGCTAACGGGGATAATTCAAGGAAGGGAGTATTTGGATCCAAAAGCCGAGTAAGCCTAAGAACCAATAAACCACTCAAAACATCTGCATAGGAGATTAGCAAAATTTCGCACCGTTCTCTTGGAAGTAGTTTCCCATTGTCCTTCATCTTAGCTCTTGCTTTAGCACTTCCTCCTTGCCTGGCTATTGCAAGCTTATCCTCCAGGTCCTTCACCAGTAGATCCATCCCCTCAGCCTTTGCGCGAAACTCCGGTGAGGATGTCGAAATCAAAGAGGGTAATACAGATGCATGATAATTCCTCCGAGAATTTGACGGTAACGAACCATTCTTCTTGTTCAAAATGCGATAGCCATGCCGCTGAAGTCGTAACATCGGGAGACAAATGCGAGGATATGTTCCGGGCGTGAGAAATACGTCTGGCTGTACACGTGAGGACGTATATCACGTGTTCTGCGCGATCAACGGATTCTGATGTAATGGCAATTTAACTTTGATATATTTTAACTTCTTCCTACTCTATAAAGGAATGAAACAAATAGTACTTAGGAAGGTATGGGTATGTTATCAAAATATTATCGAGGTATAATGCTTCTCTCTTCAGTCCTCCAGGACCTTTCGTAGCACAGAATTGATATTATCATCGATGCATCGCAGTTGCCAAAGAGAACTTCTATCCTCGCCAGATAGAATACGAACTGCTCCTACTATACCTCCACTTGGGTTTTCATCCAGTATATCTTCTATAGCTCCCAGTACAACGCAGATCTCCCCTATGAAATGTTTAGAAACGAGATAAACTTAACAGATAGCAAACTAACCTTCTTTTGCGCTGATTTCAATATGATAATCGAGAAGCTGAATTGATTTTTGCAGGTCCCTAGGAGATTTTTCAGACCACCCACGAGAGCTGATCTTCCCTTTCAAATCACCCCATATAGATTCGAATCCTGCATTCATAGCAGCATCTGTAACGACCTGGAGTTTTGGCTCCGTTGGCTCGGTCAAGAATGGGGATTCGAGAGCTATTAGGTCGGTCTTCGAAGTCTTTCGGGAGGTGGGATTAGTGCACGTCAAGGATGGGAGGTGCCTTTACTTACGATGTCTTCTACATGCACCTTGCTTGCTTGATCGCTACTACGATGCCGAAAATTCTAAATTATCGCGTAAGTCATTCTGATCGAACATATAGTAGAAAAGTACTAACTCTCTCAGTGACAATACTATTGGACATCGCTCTCACAAATAATGGAT
>Ga0157379_10004593_pt1 | contig 11844 bp, 8 predicted proteins | sample S25metaG_FD_121802 | JGI IMG/M metagenome (GOLD analysis project Ga0157379, IMG submission 121802) | Switchgrass rhizosphere microbial communities from Kellogg Biological Station, Michigan, USA - S2-5 metaG | ecosystem: Host-associated > Plants > Roots > Rhizosphere > Soil | place: USA: Michigan... | reverse complement strand
CGTCATGGGAGTGACGCTGCTGGTGGGGCTGGCCGGGGCATTCGTGCTGTTTCGGACGAGGGCCGGCCTGATCGCTCGGGGTGCTGTCGACTCTCCCCTGATGACGGTTCTGTCTGGCACGAACCCGCGTGCTGTAGCCGCCTATACCTGGATGGCGGGCACCGCGCTTGCCGGTCTTGCGGGCATTCTCGTACTACCCCAGATCGGGCTCAACCAGACGAGTTTCGCGCAGTTGACTGCGACGTCGCTGGCGGGCGTCGTGATCGCTCGGCTGACCAGTGTGTGGTGGGCCATGGCGGGCTCGCTGCTCATCGGTGTCGCTCAGAGTGTGGTTCTTCCGCTGCTGCCCGCAGACGGTCTGGTCGCCAGCGCGACGCGGCCCAGTATCCCGTTCATCTTCATGGTTCTCGCGATCTTGTGGCACATCCGCTCCGGCTACGGGCGTGATGCAGCACAGACGAGAGAGGTCGCGGTCGCCGCCGAGGCGGCTCGGCAGCGACTCATCCAAGGCTTGGCGCTCCTGAGGGAACGCCCTGGGTCGTGGGATCGCTGGGTGGGCTGGATCGCTGTCGCGATCGCCGTCATCGTGGTTCCCGCCGCGCTGTCCGAGTTCTGGCTCGGGACAATCGTGGCGGGCCTCGCGATCGCAATCGTGTTCGCCTCACAGCGTCTCATCACGGGCGAGGCCGGCGTGGTCAGCCTCTGCCAGGTCACGTTCGCGGGCGTCGGAGCCGTGGCAACCGGACAGTTCGCGTCTGAACTCGGGATGCCGGTACTTCTCGCTGTTCTGCTCGGCGCCGTAGCCGGGGGTGTGTTCGGTGCCATCGTTGCCGCAATCTGCATTCCCCTCGGGCAGCTGTTCGCCGCGATCGCCACTTTCGCCGTGGCCTTGCTCGCCGATCAGACACTCTTCGCCTATCCGGGATTCTCGAACTTCGATTCCGGCGTGATCGTGGACCGGCCGACGGTGTTCGGGTTGTACTTGGACGACAACGTGTCCTTCTATGGATTGGTCGTCGTCGCGTTTGCCCTGGTCGCATTCATACTGGTCAGGCTCCGTCGCTCGGCAAGCGGCCTGGCGTACGCGTGCATCCGGTCGGGTAGTGCGAGAGCGGAGACGCTCGGCTTCGAACTGGGCTGGATGAGGATGGCGGCTTTCGTAGGAGCGGCGGGCATCGCAGCACTCGCGGGCGGACTCATCGCGAGCTTCCAGCTGGTGGCATTTCCCCCGCAGTTCGCGGCGACGGTCGGACTCGTATGGTTTGCCGTTTCGATCGCACAGGGAGCGAGCAGTCTCGGCGGAGCCGTGCTAGCCGGTCTCTCGATCACCGTCCTTCCCCAGTTGTTCTCGTCTTATGTGCCGCAACGGCTCGGAGACGTGCCGGCAGTGTTGTTCGGACTGGCCGCAATTCTGATGGTCCACAACCCTGATGGAGTGGTCATCGGCCAGCGCATCGGGATGAGGCGCCTTGCCATCAAGATCGAGCAGTTGTGGCGCAAGCCGCCGAACCGCACCTTCACCCCCGAGCTGCGGCGCGATCAGGAGCACGCGGGGCAGGGTGGTGTGCGATGACTGAAGGCGCGAGGCTCGTCGTCGAGAACATGTCGGTGCGCTACGGCGGCGTTGCCGCCCTGGACGACGTGTCGTTGACGGCGCACGCGGGTCAGGTCACCGCACTGATCGGGCCGAACGGTGCGGGAAAGTCCACGATGCTGGCCGCGATCTCCGGCTTGACGAAGCCGGTGGCCGGGCGGGTTCTCGTCGACGGCGTCGACATCACTGGTCGACGGCCACAAGAGATCTTCCGGAAGAACGTGGTTCGAACGTTCCAGGCGCCGCAGCTGGTCTCGGGACTGTCCGTACGTGAACACGTCGTGATGGCGCAGCGCGCAGCAGGCGGCAGCAACCGACTGTGGCGGGACCTGTGTGGGATGGGGCGGGCCGCTGGAGCAGGTGGAGCGTCGGCCGCCGCGGACGAGGTCCTCGACCGGATGGGCCTGATCGCTATCGGCGATTCGATGGTCGACTCGCTACCCATGGGTCTGCGGCGGCTCGTGGAGGTCGCCCAGGCGGTGTCGCTGCGTCCGTCCGTGCTCCTGCTCGACGAGCCGTCCGCGGGCCTCGACGAATCTGAGACGGGAGACTTCGCTCAGGCCATCGCGGATCTCTGCGCCTCGGAGGGAATGGCGATCCTGCTCGTCGAGCACGATTTGGAACTCGTGCTACGTCTGAGCTCTCATATTGTTGTGATCGATTTCGGTCGATTCGTGGACTCGGGCTCGCCGGACCAGATTCGGTCAAGCAAGCTTGTGCAGGATGCCTACACCGGAAGCGGGCTCGAATGAACGGTAACGGTCTTCGGGTGGACTCACTCGACGTACGGTATGGCGATGCGCGAGCTGTGGACAACGTCAGCTTCTCCATTGACTCGGGCCAGTGCCTGGCGATCTTGGGGGCGAATGCTGCCGGCAAGTCGAGCATCGCGAAGTCGATTGTCGGTGTCGTGCGTCCGACCAAGGGTGCTATCGAGGTCGGCGGGCAGGACGTCGTAGGCCTCGCTCCGCATCTGATTGCCCGCGCTGGGATCGGATATCTGCCCGAAGGCCGAGGCATCTTTCCGTCCCTCACGGTGGCGGAAAATGTCAGACTGGGACTGGGATTGATCAGTCAGGCGAAGCGGGAGTCCGCGGAGCAGCGACTGTTTGATCAGTTTCCGGCCCTGGCATCGCGGCGTGGCCAGGTGGCGGGAACCCTGTCCGGAGGCGAGCAGCAGATGCTTGCCATGGGCCGGGCCCTCGTGACGGATCCACGGCTGCTGGTGATCGACGAGCTCTCCTTGGGGTTGGCGCCCCTCATCATCGACAGCATCTACGAATCGCTCAGGGTTGCGCGTGAGCAGGGGGTGACCATCCTCCTCGTGGAGCAGTACATCGATCGTGCCCTTGCCATGGCGGACCGCGTCGTGTTGTTGCAGCGTGGTGTCGTCAAATGGGAAGGTGCAGCCGAGGAGGGTAGAGCCAGACTGGCCGGCGGGTATCTTTGATCCGATGGCCGGCGTTCCTGGTCCGTCTCCTTCCGTCGCCGACCATCGATTGGCTGACTGGGGCACCCCGCGTCGCGCTGAAGGGCCCGCGGGCAGTCGATCCTGGCCCGGAACGCCCGGGTCACGATCGGCCCTGAGCTGACACGGTTGCCGACGGGGCCTACCCGGGAGTGAGGGATTTGCCCAGTGCGATCGCCGCTCCGCGAGGCTCTCGCCCGCTGCAGGCACCCGCCAGAAGGCCGCCCCTGGTATGGATCTAGCATCGGCCGCCCCCGTGAGGGCATCGCCGGTCGCACCAGCCCGGTCCACTCGTCGCCGGGCCGCACCATTCCTTCCGGGTGGTGACCGGCTGCGGCGCAGTCGGCGCCACGTCTCGCGGCCTCCGTCGGAGGCCTCGGCACCGGCACCGGACACCCGGCCGGCCGCAACCGTTCGTCCGGTCAGAGCCGCATCCCGTGCGGGGCCGGCCGTGAGGTGGGTCCGTGTCCGCGGCCCTCGTAGCCCGACGGGGCCGCGCTCGAACGACGATGGACTCGCCCTCGGCAATCTCGGACTCGGGCCGAACTGAGGTTGTTGCCTGCCGGTCCAACCTCCGTCAGGCCGAGTAGACCACCAAGCGCAGGTCGGCCGAGTACAACTCGCCCCGATCGCAACCGACACGTACCTTCACGTCGATCGAGGGCCGGCCCTGAAGAGTTCCCACACCTGCCACCGTGCCGCTGAGGACGACCTCTTCGCCGGGATACACGCGGCCGAACTGCGCGAACTCCATTCGGCTCAGGAACGCGGACGGGCCCGTCCAGTCGGTCACGTAGCGGTACACCAACCCCTGAAAGAAGTGAACGCCGATGTAGAGCCCGGCAGCTCCGGTGCGCCGGGCGAAGTCCGAATCGAGGTGGACCTCATTGTAGTCTCGCGAAGCGGCGACCCATTTGATGCAGCGCTTGAGCGAAATCGAGGTCGCGAACTCGGGAAGTACGTTCCCGATCTCGGCCGTGCCCAACGAGAAGGCACCGCCGGGGCCCGTGTAGGGGACGTACGGCGCGAGGGCCGGCTCCTGTCGCGCCCCTGGAGCAGACGGTTCAGGCATGCGCAACGTGCGAAACTCGATGCTCTGCGCCTCACGGGACATGTGGTCCCGTAAGGACAACAATCGGCGCTGCTCGCATCCGTAACCGCGTCGGCTCTCGAAGGGGCTCGACAATCTGGAGTGGAACTCGTGCACAGCGAGGCGCTCGCCGAGTCGGAGCGGCCTCGAATGGGCTTGAACACTGCTCAAGCCGACCCCAAACGGGAAGTCGGGACTCTCGAGTGCGAGTGACCCGGAGAAACTCTCCCGGGCCCCCTTGTGTGGTGACCACTCCGCTTCATTGGTCCACGCCATCACCATCGGAGGCGGAGCGACGATCCCGTCGTAGCCCAGAGCCCTGGCCGCGTCGTCGTCGTAGTAGATCGGGTTGGCATCTTCCAGTACTTCACACCACAGCCGAATCATGGACAGGGACACGTCGTCGTCCATGCTGCGGACAGGGCAGGAAGAGTCGAAACCTTGCGGCGGAGCAGACATCAGGCAGAAACACCTCTTAGGTACTTCGGGACGAGTGAGAGCAAGGAGACCGCATCGTCGATGTTCTCGGAACGAGAGTTGACGACGATCCAGTCCACGCCGCTGGCGGCGTACTCGGCGCAGTCGTCCACGAACCTCGCGACGGCCGACGTGTCAGTGCCGTCGAGATTCAACGCCAGCGCGATGCGGATCGGATCCCGCCTGCCGACGCGGGTCGCCTCGGCCCGCAGCCTGTCGACCTTCGCTGCCAGATCCCGAGGCGACGACAGCGGCGCAGTCCGCCGGCTGACCGACCGACCCGGCGGATTGATCGACGGCATCCAGCCGGCTCCGTGACGGATGACCCGCTCCATGGCCTTCCGACTGTTTCCGCCGATCCACAGCGGCGGGTGAGGATCTTGAACCGGTCGAGGCCGCGCACAGACATCGACTGCGCTGATCGCAGAATCCTCGTAGTCGACCGCTTCCCCGCTCCACGCCATGCGCATGAGCTCGACATACCGGTCGAACAACTGGCCACGCGTCTGAAAATCCACACCACATGCCGCGAACTCTTCCGGCAGGTAGCCACTGGCCAGTCCGAGCTCCACACGCCCTTCGGAGAGGAGGTCCAGTGTGGCCACCGCCTTGGCGAGCAAGAACGGGCTGCGTAGCGGGAGGATCGCCGCATAGACGAAGAGCCGCAGGGTCGTGGTACACGCCGATGCGGCGGCCAACGCGACGAGCGGATCGACGGAGTCATGCCCGTCACCGTTGAGCCGCCAGTAATTCGGTGGCATCGGATGCTCGTCGAAGCAGATCGCATCCCAGCCGGACTGCTCCGCAGCCGTCGCGATTCGGGCTATTGCCGGGGCGGTCAGCAGACTCTCATCGATCGGGACGCCGACCCCCGGCATCCGGTACACGAGCTTCACCTGAAGTGCTCCATCTTGTGTCGGCTCAGCCTCGGCTACCGGGACGTGTGGCCCGGACCTGGGCAACGTTCACCAGGGTAGGCGTGGTCACAACCCGTAAAAGCATCCGAATCTTCGTCGCTACGACATCTTGGGTAGGCCCTTCCCCACTTCTGCGTCGTCGAACCCGATGAACTCGCCGACCGGATCCGGATCCGTGTACCACGTCGTGCCGGCCAAGGCCTCCCACTTCTCGGGGTCCGTCCATCCGAACGCCGAGAACTCGATGGGGATTCCGTTCGGATCTCTCGTGTAGAGCGAACGAACGAACGGCGGAGTCCGATTGTCCTGGATCTCGCTGCACGGGATCTCGGCTTTGATGAGTCTCTCGCGCACGACGTCGAGATCAGCGGGACTGCGAACATTGAAAGACAGATGGTCCATCTTGGCCGACTGCGCGGCTTGCAGTGTGGACGCCTCCGGTGAGGGCCAATAGAAGTCGAAGGTCGACTCTTGGGGACTGCCATCGAACGTCTCGATCTCGGCGAACGCCAACAGGCCGCCATCGGGGAGCGCGAAGAAGTACATCCGATCGCAGTCGAGCTCATCTCCGCTGCCGGCGCGATACCCCAGCGCCGAGAGCGAGACGGTCGCCCGAACCTTGAGACCGAGGACGCCACAGTAGAAGTTGACGGTCTGTTCCATGCTCGCGGTATGCAGCACGAGGTGATTGACGCCGGTGATCTCCCCTGCTCGGGGCTCCGGCTCGTTGTGCTCCGTCACGACGGACGCGCTGTGTGTCTCGGTCATCGAACCGCCTCGCTCTCAGTCATACCTTCGGGTGAAATTGCTTTTTGCTGGAGTAGGGCCTCAATGTCCGAATCGGGGTATCCGAGTTCGGCCAGGATCTTCCGCGTGTCGTTGCCGAGTGGGGTGAAGGTGTTTCCGGGCCGGCACGGAGTCTCGCTGAACGTGACCACCGGTGCATGACGGAAGTACGTGCGGCCGTCGCCCTCGGGGCCTGGGCCCTCGTCGGCGGGCACCATGAGCTGGATTTCGGCGGTGTGCGGATCTTCGTGAAGAAACCTCTTGTGTCCTGGCCCGTCAGCCTGCACGCAGCCCACGCCCTGCGCCGTGAGAAGCTCTTCCCATTCAGCCGCGGACTTCTGCGTGAACACGTCCGCGAGTAGGTCGGCCAGCGCGTACCGATTGGTATAGCGGTCGGCTACGGTAGCGAATCGCTCGTCGCTGGGGAGTTCCGGCAGGCCGATCGCGTGACAGAGGCCTACGAACTCGGGATCCCAGACCGCCGAGAGAAAAACCCAACCCGAACGTGCCTGGTAGAGACGATACGTGGCCTCGAGCCCGAGCTGGTCCGAATCCGGGGCACGGCGTTCAGGCTTTCCCGCATAGCTGAGTGCATCGTCGGAGTTGCATTGGATGACCGACCCCATCATCGTGGTCTCGACATACTGGCCGAACCCCGTGCGTAGCTTGGCGGCCAGTCCGAGCATGATGCTCGTGGCGACGCCACTTCCCGAGATCGGATCCGGAGACTGATCTCCGATGGGGCTGTTCTCCGCTCCCGACTGGAACACTGAATTGCCCGTGAACGCGCCGATCGTGGGATTGAACGCTGCGCGCTTCGAGTCGGGGCCAGCGGAGCCATAGGAACTCGCGTATACGTAGACCAAGGCGGGGTTCAGATCCTGAAGTGTCGTGTAGTCGATTCCGATCCGCTCGGGAACGCCAGGTCGAAAATTGTGCATGACGATGTCGGCGTCCTTGACCAGGCGATAGAGGATCTCGCGCCCTGCTGTCGTCTTCAGGTCGAGTGCGATGCTCTCCTTCCCCTGGTTGCATCGCATCATTCCCTCGTTCGTCTCGAAGCGGCGATACGGATCTCCCGTGAGAGGCTCCACCTTGATGACTCGGGCTCCCAAGTCCGCCAGGAGGGCGCCTGACCACGGGGCGGCCAGCCATGAGGCTAGTTCGATCATGACGACGCCGGCGAGCGGCTGGAACGGGATGCTGCCTCGTCCCGGCGCGGCCTTCGTGCTCGGCGGTGCAGCGAGCACGTCCGCTGTATCCTGACCGGGATAGGGCGCGGGCCGACCGACCACGGCCGGGGTCTTCGAGAGCTTCGCGATCGGCCCCATCTGGAGGATCTTTCCGACTCTGGGGTCGTCCACCTCGATCGACGGTCCGCCAATCGCATACTGCTCGTGATGCAACGCCTCCTGGGTCGTCTGCATGATCTCTCCGGCGACATCCGGATTAGCCCGGTAGATGTCGCGCCATTCGGCTGCGGTCTTCTCCTTCATGCGCGCCACAATCATGAGATTGAGGTCGATGCGGTCCTGGTCGCGGGCGAACTGAGTCGGCGCCCCCGAGTACCGCTCATCATCGATGGTCCAGCCGAAACCGATTGTCTTGAGCCACGTGCGGAACAGATTGACCTGGAGGTGTGAGTGCATGATCCAGCGGCCGTCTTTGCACTCGGTGCACAATTGGGACGGAATCGCTCGATAAGGGTCGGTCTCCTTGCGGTCGAGCACGAGCTCGCCGCGCAGAATGGCGGCGCCAGACTGCTGGTTCGGGTAGGTGTCCGCCGGGAGGGCGTCCCCCTCGATCCAGCGCCACGGATTGTTAGGGGCGGTGACGCCGGCCAGCAGACTCGTCGAGACGCGCTGTCCCACACCGCATTCCCATACCACTTTCAGTGCGGCTAGGATTCCTTGGATCGTGAACATCGCGGTGTGGTAGGAGGTGTCGTTGACTGCGCGATAGTTCGGCCTGTCAGGATGCCATCCGACCTGATCCCGCATGCGGCCGGACTTGGCGTTGACTATGCCGTCGGTAGCGAGATAGCCACTGTACGGGCCGCGGTCGCCGAACGCGGAAATCGAGGCATATACCAATGCCGGGTTGATGCTTCGGACGTCGTCGTAGCCGACGCCGAGCTCGTCGGCCCGCCCGGGCCCGAACGACTCGACGAGGACGTCAGCGCTCTTCAGGAGGTCGTCGAGGGCCTTTTTATCGGTGAGGTCGAGTTGGATGCTCTTCTTGTTTCTGTTCCAAACCAGATAGGCGGGATGGCTCCACCACGGATCGCCCTCACGGGGTTCGATCCGAATGACTTCGGCGCCGAAGTCTGCCAAGGTCATCGTCGCCAATGAGCCGGCCATGCCTTGGGTGAAATCGAGAACTCTTATGCCGTCGAGAGCGTGCACTGGACTCCTTCTCGGGTTCCACGAGAATCCGCGGATCGTGGTGCCAGGTCGACCGGAGCGACGAGGCGAGTTGCCTTGATTGGTTCCAAGCCGCGGATGCCGTGCGCAACACCGCGAGCGGGTTCGGCCGCATGCGGGAGATCCGTCAGTACCTCGTTCGGTCCGGCGCTGCCACCGACCAGGGGAGTGGGGCCCAGCTGTGGTCGGCGGGCACACCGAACGCGGTGCATGCCTTCAATCCTGACTGCGAGCGACACTCTCATGACCAGAGTCCGGTCGGGTCGACGCCGGGTCGACCACGACGTGGCGAAATCTCGTGCACTGGGCTCGGTGAGGGCGGCGCGTCCAGCCTCGCCGCAGGGTAGCCACAGTTCCAGAACCGCTGCAAGGCTGAACCGGCCGAGCTCCGGGGCCCCCATCCGGCGTGGGACACCCGACCGTGATCGGAGGCAGCCGGCCGGTCGGGGCTCACGGGTGGGGCTCGGCTACCGCGCCCCCAGCGTCGCTCGAGATCGGCTCGGTGATCGATCCCGTCGTCGTGGAGGGCGTCATCGGCGGTGGTCCCGAGCCCACGAGGGTGCCGGGTGCCCGAGGGTGCAGGCTGCGTTGGGCCCCTTGTGGAGAACGTGACGTAAGGTTAGCCTCGGGCACCGGTATCGGGCCGTGATGGACGGTGCAAAGGCCTGACTGCAGTGCGGTGACCAGGGAGAGGTTCGACGATGAGTCTGCTGGCCGGCAAAGTCGCGGTTGTCACCGGCGCGGGTCGCGGTATCGGGCGTGCGCACGCCCTCGCTCTCGCGGCCGCGGGCGCGTCAGTCGTCGTCAACGACATCGGGCTCGAACTGAGCGGCGGGGAAGGCGGCAAGGGGCTGGACCACACGGCGGCCCCGGCTCCCGTCGCGGAGCAGGTCGCCGCCGAGATTCGTGATCTCGGCGGGAAGGCTGTCGCGGACACCACCGGCATCGACTCCATCGCGAGCGGGAAGTCGCTGATCGAGACCGCTGTGGCGGCTTTCGGCGATGTCGACATCGTCGTCAACAACGCCGGGATCTGGAACGAGACGACGAGCCTCGACCTGGATGACCAGCGGTTCGACGCCGAGTTCGGCGTGCACGTCAAGGGCACCATGGGCACCTTGAGCGCCGCCGCGAACCACATGCGCGACCGCGGTCATGGCGGCCGGATCATCAACACGATCGCAGGCTTCTACGGCGGCACGTCGGGGACCGCCGTCTACTGCTCGGCGAAGCAGGCAGCGGCCTCGATCACCGCGACTGCGGCGGTGGAACTGGCACCGCTGGGCATCACGGTGAACGGCATCTCGCCGCTGGCGATCACCCGGCAGTCACGGAAGCACTTCTTCGCGTCCGGCGCCGTCGCTGCGGACGATCACGCCACCATCGAACACCTGGGTGCGCATCAGAACAGCCCACTGGTGGTCTTCCTGGCCTCGCCCGCCGCGGCCGACATCACCGGCAAGTTCTTCGCGCTCGGGCCGGAGAGGTTCACCGCGGACTCGGCGATCCTGCTCTGGGAGATGTGGTGGCAGGAGGGCAAGCCGCTCGCCGCGCCGACGTGGGACGTGGACACGCTGAGCCAGCGAGTGCCTGACCTGACGCGCTAGTGCGGTGACCACGAACGTTCACCGGTCCTCGCGGGCCCGGACGGCCCCTCGCGGCGTTGCCCCCGCACCCCGGTACGCCCGGTACAGGCGGTGCGGGGGCGCCTTGCGAGGAACCACCCGGATCCCACGATCACCCGGCGCACGTTCGTGGTCACCGCACTAGCTCCAGGCCGTCCTGGCGAGTTCGCGGAATGTCAGCGGCGGCGGCACACCCGACTCGCGACCGCGGTCCTGCACACGGGGCTGGTGACCCGCCCGCGCTCCACGCCCCCGCCCACCTCGTACCGCGTCCGCCCCTCGTTGTGTCCGAGTTGGACGTCGTGAGGTGGCCTGCAGCGCCTTCTCGCCGGCGGTGCCCATCGACGTCCACTCCGATGGCGGGCAGGGCGTGCCGCCTGTCCCCGTCCCCACGGACCTCGAGCACCAGGACGTCGGCGGCGGACGAACAGTACCGGTCCCAGCCGAGCGGGCGGCCCTTACGGCTCGACGTGCGCGCCGAGATCTCGAGCGGTGATCGTGACCCGGGACTCGGACAGCCTCCGACGAGCTTCTCGAATGGTCGCCGAGGGTGCCCGGGCGCCACGACGCCGCCCGCACCGATGTCGTCCGGATCCGTCTCGACCGCGATCCGCCGACCCGTCTCGTCGGGGATGCCCGGCCCGGACGAGACGTACGAGTCGACGGGCGTCGCTCATTCGGTCCCGAGGCCCTCGCCCGACCTGGAGGAGCGCCGTCCGGCACCGCCACCGGCAGCCGGCAGGCGACGACCATCGACGTCATCCCGGTGTTGGCCGCTCCTGACAGAGCCAGCGGACCATGCGGTCGTCGTCGCACACCGCCCGGCTGGCCTGACTCCGGCCGGTGGGCCTCGCGCCTACCCGTCGAGGAGGCTTGACGGACGGCGTGGAGGAGACATAGACTCTATCAACTTCTTGATACGCGCGTGCGGTCGCCCGGAGCGTCCAGTGCGTCGACACGTAGGTAGAGGCGTTCAGCAGGCGCTTTCGTGTTCTTCGAGGTCCGCGATGTGGGGCGGCACCTACCAGATACATGAAACGTAGTTCGCGATATCGCCGAACCTCGAACGCTTTCACGACAAGGTCGCAGAGGAATTCGCTCATGCAGGTTGGAAACATCCCGCCCCTCGTTGAGTCCAACGACATCCTCGACGATCCTGCGAAGCTGAACGAGCGCTGGGACGCCGATGGATACCTGTTTTTCCGCGACGTGATCGACCACGAGGCGATCGCCACTCTCCGGGCGCAGTACATGGAGCGCCTGAAGGACCAGCGCATGGTGGAGTCCTTGACCGCTCCTCCGGTCTGGACGGGTGTGCCCTCGAAGGATCCCAAGCCGATCGAGCGGATGGATGAGTCGAGTTGGCGGGGCCTGGTCGAACACCCCTCGTTCCACCAGCTCATGGCGGGAATCCTGGGCGAGTCCTTCAGCTGGGTCCCGATCGTGTCGTATCGCGCGAAGGTG
>Ga0157379_10004590_pt1 | contig 11854 bp, 16 predicted proteins | sample S25metaG_FD_121802 | JGI IMG/M metagenome (GOLD analysis project Ga0157379, IMG submission 121802) | Switchgrass rhizosphere microbial communities from Kellogg Biological Station, Michigan, USA - S2-5 metaG | ecosystem: Host-associated > Plants > Roots > Rhizosphere > Soil | place: USA... | reverse complement strand
TCGACACGGGTGATCGACTTGGCGCAGTTCGCCGACGACACCGCCATCGATCCGATGTATGTCGACCGCGCGTAGTACCTGGCGCCGGACGGGACGGTGGCGGCGAGCGCGTTCGCCGTGATGCGTGAGGGCATGAAGGGGAAGGTCGGCATCGGAAAACTCGCACTGTACGGCCGTGAGTATCTCGTCGCCGTCCGGCCCCAAGAGAGGGGTCTCGTAATGTATACGCTGCATCACGCGGCCGAAATCAGGAACATTTCCGCTGTGGATGAACTGGCGAGCGTGCCAGCTACGGTGAAGCCAGAGGAGCTGAAGCTGGCGCAGCAAGTCATTGCAACATTCGAGGGGCCGCTCGACTTGGCCGACTACAAGGACGAATACCGCGAGGGACTCCAACGCATCATCGAGGCAAAAGTTGCTGGTCAGGAGATCGTCGCGCCGACGGTCGAAGCGCCGTCCAGGGTCGTCAACCTGATGGACGCACTGAAGAAGAGCCTCGACGCCGTGAGCGCCACGAAGAAGAAACCAGCGAAAGTCGACGTTGCCCAGCCAGCTCCAAAGCGCAAGCGCGCGTGAGCGGCTCCGGCGCGGATCTCGGTTCCCCAGTACCGACGCAACACCAACGCGCCGCCTAGCGAGTCAACCGTGATAAGACTCCCTCGGGGAGAGGCACCGCGCTGCCCCTCGTCAGCAAGAACCGCCAGGTTCCGGATCCGGCTCAGCCACGCCGCGAGTAGAAAGCGAAGTAAAAGCGAATATACTCTACACTCGCCCATGCCGCTACGGACTTGCGCCGTGTCATTCAAGGACATCCGTGGCATCGTCCACACGGCGGAGGTGCAGGCTGAATCGCTCTACGAGGCCGCGATTCTGGGGATGCGCGTGTTCAAGGGTGATCCGTGGATCGATCACGTCGGACCCGCCACGGTGTTCGACGTCGAGGTGCGTGAACCGGTGACGAAGCACGCGATCTCGATGCAGCAAAGTGAGCGGTGGCTCGCCGGCGCGACGACCAGTCCCAACGAGGCATCGAAGAAGGCGAAGCTGAAGACGTTGATGAATAGAGGGTAATTGTCTCGGCATTCCCGTTGCAGGCGACAGCGCCGGAGGACTGCATGGCAAAGAAAGCGGCAGCGAGAACGACCGGTGGCAGGAAGAAGGCAACGAAGCGCGAACTGATCGACACCGGCACCGACAAGCGGTACGTGCGTCGCGGCACTGCCGGGAAGTTCAAGGAGTCCGACGACGTCGGGAAGTCGCTCACGGCGGATCGCCGAGTCAAGGCAAAAACCAAGGTCAAGAGCGGCCAGGGCGATAAGGGTGATCGGTAGCGATGTGAGGCCGCACCAACCGGTTCGAAAACCCGCTCCTCCGATCCCCACCCAGCGAGCAGTCGTGCCAAATGTCGCTGGCGTTCGCATCTCCCATCCCGACCGTTTGATCTATCCCGAACTTGCGATTACCAAACTTCAATTCGCCGAGTATTTGGCCAGCGTCGCCGACTGGATCGTCCCGCACGCGAAGGGGCGACCGTTAACGCTGGTTCACTGCCCGGCGGGAGTCACCGCGCCCTGCATGTTTATGAAACACGCGAAGCAGTGGGGACCGAGTGCGCTCCGCCGGGTGAAGATTCAGGAGAAGACGAAGGTCGGTGAATACTTGGTCGCCGACAACATTGAAGCTGTGGTCTCGCTGGCACAGATGGGCATCGTCGAGATCCATACCTGGAACTCAACCGACAACGACGTGGACCGTCCGAACCGCATCGTCTGGGACCTCGACCCCGGACCACAGGTGGCATGGAAGCACGTCGTCGCCGCCGCCCACGTCGTGCGCGACGTGCTGAAGACTCTCGGCCTCGTCTCGTGGGTCAAGACCACCGGCGGACACGGCCTGCATGTCGTCGTGCCGATTAAGCCGGCGCGCGACTGGTCAGAGTGTCTGGCATTCGCTCGCGACGTCAGCGAGGCGATCGTGAAAACGGACCCGATCTACACCACCACGTTCTCCAAGGCGGGACGTGAGCGGAAGATCCTGATCGACTATCTGCGGAACAACCGTACCAACACGTCGGTATGTGCGTTCTCACCGCGTGCGCGACCGGGAGCCAGAGTGTCGATGCCGCTCGGGTGGCAGGAGTTGGGCGGCGGCCCGGAGCGGTGGACGGTGCGTACCGTTCCGCAACGGCTGAAGCGCCTCAAGACCGACCCGTGGGCCGGATACTGGCAAGCGTCGCAGCGGCTGTCGAACACGTCGATCAAGGCACTGCGGCAACTTTGAAACGTCGCCAGGCTGCCGATCCCTTAGCCGCGTTGGACGGTCTCAGAGCTTGAGGCCTACTCCAATGCGCCAGGAACTATCGGCGGGCAGTCCTCGTTTTCGTTGCACGGAGTGCGATGCGTGGTGGAATCCGAGCGCCGATGAAGTCGCGAGCATCACCCGCCACTGTTTGGAGCCTTCGGCATAGTTTAGCGGTATGCATACCGCAGTGGCACGGTCACGCGATGACACGAAGCCCGAGCAGGCTCCGATACACCAGGGCGCCAGTCGTTCCCCCTACGCCAATCTTTCCGCTCTGCAGCACTTCAAAGCCGGTGATGGCGGTTTCGATCAGGTTCCGCAATCGTATTGACTGCTGCATGCCATCATCGGCGGCGACAAACCGCTGTTGTCGTGAATATTCAGCCACCGCTGACGCGATCCCGTCATCCAAGCACCGGTTGAGGACGCGGAAGTCATCGGAGCTGAGGGTGACGGATAATTCCACGGCCAAATCGGTTACTGCCTGACACACATTGCCGTAGTCGTGGACGACCTGCCCAACCGTGTAGCCGCTCAAAAAGAGATCGGCGCCGTGCTGCGTTGCGGTCGCGCCCTTCGCCGTGGCGCTCGGCCGGCCAGCGCCGTTCAATTCGCAGACAAGCTCATCGAGAAATCGTGGAACGCCGCGACCGTCCGCCTCCGTCGACAGTGGTGTGGATCGCTTGGCGACCTTCTCTCGACAGCGGAGCAGGAGTTCGTCCCGATGAGTGCTGATGAATTCGCCGAGTGGTGTAGTCGCCACGCCCTGAGCCTAGCCTGAGGCAGGCATGGCAAGGTGTTCAAGAGAGCACGTTCCACGATATGTGAGCATCAGCCGCTCAACCCAATTGAGGCACTTCCTTAGCCATCCCGGTAGGCGAGCCAATCAAACACTCCACCAGGAACTCTAGCGGAGGCTGTATGTCGCTCAACAACAGCGCGACACCGGCGTCGATTCAGCCGTGTGCCGAATGCCGGTCTCTGGCGATTCGATGGCTCGACAGCACGAGCCAAGGCGCGTTGTTGAACTATTACCGCTGCGAGAAATGTGGACACGTATGGACCTTGCCGAAAGGCGAGTCTGACGTTGCCCCAACGGCCATCACGCACCGGGATAACAGTTAGGCGCGCACTTCGGCGCTACGGTCACGTGCTCCCGCCCACGATTGGTGTGGGTGCTCTCGACAAAGCTGGTCGTCGTACGTCTCCGTTGCTTACGTCCTCGAAGATGTGCGAATTGGATTCTGCGTCAGTTTCCCGGTGGGCAGCGTCCTCGCGCTGGGCAGCATGATCTCCACCCAAGCCATGCCAGGGATGACTGTCGTATTCCTGTATTTGGCGGTTGTGTGGTTCGTGCGGTATGCAGCCGGTGGCGCGTTGCCCTACTTGGCGGCTGGCGCTGAAACGCGAATGGTCGCCGCAGCGTTTTGGGGTGTCGGCATCGGGGGGTGCCGCCGCGGGCGAGCTGGTGACGATCCTCGTGATGTCCGACAATCTCGCGTCGCACGCAAGGGTGCTTGGAGCATTCGCAATCCCAGCGACAATTCCGTGGTTGCTTGGATTCTTCATGACGCGTTGGCTAGCTGCAGGCTGGGCGTAGATCAGACAGGATCGCATGAACTGAACTGCGCGCGGTCGATCTCGGTCTTGAGTTGGGCATCTACGCGTACGACGCGTACATTCTGGAAGCAGCCCGGTCATCCGGATTCCCGTTGCTGGTGTTGGACGGTCCAATCCGGAAGAACGCGAAAAGACTCGGCTTGTCGTTGGTGCAGCTGGATCGGTGAAGCTATACACGTACTCAACGGCAACGCGGCGCCTTGCCGACGTGCTTGAAGAGGCGTCTCGTGAGGGTGAAGTCCAGATCCCTCGTCAGGATGGTCGCGTGTACGCCGTGACTCCGGCAGCCGACGGTGCAGTCACCGTTTGCAAACGTCACGGGGCGGCACGTCAAAGGCGTGACGTCAAAGGAGTTCCTCCGAACCGAGGACTGGCACGTGGTGCACGTGCGCTTCGCGGCGCCAGGGCGAGTGGTGCGACGGGTTGCAAAAGGCGGGCAAGATAAGCCCTGTAGGCGGCATGACGTTTTGAGGCTCGTCGCGGTCGAGAGTTCTGGGGACCGATCGTGGCGTCGGCTCTACCAAGCCGCGCATGGTGATGAGACGGCCGCGTGAGAGCACGGTCTAAGTTGGTTCTATCCTCGCGGCGCTGCCGCTTTGCCGCAGTTCGAAACTCCCTCAGCTTGATCCCGGCGTCATTCCGGAACGATGTCCCCACTCGTAGTAGCGCCTGAGTTCCCGTTCAGCGAACCGCCAGTCGTCAAGATCGTTGCCGTCCAGCCGGCCGCGTGCCTCGAACAGGCGGTACGCGAGCGTCGCAACCTCATCGTGTGCGAGTCGAGCCGCATGACCGGTGCGCCTTTCCGTCCATCTCTTGCTGGTGATGTAACTGACGATGACGTCCGCCAATGAGCCGGTCATGTCTTGATCGCCTTTCCGCTTCCTGCACCCTTTCGGATTTGGTCGCGGAAAAAGGGCGCGGGGCGTTCGTGTTCGCTAAGATAGAGCAGCACTTGTCGATGTGACAGGAGGACGCGCGGGCATCTGACATCCTGAGCGATTACGAATACTCGGCCAGTACGCGATGGACAAACGAAAGCGCGATCGATCCTTCACCGACTGCCGATGCCACTCGCTTGATATTGCCGCACCGAACGTCGCCCACGGCGAACACGCCCGGACGTGAGGTTTCGAGCAGATACGGTGACCGCTCGAGTGGCCATCGGGCAGCTCCCAGATCATCCTGCGTGAGGTCCGGTCCGGTCTTGATGAAGCCTTTCTCGTCGAGGGTGACATAGCTATTCAGCCAACCCGTATTCGCCTCGGCTCCGGTCATCACGAACACGTGCTTGATGTCGTGGCTTGACACGGCGCCTGTGCCGTCGCGCCACTGCACACGTGCCAGATGCCCGTTGCCCTCGAGAGCGACGATCTCGGTTCTCGTTCTGATCGAGATGGTTGGGGTCTCCTCGATGCGGCGAAGCAGGTATCGCGACACGGTCTCCGAGAGACTGTTGGCTCGAACGAGGATATGAACCCGCCTCCCCGTCTGCGCCAGAAATATCCCGGCCTGACCCGCCGAGTTGGCGCCGCCGACGACGATGACCTCGTCGCCGTCGCCAAGCTGCGCTTCCTCCATGAACGTGGCGCTGTAGTAGACGCCGGCGCCCTCGAACTGCGCGAGATTCGCCAGCGGCGGCTTACGATATCGGGCCCCCGTGGCGATGATCACGGTGCGAGCCGGAATCGTCGCGCCGTCGTCCAGTCTCACGCCATAGGCCGTTCGTTCGCAGGTCAGTTCGGCGGCGCTTTTCGCGATCATGAGGTCGGCGCCGAATTTCTGCGCCTGGGCACAGGCGCGTTCGGCCAGCTCCTGGCCTGAAATCCCTGTGGGAAATCCCAGGTAGTTCTCGATTCTCGAACTCGAAGCCGCCTGCCCTCCAGGCGAACTGGCCTCGAGAACCAGCGCGTCGAGTCCTTCGGAAGCCGCGTAGACCGCCGCCGCAAGACCAGCGGGGCCGGCGCCGATGATGACCACATCGCGCTCGTGAGCGCGGTCGATTCGCCCGTTAAAGCCAAGACAGGTGGCAATCTCCTGGTTGCTGGGGTTCTTCAGCACGGTTTCGCCGCGGCTGATGATGACCGGTAGCTCGGCCGGATCCACGCGAAAGCGGCCGAGCAAGTCCCGCACGTCGGCGTCACGGTCTAGGTCGAGGTACTGAAAAGGGTGGCCGTTACGCGTGAGGAATGCCTTGATACGTAGCGTGCCGGCGGAGTGAGCGGAGCCGATGAGCAGCACGTCGCCAATCCCCTGCGCCACCAACACGATCCGTCGATAGAGCAATGCATTCATCAGCACCTCGCTCATCTCGGCGTCAGTCTGAATGAGGGCGTGCATTTGGTCGCGGGTCAGCTGGACGACTTCGCCCGACTCGCTGACGCGAAGGCGCATCAGCGCCGGACGACCCAGGATCATGCTGACGTCACCGGTGAATTGATCCGGATGAACCACGGCCACCAGGAGGTCGCCCAGGCCCGAGGGACGGATCACCTCTATCTCGCCGGCCTTGACCACAAAGAATGGGACGTTGGTCTGGCCGCCTTCGATCAACACTTCGCCGTGCGTGATTGGACGAGTCACTCCGCGGGAAGCAATCCGTGCGATCTGTGCGGAGCTCAGGGTCGGGAACAGGAGCGCCGCGTCCCCGGCGATCGTGAGAGGCGTCGCATGTGCCGGCCCGGTCGACATCGTCACACGCCCTGGACCGCGTGTGCGAGTGGCACTTCGACGCGCCCCACGTCGCCGTCGACGGTCACACGGTAGGTCTTGAGGGGATCGTTTGCCGGGCCTCGCAGCACGGCTCCCGTCCACACGTTGAATTGCGCGCCATGCAAGGGACAGGTCACCGTCGAGCCGTCGACCGTGCCTTCAGTCAATGGAGCCTGCCTGTGTGTACAACTCGCCTGCGTGGCGCAGAAACCTCCTTCGATGCCGAAAATCGCCACGTCGCCCAACAGCAGGGCCGACCCAGGCGGCACTTCGCCGATTCGGAATTCATTGTCCTTGAGCGGCTCTCGGTCGTCACTTGCGGCGGCTCCCATCGCCGGTCGACGATTCTGCGCCGCTATCGGCGGTGCGGCAGGTCCGAGCCAATCGTCGAACCGGATCTCGCCGAGTTCTGCTTCATCGCCGGGGACGAGGGAGCGTTCGTTGAGCTCGGTGCCGAAATAGCGCGCGTGTGGGTCGCCGATCACTTCACGCGGATCATTCTGCGCGCCAAGGACCCGTTGAATGAGCCCGTCAAGATAGAACGGTTCTGGCCCGCCGATTTCAACCGTGCCATTCAAGGGACTGGCCGTCGCAATCCTCGCGACCGCCCGCGCGACATCGTCAGCAGCAATCGGCTGGATAAGCACAGGTGGCACGCGAACGCCGTTGCCGTGCGCGGCGGCGTCGGCGATGCTTTTCAAAGCCTCGAAGACCTGCGTGACCCGGACAATCGAGTAGGGAACCGCCGAGTCCTTGACCAGCTTCTCCTGCGCAAACTTCGCGCGCAGGTAGCCGCTTCGTAGCAGACGTTCGGTGCCCACGACCGACAATGCCACGTGATGGCCGACACCCGCGGCGGCCCCACAAGCGAGAAGGTTGTGCGTTGATGTCTTGAAGAACTTCATCACCGCAGCGTCTTCCAACACGGGCGAGTTCGAAACATCGACGACCACCGTGGCGCCGCTTAGGGCTTCAGCCAGACCATCGCCCGTGACGGCGTCGACGCCAGAGCGGCGTGACGCCGCCACGACTTCGTGGCCGTCACGCGTCAGCATCGTGACAACCCGGGACCCGATGAGCCCACTGCCACCAACAACGACGATCTTCATACTGCACCTCCATATCTGCCTGAGGTTCTGAGGAGCCCTTCTTGCTGACTAGAACCGAGGGCATCTCCCCGGGCGCCGCGCCCGGCAGATCCGCTTCGGCCCGATGCCATCCCTTGAACCGGCGCAAGATCGGGCTGTGTGAAGCGCTTCACGAACTCGAGCGCCTTCTCGGCGACCTCTCTCCAGCCGGCGTCGATCGTCAGGGCGTGCCCGCGGCTCGGCATCTTGACGATCTCGGTCACGCCCTGGTTGCGCTTCTCCTTCCTGTAAGCCGCGTTCGCAATCGCCCACGGGACTGTATGGTCCGAGTCGGCCGAGATGATCAGCATCGGACCGCGCTCCGGGTTCATCGAGTCGACCTTCGCCTCTGACCACGGATTGAAGTTCGCGGACGCCGCCTGGAAGAGCGGCTCGCCCGCGCCAGGGACGGAGTAGCCCAGATACAGCTCCTTGGCCTCCTCCTCGTCGACCGCGTTCGCGAAGCCGTAACGGAACTGCTCATAGGTACCGCTGCTCGTCGATCGTCGACTCGGTCGACTCTGGCGAGCAGGGCGTTCGTGCTCTTAGGACCGAGCAACACGTCACGATGTGACAACTCTTTGGACCGCGCGACACGTGTCACATGTCGCGGCGTCAGTCGGTCTTTCTGGCGTGACGCAGTCGAGGGAGGCGAAGACCATGGACAGCAGAGACGGTGGAGTGCGTGGGATGTCAGGTATCGCAGTGGCCCCCGTGAAGGCGGAGGCTCTTCCGCTCGACCGCATCGCCACGCTCGACAGCCTGCGTGAGCATTTACAGTGGGCGATTGAACTCGAGCACTTCACGCTGCCGCCCTATCTGTGTGCGCTGTACTCGCTCGATGCCGCCCGCAATCCCGACGCCTCCGAAGTCGTGGCCAGTGTCCTCGTTGAAGAGATGCTGCACATGACGCTCGCAGCGAATCTGCTCAATGCCGTAGGTGGCCGCCCCCGACTCGACACGCCGCGGATGCTACCGGTCTACCCGCAAAGCCTTCCTCACGGCGATCGATCGTTCGAGGTTCCGCTGCTCCCCTTCGGCTCCGAGGCGCTGGATGTCTTTCTGAGGATCGAGCAACCGGCTGCTCCCTGCAGCCTGCCCGAGAGCGACCGATACGAAACCATCGGCCAGTTCTACGGCGCGATTCGTGGCGGGCTGTGCGCGCTATCCGTCGAGCTCGGCGAGGCCCGCGTGTTCTGCGGCGACCCGGCTCGTCAGATCAAGGACGCGCCGTTCCCGGGCGGAGCCCGCATCATTGCGGTCACCGACCTCCCCTCGGCGCTTGCAGCGCTCGCCGAGATCGTGGAACAGGGCGAGGGCGCCAAGCATGTTCAAGTGTGGGACGGAGACTACGACGACATGCATCCCGAGCGCGAGCAGGTCGCGCACTACTATCGCTTCCAGGAGCTCAAGCTTGGCCGGCGCTATCGCTGCGGCGACACGCCGCAATCGGGTCCGACCGGCAACGCGATCTCGATTGACTGGAACGGTATCCGACCGATGCGACGCAATCCCCGCACCAGCGACCATGCGCCGGGCAGCCCAATCCGTCGCGCGCAGGAGCAGTTCAATGATTCCTACTGCACGCTTTTGAGGCTGCTCGGCCAGGCGTTCAACGGCAGTCCGCAGACGCTGGGGACCGCGGTCGGCTCAATGTACCGCCTCAAGGCCCAGGCGCAGGCGCTGATGGAGATGCCGACAGACGATGGATTGACGACCGCAGGCCCGACCTTCGAATACGTCCCGGCCCGTAACTATCTTCCGCAACTGCAGTAGGCCCCGACGGAAGAATTCGCGGCACGCTGTCTTCGCTCGTGCCTGCGGATGGGTCTTCACGTTTGAGGGGACGATGCCGGCGTCACTGGATCCTGATCGTGGGCGTTCGAGCGTCAACAGAATCGTCGTCCGGGTTCGGAAGCGTCGATGGTGGGTCACTCGCAGGAAATGTCGCAGATAGGGTCTCGTCAAGGGCGGCCTCGCGTATACGACGCTCCGTCTCGGGACTGTGGCCATGTTCCATCGTCGTTCTCATGTAGACCGTCACACGCGCCCGGCAGCCAGAATCAGCTCGAGAACCAGCGGTTCGGGCTCTCGACCTTATCGGGAGTCGATGTCGAGTATCGTCGCACTCCACGGACAGAAACGCCCGCTGCCGAAGCTGGTCCCCTGTCGTTCCACGTCCGATGGCCTGCCATCGCACAATTCGATCGTGCTCTCCGCGAATGTGACATCCTCGAGGTGCCAACTCCAACCCATATTCACCTGCGTGCCGGAGACGATTCGGCCGGTAGGGATACGCGCGGAGCCGCCAGCCTGTGCGGCACGGGCAGCGGCGATCTGCGCCTCGCTGTTCAACGACACGCGAAAGCGCTCGTTGGCCACCGCGAACGTGGCGACAGAGGTCGGCGACGGACTAGATGGTGAGCCGTCACATCCAGCGCACAGCGTTGTGAAGGCGACCGCGGCCAGGACCGTTGTTCGGTTCATCGGTAAATCGACCTCTTCTTACCGTATCTCATCCTCGGGACGGAAACGGGCGAGAGTCACTCTCGCAACCGTATCCGGTCGTCGACGAACTCGGAGCCCGCGATGGCATCCACGCTTTCGGCATCTTGATCGCGTCGTGCGGCGATGAACGATGCACGAGGACTCCGCTGAACGTCTCCAGCTTCAACCGTCGTCGGCTTCTCCGCTGCGCGCGTCTTGTCTTCCTTCATGCCGCGCATTTCGCTGCCGGCGGTCAGCAGCCGGAGGATCGCACGGCTGCCCAAGAAGCGTGGCCCGCTCGTGACAAGGACTCTGCGCATCGCTATCCCTCGCTTCACGTCGGCTATTTCGCGTGCGTGAGCGGCATGGTCACGACATGCTCCGCCACGAACCACACCTGTAGCTCATTGCGCCGAACGACGTCGCTCACGATCAGATCGCTGGTGCCGTCATCGCCGCCAGTCGCCGCGAGGCGAGCCATCGTTCGGGATTCCTTGAGGACGATCTCATGGGCGTGCAGCAGACGCGATATCTGCACGGGCACTTCTTCGCGGCCCTTCGGGGGACGTGGAATCAGTGTCATTTCGGCCACGTCGGGCGCCATGGCAATGCTGACGCCGCCTAGAACCCGAATCCGTTCGGCGATCACGTCGACGAGGTCATTCTGCTCGTCGTAGTGTTTGTCGAACAGCAGATGCAATTGATAGAAGGTGGGCCCTGCCAGCTGCCAGTGGTGCTTCTTGTACAGATCACGCAAGGTGATCGTGTCCGCCAACAGCTGATTCAGGTTCGCGACGGACTCCGCACACGTCGCCTGCGCCAATGCAATGGGCATCTTGACGAGATGGTTGAACGGCTGGATCTCGTGTCCCTGCTGATGAGCCGCGGGTGTTGCTCGGGCAAGAATCGCGTCTGCGTCGATGGTGTTCATGTGATGTGCTCCTGTGAGTGCCGACGCGCATGCGAGGCGCGTGGAACTATTCGCGCAGCTTGTCCGCGCGAGCGTGTCGCGATTACAGTGTGAGCATTGGCAACGGCGTCAGCGGATGCCGACGGAACCGATCGAGCGTCAAGGTGAGGAGACGCCAGTGAAACCCGGCATCCGGCCATGCGGCGAGCAGGCGTGCGACGAACGAACGCGGTACGCCGAACCCTCTCAGTCCGTGTGTTACGTCGATCCAGTCGGCTCGCCGGAACGTCTCGATCAGCGAATCCGGACCGGCCGTCGACGGAGTGATCTCGTGGTGGTCCGCGATCATCCTTTCGATTTCGGCGGCCCAGTCCTCATGCGCGTGGGCGACCAGGTAATCGTGGGCGAGCGCGATGGACGGCGCAAGATAGTCGAACGTGCCATTCGCCCAGATCCCGAGGTCATGAAAGACCGCGGCGACGGCAATCTTCTCGAGCTCGCTTCGTCCCGCCATCGCGACGCACAGATTGACGATCCGATACACGTGGTTCCGATAACCTAGGAAATCGTCACGTAACGCCGTCGCGTAGTCGTTCAGCACATTGTCGATGGTCGGGATGCGGGTCAGCAGAGCGCTGTATCCAGACGCTTGGATCTCGGGGGCATGTTGAGGGACCAGCGGTGTGGACCTCTCCTGAGC
>Ga0157379_10004583_pt1 | contig 11860 bp, 9 predicted proteins | sample S25metaG_FD_121802 | JGI IMG/M metagenome (GOLD analysis project Ga0157379, IMG submission 121802) | Switchgrass rhizosphere microbial communities from Kellogg Biological Station, Michigan, USA - S2-5 metaG | ecosystem: Host-associated > Plants > Roots > Rhizosphere > Soil | place: USA: Michigan... | reverse complement strand
GTCCTGGATCTGGCGCTTGCCTTTCAGCACCACGTCAATCCGGTAGCGCCCCGGCAGCAGCTGCAGCGAATCGAGCGAGCACTCGATCCGCGGGCCCAGCTCGGGATCGCGCACGTCGACCGGGGCCGAGACCTCACTGTCGAGCGTCGCCACCGGGTGGCCGAGGCTGTTGTGGATCGTCAGCCGGCACTCGGTCATCGGCAGCGCCTCGGTCACCTCGATCGCGATCGTGGCGGAGCGGCCGGCGACGACCGTGTCGGGGTGGCCGCCGGCGGAATCTTCGATCTGCACGCGGCGGATCAGGCTCTCGTCGTAGCCGCGGCTGTCGCGGTCGGTGCGCTCGAGCAGGTCGACGTCGGCCGCTTTCTCGAGCGTGCGCAGGTAGCTGTCGATCGCCTCGTCGACCGGCGCGTCGGTCAGGAGCTGGCCCCGTTCCAGCAGCACGCCGCGCTGACAAAGTGCCTGCAAAATGGCAAGATTGTGGGAAACGAAGATGACCGTTCGCCCGGCTTCCGCGACCTCGTTCATCTTACCCAGGGACTTGCGCTGGAAGGCGGCGTCGCCGACCGCCAGCACCTCGTCGACGAGCAGGATCTCCGGCTCGAGGTGGGCGGCGACGGCAAAGGCGAGGCGCACCGACATGCCGCTCGAGTAGCGCTTGACCGGGGTGTCGAGGAAGCGCTCGATCTCGGCGAAGGCGACGATTTCGTCGAAGCGAGCGCGGATCTCGGAGCGGCGCATGCCGAGGATCGCGCCGTTGAGGAAGACGTTCTCGCGCCCGGTCAGCTCGGGATGGAAGCCGGTGCCGACCTCGAGCAGGGAACCGGTGCGCCCGGTCACGTCGGCGTAGCCGACCGTCGGCTCGACGATGCGCGAGAGGATTTTCAGCAGCGTGCTCTTGCCGGCGCCGTTGTGGCCGATCAGGCCGACGACTTCCCCCCGTTTGATCGTCAGCGAGAGGTCGTGCAGGGCCCAGAGCGTGTCGCCGTCCTCGCGCTCGCGACCGCGCCGGGTGAGCTTGCCGAGCGAGCCCTTGGCGGTTTCGACCAGGCTCTCGCGCAGGGTGCCGTAGCCGCGGCGACTGAGGCCGAGCTCATAGCTCTTGCCGAGGCCGGCGGTCTGTATCGCGACGTCGCTCATGCCTAGATGTAGTCGGCGAAGCTGCGCTCCACCCGATCGAAGTAGGCGAGGCCGCCGATGAGCAGGACCAGCGCCGAGGCGGCGGAGATGCCGATCAGCGCCCAGGGCGCGTCTGCGGTGCCGAGCGTCGCCCAGCGGAAGCCTTCGACCACGCCGACCATCGGGTTGATCGCGGTCAGCGTGCGCCATGGCTCGTCGATCAGACTGCTCGGGTAAGCGACCGGGGTAGCGAAGAGCCACATCTGGATCGCGAAGGGGATCACGTAGCGGACGTCGCGATAGCGCACGTTGACGGCCGAGAGCCCGGCGGTGACGCCAAGACCCGCCGCGACCATGATCAAGACCAGGACCGGCAGCATCAGCACCGCGACAGTGGGCACGATGCCGTAGATCAAGACGATCGCGAAGAGGATCAGCAGCGAGACGCCGAGGTCGACGAAGCCCGCCGCCAGTACACCCGCCGGCATGAAGATGCGGGGGAAATAGATTTTCGCCACCAGGGCCGAGTTGGAGACGAGGCTTTCGGAGCCGAGCAGCAGGGTGTTGGCGAAGTAGGTCCAGGGGACGAGCGCAGCGAGGCTGAAGAGCGCGTAGGGCAGGCCGTCGGAGGAGACGCCGGCGACGCGGCCGAAGAAGAGCGAGAAGACGACCATGAAGCCGACCGGCTGCAGGATCGCCCAGGCGGCGCCGAGCGCGGTCTGGCGGTAGCGCACGGTGACGTCGCGGGCGGCGATCTGGAAGGCGAGGTCGCGGTAGCGCCACAGTTCCCGCGGGGAGAGCACGCGGCTGAAGCCCTTGGTCGCTTGCAGGCGAAGCGTCTCGGCGGGCGGGGCTGCCTCGCCGGGCGTGGAAAGGGTCGCGGTGTCCATCGGCTGCTCCATCGGCGCGAGGCTACTCGGACTGAAGTTCTGCGCCGCGACCCTCACCCCTGGCTGCGGGCGAGAATCGCCTCGCCCGCTGGGGTCGTGGCGCTGCTTGGCGGCGCGAGCCGAGGCGCTACTTGCCGGAGGGGTCGAGCCGCACGCCCATCAGGCGCAGGAAAACGTCGCGCATCTTGCCTGGCCAGCCGGCCGCCAGCAGCTTCAGGCGCAGCTTGCGCGGCGTGTCGCTGGCGTGGATCTCGACCCGCGGCAGCGTGTAGGGGTCGGCGCCGGGGTTGACGACTCCCCAATCGACGGTGAAGGCGACCTCGTAGCCAGCCTCGCGAGCCGCCGCCGCGAGGGCGGGATTCCACTCGCCGTAGGGGTAGGAGAAGGAGCGCGGCCAGGGCAGCCCCGTCTCCTGCAGGCGCCGCCCCGAGCCGGCGATCTCATCGTCCAGCTCGGTCTCCGGCACCTTCGGCAGCGGCCGGTGGTTTGTCGTGTGGGCGCCGACCTCCACCCCAGCCTCAGCGACCGCCCGCAGGCCGTCGGCGTCGAGCAGGTGCAGCGTCGTCGCCCGCTTCTTGGCGTCCCACTCGTTGGTCCCGCCGAGCTTGCCGGCGACGGCGAAGACGACGGCCGGCACACCGCGCTCGGCCATGATCGGACAGGCGACCTCGAGCAGATCGGTGTAGGCGTCATCGAAGGTGAGCAGCAGAGCGCGCTCGGGCAGCGTTCCCTTCCCCGCCAGGAAAGCGAGCAGAGCGTCGAGGTCAACGAAATTCCAGCCCCGCTCGAGGAGGGTGTCGAGGTGGGCGGCGAAGAGGTCCGCTGGCACCGCGTACTCGGCCAGCCTTGGATCGTCGCTGAGGTCGGCGATCGCGTGGTAGGCGAGAATGCGCAGCTGCTTTCCCCCGCCCCCGGGCTCAGATGAGGTCATAGATGTCACGTCCCACCTTCAGCATCGTCATCACTACTTACAACCGGGCTCGGATCGTATGTCGCTGCATAGACGCTTGTCTGGCGCAGACCGACGGCGACTTCGAGATCGTCGTCGTCGACGACGGCTCGGCCGACGATACGCAGGCGGTGCTGCGCGAGCGCTACGACGACCCGCGCCTGCGAGTGGTCGCCCACGAGGCCAACCGCGGCATCAACCCCTCGCGCTACACCGGCGCCAGCGCGGCGCAAGGTGAGTGGGTCGTCGTCGTCGACAGTGACGACGAGCTGCTGCCCGAGGCGCTCGCCACGCTGCGGAAGCTAATCGCCGCGCTGCCGGAAGGAGTGCGCGTGCTGCGCGCCCGCCAGCTGCACGACGACGGCCACGTCACCCCCAGCTTCGTCCCCGATGGGCCCTACGACTACGAGGGCCGCATCCGCTGGGCCGAGGCCGAGGGCGGCACCGACGCGGCGCGCTGCCTGCAGCGCGCCGTCTTCGCCGAGAGCCCCTACATCGACGGCCGCCGAGGCGCGATGGAGACCCTCTTCGAGCTCAACCTGGCAGAACGCGAGCAGAGCGTCTGCGCCGAGGACGTGCTGACCAAGGTCCACGCCGATGCCCCCGACAGCTGGCTGCGAGCCGCCAGCGCCGCCGACGTCGTCCCCCGCCTGCAGCGCGAGGCAGGCGACATGCTCTGGATGGCCGAGACAACCCTCGCCCGCCACGGCGAGGCTCTCCAGCGCTGGGGCCCGCGCCAGTACGTCACCGTCCTCCGCATCGGCGCCACCCAGGCCTTCATCCTCGGCAAGCGCCGCCTCGGCGCCCGCTTCGCCCTCCGCGCCCTGCGCCGCGATCCCCTCGCCCCCGCCGCCTGGGTCACCCTCCTGCTCGGCCTGCTCGGCCCCGGCGCCACCGCCCGCGGCGCCGTCGCCTACCGCCGCCTGAAGTGACCACGTTTGATGTCCGCTTCACGCGGAGCAAAGCAGGCCAACGCTAGGAGCACCGCCTTCTGTTTTGGAGTTGGCGCGCGCAGGGGACGACGGTCCCGCGACGCACGCGGACGGTGGGGAGGCTCGCCGGTATCGATACAGCTGGCTATCCAATGGCATTCAGGATCGCTCAGGATTGAGCCCAGGTGAACGCCCCGGCGCTATCCTGGCCGCGTGGCAATTCCATCGTCCTACATGGGATCGGTCAAAAATATGGACTCGATCCTGTCGCAGATCCGGAGGGCAGCCGTCCCTCCCAAATTCACCTACGAATTCCTGAAGGGGCTCGGCTTCCCGAGTTCGAACGACCGACCGATCATCCCATTGATGAAGGCCTTGGGCCTACTTGATGAGCAGGGGGTCCCCCGCGATCGCTACCGCCAGTTCAAGGACGAGTCCCAGTGGCAACGTGTCCTTGCCGAGGGGATCCGGGAGGCATACGCCGATGTTTACGCCGTGGACGAGAAGGCGCACAGGCTTCCGGCGGCGCAAGTGAATGGAATATTCGCTCGACTGTCAGACAAGGGCGAGGCTGCCACAGCCAAGATGGCGATGACGTTCCGGGCCGTCGCGAAACTGGCAGACTTCGATACTGCGGTGGACGAAACCGAGAAGTTGCAGGAGGAGTCGGCGAAGGAGGAGCCCCTCCCAGAGAGGCACGAAGACGGGGGACTCGACGGCGCGAGACTCAATCTGCGTCATGACATCCACCTGCATCTGCCAGCGTCAGACGACGTTAAAGTCTACGACGCGATCTTCCGGAGCCTCCGTAGCAACCTGTTGCCGTGACTGCGGTCGAAGCTCTCCAAGCATTCCTCTATCGGGGCCTCAGCGCCAATGTCCGCGTCACGGAGATGTCAGGGGAAGGAGCTCTCCGTGAAGCACCTCAGCCGGGATCAGTCAGGGGACTTTCCATCCTTGATGAATTCGATTTCGCCTCGCGCGACAAGGCGGGCCGTATGGGGCGCATCTACGAGCTACTTTTCTGTCTTGAGAACTCAATGCGCGAGCTGATCGAGCGCACGTTCAAGGAGTCCGACGAGTTCGCGGATTGGACAGAGGGGATCGAGGAGAAGATCCTGAAGCAGGCACGAAAGCGGGAGAAAGAGGATCAAGACGCCCCTTGGCATGGCCCTCGCGGGGGCACAATCCTGAGCTATCTCGACTTCCCGCAGCTCGGCGACATCATTTTGGGTCAGTGGGATCACTTTCAGGACCTGTTCGGCGACCGCGGTTGGTGCGAGTACTACTTCCGCGAGATGAATCCAGCGCGCCGTGCTTTGGCTCACACAGGGGATCTGAGCGAGTTCGATGTCGAGCGCATGGAGATGCGCGTTCGTGAGTGGCTCATGGTCGTCGGTTAGCCAGTCCAGGGTCACTGGGAGCGCTAGACATCTCTGAGAATAGGACGGCCGTGACACTTCAGCCTACGCCGACCCCGCGGAAGGAGCATCAGCACTACTTCTAGTCCCCACCATCCGGAAGCCTGAACCCGACCGGCCGCTTCGATTTGCCGGGTGGTGAGATCAACTGTCTCAACGCCATGAAGATCTGGCTCAGCTGCTCATCATGCTCGCCCAGTTCCCGCTCCAGCTCTTCGAGTCGCTTCTCAATTGACCCATAGACAGAGGCCGCTCGGCGCAACTCAACGAACGCCCGCATGATCGCGATGTTCACAGCAATCGCTCGATCACTGCGAAGGACGCCAGAGAGCATTGCCACTCCTTGCTCTGTGAAGACATAAGGCGCATAACGACGGCCACCCCGACCCTCCTTTGAGATCACAATTTGTGACCTCAAAGCTTCTGCCTCGGCGTCAGTCAGTTGGAACATGAAGTCCTCAGGAAAGCGCTTCAAATTGCTTGACCTGCTGAACGAGCACCCTGGTCTCGACGCCATAGAGATCCGCCAAGTCCTGATCAAGCATCACTTGCCGCTCGCGAATGACAAGGATCCGCTTCTCGATCCCCACTTCCCCGATCGCCTTCAGAGGCGCTGTCTTTACCTCCGCTTCCACCATCCGATCAGAATGTCAAATCTTTCGGATGGTTTTGTCTACATCGGGAGACGTCAGGCGGCCTTGGGGCCGCGGAACAACACGGGCCGAAGCAGGGTCACCAGCAGGACCAGCGCGATCGCGGTCTGACTGGCGGTCCAGACGTAGCCAACGGCGTCGATGCCGACGCTCGGCAGCAGAATGGCGCTGAGGACGAGGACGGCGATGCAGTGGGCGCCCTGGATCGAGACGACGGCGCGGCCGCGGTGTTCGATTCGGGCGACGCTGATGCCGAGGGTGACGATCGCGTTGGGGACCATGCCGAGCGCCAGCAGGCGCAGCAGCGTGGCGCCTTCGTCGGCGTAGTCCTGGCCGAAGATCAGCAGGGCCCAGGGGGCGACGATCGCGGCCAGGGCGGCGATCGGGACGATCAGGCGCAGGGTTTGGCCCAGCGCCCGGCGCGAGAGCTCACGCAGCCGCTCCATGTCGGTCGCCGCCTCGACCGTGAGCGAGGTCATCACGTTGAGCGCGACCAGCTCCATCGCCAGCGAGACCATCCAGGGCACGAAGAAGTAGGCGGCGTCGGCGGCGCTGACCCGGTTGGCGACGAGGATCGGCATGTAGAGGTTGCCGGCGAGGGTGAAGAGCTTGCCGGCGTAGTTGCCGGTCGCCATCGAGAGCAGCTTGCCGCGGTCGAGGCTGCCCTCACCCGTGAACTTTGGGATCAGCCGTTTGAAGATCAGGTAGTTGACGATCACGACGGCGAAGGCGAGCGGCGCCGTCCAGGCGACGAAGGGGCCGGAGCCGGTCAGCGTGCTCGCCAGCACCACCAGCAGCAACAGCTTGGCCAGCGCGTAGAGCGAGTTCTCCAATGGAATCCACTTCGCCGCCCGCAGGCCGGTGAGGACGCTGTCCTGGAGGGTGAAGATCGTCGTCGCGCCGGTGGCGAGGACGAAGCCGATCAGCCAGCCGCCGCTGCCGAGGAAGTCGAGCTTCGGCGACCAGATGCCGGTGGTCAGCGCCGCCAGCAGGGAGAAGACGAGCGCCAGGCCGAAAGTGAGCATGTAGCTCCGGCTGACCAAGCGGCGGGTCGAGGAACCAGCCACCGGCAGGTAGCGCACCAGCACCGCCGAGAGCCCCAGCGTGCAAGCTTCGGCGACCAGGGTCATCGCCGAGATCGCCGCCGCGTTGAGCCCGACCACGCGGGCGCTGTAGGAGTGGGCGGCGAGCGCCCAGAAGCCGACCCCGAGCAGGCTGGTCACCCCGGTGCCGAGGATCAGGTAGTAGCCGGTGCGGTAGAGCGGATCGCTGAGGTGCTGGCGCAGGCGACCGCCGCGTCCAGCCAAGGCCGTTTCCGGAGTAGCCACGGCTAGGTCGCCACCCGCGAACCCCGAGCCGCGATCGCGGTCTCATAAGCCCGTTCGAACTGGGGCACGACCACAGCCGGGGAGAACTCGGCGGCGCGGTGGCGCGCCGCCTCTCCCAGACTCGCCCGCAGGTCGGCATCGCCGAGCAGGCGCTCGATCGCCCCCCGCAGCGCCTCGCTGTCGTCGGCGGGCACGAGCAACCCCGTCTCACCGTCGACGACGACCTCGCTGAGGCCACCGATGTCCGAGGCGACGATCGGCTTGCCCGCCGCTGCCGTCTCCAGCGCGACCAGGCCGAAGGTCTCGGGCAGGATCGAGGGCGCAACCGTGAGCAGCGAGCGGCGCAGCGCCTCGATCGCGTAGCGGTGCGGCATTGGCCCCAGCGCCACGACCCCCGGCAGGCGCGCCACCTCGTTGAGGAAGCTGCGGCCGACGAGGACCAGCGGCGGCGGGTTCTGCATCGCCCGGTAGGCCTCGGCAAGGACGAACCCACCCTTGTCAGCGGTGACGTCGCCGAAGTAGAGGATGAACGGCTCGCGCGGCAGGCTGGCGAGATGGGAGTCCTCCGGCGGCAGCGGCTCGGGCAGCTCGCGGATCAGATTGGGGACGACGCGGCAGCTCTCGGAGAGCTCGAGCCCGCAGCGCTGGCGGACCGCTTCGCTGACCGGCAGGAAGACGTCGACGTGTCGGCGCACCCACGGCTCGGAGAGGCGCGTGAGGGCGGCAATGCCGGCTCCCTTCGCCGGGCTGTAGTAGTCGCCGGCGCAGCGCATGCACTTGGCCAGCGCCGGGCCGCTGCAGGGCGCGCCGCGGTGGAGGAAGCGCTTGGTCGCACAGACGAGCCCGTAGTCGTGCATCGAGAGCGCCAGGGCGGGACCGCCACGCCGATCGAGCGGCAGGTAGGAGTTGAGTAGCCAGTTGTGGGCGTGGACCACATCAGGCCGCTCGCGGCGCAGCAGGCGCCGCAGGGCGAGCGTCGTCTCCGGGTCCGGGGCAGGCGGAGCATGGTGGCGCTCACCGTCGCTGTGCACCCCGGGCAGGCGGTAGGTGGCGCTGCCGAGTGAGTGCACGACGATGCCGTTCTCATCGACTCGGGAGGTCCCGCCGGGCTGACCGGACTGGCGCAGGGTCGCCACTGAGACCTCGTGCCCGCGGGCGGCCAGCTCGAGGCTGAGGTCCTCGACGACCCGCTCAACGCCGCCGACGACCGGCGCGTACGACTGAGCGAGCATCAGGATGCGCATACGTCCAGCCGATCGTAGCGTCCACACTCGCGTGCCAGAATCGCCCCGTGGCCGCCCCCTCTGAGCATCAAGTCGGTTCCAGCTCGCCTTCGATATCGGTGCTGATCTGCGCTTACACGCTCGATCGGCTCGACGTACTCTCGCAGGCGATCGAGTCGGTCCGGACCCAGTCCTCGCCCGCGCACGAGATCGTGCTCACGATCGACCACTCGCCCGAGCTGCTGGCCGAGGCGCAGCGGCGCTGGCCCGACGTGAAGCTGATCGAGAACCACGAGGAACAGGGTCTCTCGGGCGCCCGCAACAGCGGTGTCGCCGCCTGCAGCGGTGACGTCATCGCCTTCCTCGACGACGACGCGGTCGCCGCGCCGGACTGGCTCGAGCGCCTCGGCGACGCCTACCGCGACCCCGACGTGTTCGGCGCCGGCGGCTCCGTCCGCCCCGCCTGGGTCGAGGGCAAGCCCGCCTGGTTCCCGCCCGAGTTCGACTGGGTCGTCGGCTGCACCCACTCCGGCATGCCGCGCCAGCGGGAAGCGGTGCGCAACCTTGTTGGCGCCAACATGTCGCTGCGCCGCTCGGCGCTGGAGGAGCTCGGGGGCTTCCGCCACGAGCTCGGCCGCGTCGGCACGATCCCGGCCGGCTGCGAGGAGACCGACCTCTGCATCCGCGTCGGCCAGCGCTGGCCCGAGTCGAAGATCCTCTACGACCCCGCCGCCGCGGTCGACCACTACGTCCCCGCCGGCCGCGGCACCCGCGAGTACTTCACCTCGCGCTGCCGCGGCGAGGGGCGCTCGAAGGCCGTGCTGGCGGGCCTGGTCGGCAGCGACTCCGGGCTCGAAGCCGAGCGCACCTACACCAGCCGCACGCTGCCGCTCGGCGTCCTGCGCGGCATCGGCGACGCCTTCCGCGGCGATCTCAGCGGCCTCGCCCGGGCGACGATGATCGTCGTCGGACTCTTCACCACGACCGCGGGCTACCTCTCCGGCGGTCGCGAGCGGCGGCGCCTCGAAAAGCGCCGCCAGGCCGCGGAGGAGGAGACGCAAGGCAGCGGCAGACCGCGGGTGCTGATGGTGACGCCGCTCAGTCCTCTCCACCAGGGTGGGGTCGAGCGCCACGTGATGGAAGTCAGCCGGCGCGCCGTCGCCGCTGGCGCCAAAGTCGAGGTCCTCTGCACCGAGCCGGGCGGCCCGGGCGTGCAGGAAGAGGAGCGAGAAGGAGTGCGAATCCGCACCGTGCGCGCCTGGCCCGCCAACCGCGACTGGTGCCTGGCGCCGCGAATCTGGCGCGAGATGTCGCGCCGGCCCTGGGACGTGGTCCACGTCCAGTCCTACCACACGTTCGTCGCCCCGCTGGCGATGTTGCGGGCGCTCACGCTCGGTATCCCCTATGTCGTCACCTTCCACGGCGGCGGTCATTCCTCGGAGGCGCGCAACCGTGTCCGCGGCCTGCAGCGCCTGATTCTGGGACCCCTCTTGCGACGCGCAGCGCGCCTCGTCGCGGTCGCCCGCTTTGAGATCGAGCAGTACGGGGACGAGCTCGGCGTCGCGCCGGAGAAGTTCGCGCTGATCCCCAACGGCACCGACCTCGCTTTCTCGGCCGCCAACGGCGGCAACGGCCAGCCCGAGGGGCCACCGAAGATCGCCTCGATCGGCAGGTTGGAGCGCTACAAGGGTCATCACCGTGTGATCGGCGCCTTTCCCTATGTGCTGAATAGTGAACCGGAAGCGCAGCTTGTCGTCGTCGGCACCGGCCCCTACGAAGACGAGCTCCGCAAGCTCGCCGAGGAGCTCGGCATCGCCGCCAGCGTCGAGTTCACCAGCACGCCGCCCGACCAGCCGAACGCGATGGCGGAGCTGCTGCAGCAGATCTCGCTCGTCGTTTTGATGAGCGATTTCGAGACCCATCCACTGGTCGCGCTCGAGGCGGCTGCTGCCGGGCGGCGGCTGCTGGTCGCCAACGCCACCGGCCTGGCGGAGATCGCCGAGGACGGCTTCGCCCGCGGCATCCCGCTCGACGAAAGCGCCGAGGGGGTCGCCGCAGCGGTGATCGAGGAGCTGGCCAAGCCGCGGCAGCAGAAGCGGCCGCAGCTGACCTCCTGGGACGAGTGCACGGACGAGCTGCTGGCGCTTTACCGCTCGCTCGCCTGAGCAAGCGCCGGAATAATCGTCCATTCCAATGCCTAAAGGCTGAAGAAGCGAGCACGGAGGCCGATCACTCCCGTGCATGAATGCCCGGCCCAGCAGGCTCCACTTCCTCGCTCCGCTCGTCCTGATCGTCTTTTTCGCCGCCTTCCTGCTCTCAACTGGCGGCGCCGCGGCCGCGACGCGAGGCGGCGAAGCTGCCTGCAAGCGCGCCCGCCCCGCCAAGGGCGGCGGTGCCTGCAAGCGTGGCGCCTCGGCCTCCCGCGCCCAGCGCGTGCGCAGCAGCGTCAAGAAGGGCAAGGGCAAGCCCGCTCCCGCTCCCGAACCCACTCCCACCCCCACACCGGAATCCCCCGCCCCGGCTCCGGCACCGGAAGAAGCCGCGCCAGCGCCCGAAGAAGTGGCTCCAGGCCCGGAAACGGCCCCGGCGCCCGAAGCCAACCCCAGCCCCGCCCCCTCCTCGATCTACTGGGGCGCCTGGATTGGCAAGCAGCTGACCGGCAACCAGCCGCCCTGGGACATGACGGCGCTGAACAAGTTCGAGGAAATGGCCGGCAAGAAGCTCTCGATCCTCAACTTCTCCGCCCCCTTCGCCAACTGCCCCACTTCCGGCGGCGCCTGCAGCTACTACAAGTTCCCGGTCAACGAGATGAACGCGATCCGCTCGCGGGGCGCGATCCCCTTCTACAGCTGGGCCTCGCAATCGATCCCCTCGACCAAGGTCGAGCCCAACTTCCAGCTCTCCGATGTGATCGCCGGCACCTACGACTCCTACATCCGCGAATTCGCCACCGCGGCAAAGAACTGGGGCCACCCCTTCTTCCTCCGCTTCAACTGGGAGATGAACGGGCGCTGGTTCCCCTGGTCAGAGGGCGTCAATGGGAACAAATCGGGTGAATTCGTCACCGCCTGGCGCCACGTGCACGACATCTTCACCGCGGTCGGTGCCACCAACGTCAGCTGGGTCTGGTGCCCGAACGTCGACCCCAGGGGCGAATTCCTCGATCTCGCCAGCCAGTACCCCGGTGACGAATACGTCGACTGGACCGGCCTCGACGGCTACAACTTCGGCACCAACCCCAACCGCGGCGACCGCTGGTACAGCTTCGACCAGCTCTACAAGTCGACCTACGACAAGATCACCAGCTCGATCGCCCCATCGAAGTCGATGATGATCAGCGAGATC
>Ga0157379_10004581_pt1 | contig 11861 bp, 14 predicted proteins | sample S25metaG_FD_121802 | JGI IMG/M metagenome (GOLD analysis project Ga0157379, IMG submission 121802) | Switchgrass rhizosphere microbial communities from Kellogg Biological Station, Michigan, USA - S2-5 metaG | ecosystem: Host-associated > Plants > Roots > Rhizosphere > Soil | place: USA... | reverse complement strand
TGCATCTTCTGCAAGATCGCGGCGCACGAGATCCCGACGGAGATCGTGCACGAGAACGACCGGATCGTGGCCTTCCGGGATACGGACCCCAAGGCGCCGACGCACATCTTGCTGATCCCGAAGGAGCACATCGTGTCGATCGCCGACATCGAGGACCGTCACGGTGACGTCTTGGCGGATATCGCGCAGGCGGCGACCCATCTCGCGAAGACCGAGGGGATCGATCGCAGCGGCTGGCGTCTCGTCACCAACGTGGGGCCCGATGCAGGGCAAAGCGTCTTCCACCTGCACGTGCACCTGCTGGGCGGCCGTCCGATGCAGTGGCCACCGGGCTAGAGGGGGTACCATTGGTGCCGGCCGTCCGCGGACGGCCATCGTCGTCCAACGGGGCGGCACGCAGCGTGAAGTCGACAAGGCGAACGAGCAGGCCAGCGAGCAGGAGGGAAGGGGCTCCGTCCCCGGATCGACCAGAAGAAGTGGCGACCGCCACCACGCAAGTGAAGATCCTCGTCCCCGGGCACCAATCGATGGTGACCCTGCTCGGCCAGCGCGACGCCTTCTTGAAGCAGATCGAGGTCGCGTTCCCCGCCGACGTCCTCGTCCGCGGCAACGAGATCACGATCACCGGCGCGCCGGAGAGCACCGAGCAGGTCGGCCGCGTGTTCGAGGAGCTGCTCGAGCTGCTCGAGCAGGGCTACGAGCTCACCGAGGACACCGTCCGCCAAACGATCTCGATGGTCACCGGCGCCGCGATCGGCGACCTCGGCGAGGACGAGGAAGCGCCGCGCCCGTCGGAGGTCCTCGGCGACAACCTCCTGTCCGCGCGCGGCAAGAAGATCGCGCCCAAGACCTTCGGACAGAAACGCTACGTCGACGCGATCCGCCGCTCGACGGTGACCTTCGCGATCGGACCGGCCGGCACCGGCAAGACGTACCTGGCCGTCGCCGTCGCGGTGCGCGCGCTCCAGGAGCGGCAGATCTCGCGGATCATCCTGACGCGTCCGGCGGTCGAGGCGGGGGAGCGGCTCGGGTTCCTGCCCGGCACGCTCTACGAGAAGATCGATCCGTACATGCGCCCGCTCTACGACGCGCTGTACGAGATGACCGGCCCCGACACGCTGCCGCGCCTGATGGAGCGCGGGATCGTGGAGGTCGCGCCCCTGGCGTTCATGCGAGGTCGCACGCTGAACGATGCGTTCATCATCTTGGACGAGGCGCAGAACACCACCCCCGAGCAGATGAAGATGTTCCTCACCCGGCTGGGGTTCGGCTCGAAGGCGGTCGTCAACGGCGACGCCACCCAGGTCGACCTGCAGGGCGGCCCGAGCGGGCTCAGCGTGGTCGAGGAGATCTTGACCGACATCGAGGGGATCTCGTTCGTGCATCTGGGCGGCAAGGACGTCGTGCGCCACCAGATCGTGCAGGAGATCGTCGAGGCTTACGGCCGCTACGGCCAGCAGCCGCTGACGGCCGGCGACTGACGCGCATGCGCGACGACGACAAACCTCCGTCCGATCGGCCGAGCGTGCTGGTGAGCAACCGCCAGCCGCGGCCGGTCGATGAGGCGGGCACGCGGGATCTTGCACAGGCGACCCTCCGCGGCGAAGGTCACGTCGACGTCGAGCTCTCCGTGAGCTTCGTCGACGAGGCCGAGATCGAGGATCTCCACGTGCGGTACATGGACGAACCCGGTCCCACCGACGTGCTCAGCTTCCCGCTCGACGATGTCGATGAGGACGGGGTGCGCCTGCTCGGTGACGTCGTGATCGCGCCGGCCGTCGCCGCGCGCAACAACCCCGAGGACCCCTCGGCAGAGCTCCGGCTCCTGCTGGTCCACGGGATCTTGCACCTCCTCGGCTACGACCACGAGGCCGACGCGGAGAAGGCCGAGATGTGGGCGCGGCAAGAGCGCTACAGCGGGGTGCGAGCACCGTGACCTCCACCGATTGGATCTCGATCCTCATCGTCATCGTGTCGATCGTCGTGACGGGGTTCCTGGCCGCCTCCGAGGTCGCGATCACTCGGATGAACCGGGTCCGCGCCGTGCGCCTGCTGGAGGAGAAGCGCCGGGGCTCGACCCAGCTGGCGCGGATCGTCGACAGCCCGGCGCCGTACCTGAACGTGGTGCTGTTCCTCACGCTGCTGTTCACGATCGGGGGTTCGACGATCGCGACCTCGTTCGCGGTGCGCCACTTCGGCAACGCGGGCGAGATCGTCGCCACGGTCGTGATGACGCTCCTGCTGTTCGTCTTCGCGGAGGTCACGCCGAAGACGTTCGCGATCACCCGCACGGACCGGGTCGCGCTGTTCGTCGCGCCGCCGGTCCACTACGTCGGTCGCATCCTCGGGCCGGTCGCCAAGGCGCTGCTCAAGCTCGCGAACGTGCTGATGCCGGGCAAGGGGCTGAAGGAAGGCCCGTACATCACCGAGCAGGAGCTGAGAGCCTCCGCCGAGGTCGCGTCCAGCGAGGGCGAGATCGAGGAGGAGGAGAAGGAGCTGATCCACTCGATCTTCGAGTTCGGCGACACGATCGCCCGTGAGGTCATGGTGCCGCGGCCCGACATCGTCGCCTGCGAGGACACCTGCTCGCTCCGCGACGTGCAGACCCTGATGCTCGAGCACGGCTACTCCCGGATCCCCGTCTTCCACGAAGACCTTGATGACGTCGTGGGGGTGGTCTTCGCCAAGGACGTGCTGAAGGCCTTGCACCAAGGGCGCATGGACATGCCGCTGTCCGACATCGTGCGCCCAGCCCACTTCGTCCCCGAGTCGAAGAAGGCCTCCGACCTGCTGAAGGAGATGCAGAAGGAGAAGTTCCATCAGGCGCTCGTCACCGACGAGTACGGATCGGTCACCGGGATCGTCTCGCTCGAGGACCTGCTCGAGGAGCTCGTCGGCGAGATCGCCGACGAGTACGACGTCGAGGAGCCGGAGATGGTGGAGGTCGGCGAAGGCGTGTACCGGGTCTCGGGCAAGACCTCGATCGACGACGTGAACGAGATGCTCGACGTCCAGCTGCCCGACGAGGAGTGGGACACGGTCGGCGGGCTCGTCCTCGACATCTTCGGCAAGATCCCGTCGGACGGTGACGAGCAGGAGTTCCAGGGGCTGCGGTTCCGCGCCGCCGAGGTCCAGGGCCGCCGCGTCGCGACCGTCGTGATCAGCAGGGTGCCGGTCGAGGTCGTCGACGACGACGTGACCGACGATGGCTGAGCGGCCCCAGGCGGCCGACGACGCGCGTCCGTTCCGCAGCGGCATCGTCGCGGTCGTCGGACGCCCGAACGTCGGCAAGTCGACGCTCGTGAACGCGCTCGTCGGGCAGAAGGTCGCCATCGTGTCCGACAAGCCGCAGACGACGCGCCGCGACATCCGGGCGATCGCGACCGACGACGAAGCCCAGATCGTGTACACCGACACGCCTGGGTTCCACAAGCCACGCACGCTCCTCGGTACCCGGTTGAACGACCTGGTCGGTGACGCGGTCGACGGCGTCGACGTGGTGGTCCAGGTGGTCGACGGCGCAGCCGGGGTCGGCCGGGGCGACGCCTACGTGTACGAGCAGAAGGTGGCGACCGCGGGTGCCCCGGCGATCTGCGTCGTGAACAAGATTGACGCGGTCCGCCACCGCGCGGAGGTGCCGCAGCTCGTTGCCGCGGCCGAGCTCGGCGCGTTCGAGGAGATCGTGCCGGTCTCGGCTGCCACGGGTGCCGGCGTCGACACCGTGCGCGGGCTGCTCCTCGCGCGGCTCCCCGAGGGTCCGCCCCTGTACCCGCCCGAGGACATCACGGATCAGACCCTCGAGGACCGTCTCGCGGAGCTCATCCGCGAAAAGGCGCTGCGCCGGACCCGCGACGAGGTGCCGCACTCGATCGCAGTCGTGATCGATGAGGTCGAGCGTGAGGACGCGCTCGTTCGGATCCACGCATCCCTCGTGGTCGAGCGCGACTCACAGAAGGGGATCGTGATCGGCAAGGGCGGCGCCACCCTCAAGGCGATCGGCACCGACGCGCGCCCCGAGATGGAGCGGCTGCTCGGGTCGCAGGTGTTCCTCGACCTGCGCGTCACGGTGCTGAAGGAGTGGCAGCGCGATCCGCGTGCGCTGCAGCGACTCGGGTTCTGATCGTCAGGTGACCTGCAGCGTCTCGGTCATCTGCGGGTGGAACTGGCACGTCACCGAGTAGGTGCCGGGTGCGATCCCGGTGAGGGGCGCGGTCGCCGTCTGGCCACCGTCGATCGAAACGTTGATGCTCGTGCCCTTCACGGTGAACGTGTGCGCGGCGGAGTCCTTATTGACCAGGTTCAAGGTGTCGTTCGACGTCGCCGAGATGCACGCGGGCGTGAACGCCATGTTCTCCATGTCGACCTCGGTCTGCTTCGTGGGCTGATCACAGGTCGGCGCGCCACCGTCGCTGGTGCTGCAGGCCACGCCCAGCACGGCGAGGCCGAACACCGCGAGCGATACCACGAGCCTTGGCCCGATCCGTCGCATACGGCGGGGCAGCGTACGCGACCCGGACGGCGGCCCACCACTCGGAGATCCCGGCCCGTAGGCTCCGGCCGTGGACCCGGATCACGTCTTGCTCATCGCGTGTCTCGATCTCACGTCGCTCGCCGACGACGAGGACGACGCCGCGATCGAGACGCTGTGCGCACGCGCCGTGCGGCCGGTGCCGTCGGATCGGGATCTCCGCGTGGCGGCCGTCTGCCTGTGGCCGCGGTGGGTTCCGGTGGCTCGGAGGTTCCTGCGTGGGAGCGCCGTCCGGATCGCGTGCGCGACGGGCGGCTTCCCCGTGCCCGACTCCACGCTCGGCGAGCGGCTCCACCAGATCGAAGAGGCGGTCGCGGCAGGAGCGGACGAGGTCGATGTCCCGATCAACCGGTTCCTCCTCGATGAGCCGGACGCGCTCCGAGGCGAACTCGCCGCCACCCGGACGGCGGCGGGCAACGCCACGTGGAAGGCGATCGTCGAGACGGGGGCGCTTGAGCCTGCCGAGATCCGGACGCTCGCCACTGCCGCGATCGCCGAAGGCGCGGACCTCGTGAAGTCCTCGACGGGCAAGGGGGTCCCGGGCGTCACGCCCGAGGCCGCGGCCATCCTGGCGGCAACCGTTAGAGATGCCGACCGGACCGTCGGTCTCAAGCTCAGCGGTGGCATCCGGGGGGTCGGCCAGGCCGCGAACCACCTGGCGCAGGTGCGGGCCATCCTCGGCCCAGACTGGGCGGCGCCCTCCCGGTTCCGGATCGGAGCGTCAGCCCTTCTCGACGCGCTGGTCGCCTAGCCCGTCACCGAAACAGCACAGGCAGAACGGTTCGGGGGGAAGGCTCCGGGAGATACCATCCCGCGTATGCCCCCCTATAAGGAGCAGGGGATCGTCCTGCGTTCGGTGAAGCTCGGTGAGGCCGACAAGATCGTGACCATCCTCACCCAGGGCTCCGGCAAGGTCCGGGCGGTCGCGAAGGGTCTCCGGAAGACCACCTCACGGTTCGGCGGTCGCCTCGAGCCGTTCACCCACGTCAACCTGATGCTGTACCGGGGCCGCGGCGCCCTGGACACGGTGACCCAGGTCGAGATCGTGGCCCCCCACCGGCACATCCGCGACGACCTGAGCCTGTTCGCGGCCGCCGAGACGATGGTCGAGACCGTCGACAAGGTCTCCGAGGAGCACGAGCGGAACGTCCCGCTCGTCGTCTTGTTGCTCCACGGCCTCCGCGCCCTCGACGCCGGTCCGAGCGACCCCGCGTCGGTCGCCGAGTCCTTCTGGCTGAAGCTCCTGTCGCTGTCCGGGTTCCACCCGGCGCTCACCGCTTGTGCGGTCTGCGGCTCGCCCGACGTCCGGCTGTGGTCGGCCGGGCTCGGCGGAGCCGTCTGCCCGTCATGCGCCGACGAGAGCGCCGGCCGGGTATCGCAGGAGGCTCTCGCGTTGCTCGCCGCGCTCGCCGGCACCGACCTGTCGCTGGTCGGCCGGGGGGATCCGCCCGACCCGGGCTGGTCGACGGAGGCACGGGGGATGCTCGTCGGCTTCACCGAGTACCACCTCGAGCGCCGCATGCGCTCGGTCCCCATGCTCGTCAGGACGGCGCGATGAGCAGCTACCTCCACGATATCGACCGCACCAAGGTGCCCGACCACGTCGCGATCGTGATGGACGGCAACGGCCGGTGGGCCAAGCAGCGCGGCCTCCCGCGCACCGAAGGCCACGGCGCCGGCGAGGAGGCGCTGTGGGACACGGTCAAGGGCGCGGTCGAGGTCGGCGTCAAGTGGCTCACGGTCTATGCGTTCTCCACGGAGAACTGGTCGCGGCCGCCCGGCGAGGTGCTGTACCTGATGAACTTCAACCGCGGGCTGCTTCAGCGGCGCCGCGACGAGCTCCACCGGATGAACGTGCGGATCCGGTTCATCGGCCGGCGTGACTGGCGCCTGCCGCGGAGCGTGCTCAAGGAGATCGACATCGCCGAAGCGCTCACGCGCGAAAACACCGGGATGACGTTCACGATCGCGTTCAACTACGGCGGCCGCAAGGAGGTCGTCGACGCGGTGAAGCAACTCGCGCGTGAGGTCCAGGCCGGCACGCTGAAGCCCTCGAAGATCGACGACGCGGCGATCGCGTCGCGGCTGTACGCGCCCGACGCGCCGGACCCCGACCTCCTGATCCGGACCAGCGGCGAGATGCGCACGTCGAACTTCCTCCTGTGGGAGGTCGCCTACTCGGAGCTGTGGTTCACGCCGGTGTTCTGGCCCGACTTCAACCGCGAGCTCCTGTTCGAGGCGATCCGCGACTTCCAGAAGCGCGAGCGGCGCTTCGGTGGCCTCGCCGAGGACGCCTGAGGCTCACCGATCCCCGCGAACCCACCGCAGGGCTGCCATACCACCGACCACGACGGCCGCCACGATCACGACGAAGCGGACGACCGGGTTCGAGACGTACAGCAGCGTCGCGACGGCGGCGGACGCGAACGCGGCGAGGAACACGTTGCGCACGATCTCGTCCCGATCCCAGACCCATCCCTCCCGCCGCCCCGGAGCAAGGGCGCGCGGCGATGACGCCCCCGGGACGACCCATCCTTTCGCCCAGATGCCGCGGAGGCCGACCACTGCGATCACCGGGAACCAGATCACGTACATGAACATCCCGAACACGCCGGCCACGGGCAGCGTGGCCAACAGCACGATCGTGAGGACGGTGCGCCCCCATGGGCCGAGGGTCGTTGCGGTGCCTTCCCACCGCGACCAGTGGGGCACCGCGCCCCCGGTGTGCAGCGGCTGGCCGACGAACTCTCCGTCACGCCACACCGGTTCGCGTGGGGTGAGCTCCCGGACCGGCTCGTAGCACTGGGAGCACCAACGCACGCCGCCCGGCAGCGCGGCCCCGCAGGCCCGGCAGGTTCGGGAGGCGGTCACCGTTCAGGTATCGGCAGGGCGCACCGTCCCGTGGAGGTTCGGTTGCGGTCCCGCGGGTTCGCCCGGCAGCCGCGGCCGACCAACTACGATTGGTTGCACGCCAGCGGCCGCATCCGGCGGCCGGGAACCCGAAAGGAGCCCACCAGGTGGCCAACCTGATGGACGAGATCGTCTCCCTCGCCAAGCGCCGGGGGATCGCTTTCCGATCCTCGGAGATCTACGGCGGCCTCCGCTCGTCGTGGGACTACGGCCCGATCGGGGTCGAGCTCAAGAACAACATCAAGCAGGCCTGGTGGCGCTCGATGGTCCAGCAGCGCGACGACATCGTCGGCCTCGACGCCGCCGTGATCATGTCGCCAAAGGTCTGGGAGGCGAGCGGGCACCTCGAGGTGTTCCACGATCCGCTGGTCGAGTGCATGACCTGTCACCATCGCTTCCGGGAAGACCACCTGCCCGACCCACCGGTCTGCCCGAACTGCGGAAGCAAGGGGTTCACCGACCCGCACAACTTCAACCTCATGTTCTCGACGCACATGGGGCCGGTGCCCGACGACGACAACCAGGTATATCTGCGCCCGGAGACCGCGCAGGCGCCGTTCGTCGACTTCGCGCAGATCCAGACCGCGTCGCGGAAGAAGATCCCCTTCGGGATCGCCCAGATCGGCAAGTCGTTCCGTAACGAGATCACGCCTGGGAACTTCATCTTCCGGATGCGCGAGTTCGAGCAGATGGAGATGGAGTTCTTCGTCGAGCCCGGGACCGACGAGCAGTGGCACGATTACTGGATCGAGGCGCGCCATCGCTGGTACCTCGACCTCGGGATCAAGCCCGAGCACCTCCGCCTGCGCGAGCACGACGCCGATGAGCTCAGCCACTACGCGAAGCGCACGGTCGACATCGAGTACGCCTACCCCTGGACCGATTGGGCCGAGCTCGAGGGGATCGCGAACCGGACCGACTACGACCTGAAGGCGCACGAGGCCGCCAGCGGCCAGGACCTCACCTACTTCGATCAGGAGAAGGAAACGCGGTACCACCCGTTCGTGATCGAGCCGGCCGGTGGGGTCGACCGTGCGTTGCTCGCGTTCCTGATCGACGCGTATACGGTCGACGAGGCGCCGACGGCGAAGGGGACGACCGAGAAGCGTACGGTCCTTCGGTTCCACCCCGCGTTGGCGCCGATCAAGGTCGCCGTGCTGCCATTGTCGCGGAACGATCGGCTCGTGCCGGAGGCCAAGCGTGTCCACGAGCTCGTGCGCGCGCGGTGGATCACGCAGTACGACGACGCCGGCGCCATCGGGCGGCGCTACCGGCGCCAGGACGAGATCGGGACGCCCCTGTGCGTCACGGTCGACTTCGACTCGCTGGATGACCAGGCGGTCACGGTGCGCGAGCGCGACACCATGACCCAGGACCGGGTCCCGATGGTCAAGTTAGTTGACTACCTGCAGGAGCGTCTGTGAGTGTGCGTGGCATCGGCTGGTACGCGGGGGCGTTCGTCGCGCTGATCGTGGCCGGCGTCGGGATCGGCATCGCGGCGCTGTCGTTCTTCGCGTCGCTCACCCCGCTCTACGTGTCGATCGGGTGCTCGGTGGCGGCGGTTGCCTGTGGCGTGGTCGCGGCGGTCCGCGCGCGGGCGAGCGACGCGCAACCGAGCGTCGCCGAGTGAACGTTCACGTCCGCCGTCTCGCGGGCGTCCTCGCGCTCGTCGTCCTCGCGGCCTGCACGGCCGGTGGGGGCGGCCGTCACGCTGCGACGCGAACGTCGTCCCCATCCGGCGGCGGCGGCGCCGCCGCCGTCCCGATCCCGCACGTGGCGCCCGGCGGCGCTCCGACCCTGCACGCGGCGGTCGCTAAGCTCTGTACCGCGCCGCCGCCGACCCACGGGAAACCCGCAACCGGCACGTTGCCCCCGGACCTGGTCTCGATCGCGCAGCAGGTGGAGCAGGCCCGCGGGCACCGGTACACGCACTATCCGCCGGCCACGGAGGTCACCGACACGCAGATGGACCGGCGCCTGTTGAAGAACTTCCGGCAGACCGTCTCGCGCGAGGGCGACGACCGCCGCACGGTCGCGTGGCGCACGATCGGCGTGATCGGCCCCGACGACGATCTGTACCGGGCGTTCCGGGCCTTCACCACCGGGCAGGTCGTCGGCTACTACGACCCCGAGACCGGCGACCTGGTCTACCTCGGGTCGGGCAGCCTGGACTTCTCCGAGCGGTTCACGCTCGCGCACGAGCTCACGCACGCGCTCGACGACCAGACCTTCGACCTCACGCGGCTCGATCCACTCACGACCCACTGCATGGACGAGCGCGCCCAGGCCGCGCTCGGCTTGGTGGAGGGCAGCGCGCAGTACTTCGCTGCGGTCGCCGTGGCCCAGAGCCCCTCGATCGATCTCGGCGATGTCCTCAAGGCGCTCGCGCAGTCCGCGGACACCGGGAACCCGCCGCCGGGCGTCCCGCAGTTCGTGTTCGATCAACAGCTGTGGCCGTACACGGCGGGGGAGTCGTTCGTCGCGTCGCTCATCGGGTCGGGAGGCACGGGCGCGGTCGATCACGCCTTCGAGCACTTCCCGGTCTCGACCGAGCAGGTGATCGATCCCTCGACGTACCCGGTAGAGACGCCGGTGCCGGTGTCGATCCCCGATCTCACGGGCGCGCTCGGTCCCGCGTGGGGCGACCTCGACGCGATGACGATCGGCGAGGAATGGCTCCGCGGCATGTTGGCGCTCCGCGACGGCGTGTCGACCGACGCCGCCACCGGATGGGCCGGCGGCGGCTATCGAGCGTTCACCGACGGGAAGCAGGTGGTCGTCGTGCTCCGGACCCGGTGGGATCAGGCGGCGCAGGCCGCAACGTTCGCCTCCGCGCTGGGGGACTGGAGCGCCGGACGCGACCCGTCGCCGGTGGTGACCCGATCCGGCGACGAGGTCACCGCCGTGTTCGCGACCACGTCGCCGCTCGTCGCAACCGCCGGCGAGGCGCTCGCACACGGCTAGCGCCCCCAACGTCAAGCCGGCGCCCGCCATCGCCGACAACCCGTTGTGGAGGCGGTGTTCCTTCGAACGGGAACCATCCGGGTCCCGAGAGGGTCACACCGAGCGGACGGCGGCCCCGGCGTGCCCGGTGTGCCCGGCGGGCCCCACGGAAGGAACCAGATGCCCTTCGTTCGGCGGCGGAACGTCATCGTGACCGTGAGCCTGCTCCTGCTCATCTGCCTTGCGACCACGTACGCACACGCGAACCGGACGGGCCGCGTCGGCGCCGCGACCCAGATCTGGATCGGGACCGCCACCACCCGCGGCACGCTCGCGCGGATCGACCCCGCGGTGGCCGCCGGTCTGTTGGGGGCACCTCGGTCGATCACGCTGGGCGAGCCGATCGGCGCACCGGTCGCGCTCTCGTGGTCGAGCGAGCGACGGTTCGCGCGGGAGGTCGCCGAGCGGACGATCCCTTCGAGCGTTCGGGTCGTCCTGTACGACCCGGAAGGGTGGCTCGTCACGCCGCCGGCCGAGCGGCGTGCGCCGATCCCGGCGATGCTCGCGTTCGGCACCCTCGCGCGCGCGAACGGCTACCTCCCGGTGATCACACCGCATCCGAGCCTGATGGCGGTGCACGGCGCGGTGTGCGGAGCGATCGCCGGGGAAAGCCTCGAAGCGGCATACCTGCGCTGCGGGATCCAGGGGGCGGCGGCCCGGGGGGCCGACATCGTCGAGGTGCAGGCGCAGTTCCTCGAGACCGACCCGGATGCCTACGAGCGATTCGTCACCGATGCGGCGGCCCAGGCCCGCCTGGCGAACCCGGGCGTCCAGGTCGTCTCGGGCATCTCCACCATGTTCACAGAGGACCCGCAGGTGCTGCTCGCGGCGTGGCGATCCGTCCGCGGCGTCGTCGACGGCCACTACCTCAACGTGCCACAGGGGATCAGGGCCAACGTCGCGGTCGCGTTCGCCCGGGACGTGCTGGCCGGGTAGCGGTCACTCCCCGACGCCGCGGGTCACCGTCCCTTTCTTCGCCTTCTTCTCGGCCCGCTTCTCCTTGACGCTCTTCTGGGCCTTCTTCTTGACGTTCTTGCTCGCGCCCTTGTCCTTCGCGTGCGCCATCGATGCCTCCTCGGGCTGCGGGGAACCGGTTCGTCGGCCCCAAGCCTACCCCTCGTCGCAGCGCCGACTGTACGCCGGGGCCCGCGCATAGACTGGAGGTTCAGACCGACGACGCGTTCCGGAGGCATGCGGTGACCAAGTACGTGTACGACTTCTCCGAGGGCAACAAGGAGATGAAGGACTTCCTCGGCGGCAAGGGGGCCAACCTCGCGGAGATGACCAACATGGGCCTGCCCGTGCCCCACGGGTTCACGATCTCCACCGAGGCGTGCCTCACCTATCTCGCCGAGGGCGGCCACCCCGCCGGCCTGATGGACGAGGTGGCGCAGCACCTGGAGGCCATCGAGTCCTCCAT
>Ga0157379_10004580_pt1 | contig 11863 bp, 10 predicted proteins | sample S25metaG_FD_121802 | JGI IMG/M metagenome (GOLD analysis project Ga0157379, IMG submission 121802) | Switchgrass rhizosphere microbial communities from Kellogg Biological Station, Michigan, USA - S2-5 metaG | ecosystem: Host-associated > Plants > Roots > Rhizosphere > Soil | place: USA... | reverse complement strand
CTGCGGCCGCTCGGGCCAGGCGCGGTCGACGAGGTCGAGGTCGCTGCGCAGCGTCGCGCCACAGCGCTCGAGGTGCTCGCGCAGGCGCCTTGCCGCCGCCAGCGAGAGGACGTCGCCGTCGACCGCGACCGTCGAGCCGCGCGCGACGCGTCTGCACAGCCAGTCGACGTGCGTTTCCGCTGCCGGAGACCCGATGCGGACGAGCTCGATGCCGCTGCCGGCGAGCTCGCGCTCGGCCTGCACCCAGTAGCGGCTGTCGGCGAAGAGCGCCGCGTGGTCGGTCGTGACGACGAGCGTTCCCATCGAGCCGCTGAAGCCCGACGCCCAGTGGCGCGCCTGCCAGCGCTCGGGCAGATATTCCGAGAGGTGCGGGTCGCTCGACGGCACCACGAGCGCGGCACAGCCGCTCTCGCGCAGCAGCTCCTGGAGGCGCTCGATGCGAAGGCGGGCAGGAGAGGTGCGCGTGTCCATGGCGGTTGGTGACGGAACGGATCCGCGAGTTTAGGAGCGCGGCGGCGGCGACGGCGCGGGGTGCTCGGCGACCACCCGCGCGCCGCGCTCGTACGTGACATACGCCCACGCCCACTCGACGAGGACGATCAGCCGGCTGCGAAAGCCGATCAGGAAGTAGATGTGCGCGAACAGCCAGAACAGCCACGCGCCGAAGCCCGCGAAGCGCAGTGCGCCGAGTCCCGGCAGTGCGAGCTCGACGACCGCCGCCTTGCGGCCGACGGTCGCGAGGTTGCCGTAGTCGCGGTAGCGAAACGCCTTCGTCGGCTCGCCGCGCAGGCGCCGCACGAGGTTCGCCGCCGCGGTCCTGCCCATCTGCTTGGCGGCCGGGCTGACGCCCGGCACCGGCCGCGTCTCCTTCGGCGCGTAGCTGGTCGCGCTCGCGAGGTCGCCGATGACCGCGATCTCGGGGTGCCCGGGCAGGCTGAGGTCGGGCTCGACGACGACGCGGCCGGCGCGGTCGAGCCGAGCGCCGGTGCCGCGCGCAAGCTCGCCGCCGAGCGGCGAACCGGCGACTCCCGCGGCCCAGATCACGGTGCGCGCCGCGATCCGCTCGCGGTGGCTGCGGCCGTCGATTGCTGCCTCGCAGTCGACTCCGTCGGCGTCGATCGCGGTGACGTGCACGTTGGTGTGCACCTCGACGCCGAGGCGGCGGAGCTCGGCCTCGGCGCGCTTCGACTGCTTCTCGACGAAGGTGCCGAGGATGCGGGGCGCGCCTTCGACGAGGAGGACGCGCGCGGTCGCGGGATCGCTGCGGCGGAACTCGCGCCGCAGCGTGTGGCGCGCGATCTCGACCATCGTGCCGGCCATCTCGACTCCGGTCGGGCCGCCGCCGATGACGACGAACGTGAGCCAGCGTTCGCGCTCGGCGACGTCGTCGGTCCGCTCGGCGTTCTCGAATGCGTTGATCATGCGCGCGCGGATGTCGAAGGCGTCGGCGAGCGTCTTCAGCCCCGGCGCGAAGCGCTGCCAGTCGTCGTGACCGAAATAGCTGTGCGTCGCGCCGGCGGCGACGATGAGGTGGTCCCAGGCGATCGTGTCGCCGCGCTCGAGCGTCACCGTGCGCGCCGCGACGTCGATGGCGCGCACTTCGGCCTTGAGGATCGTCAGGTTGCCGCGCGCCATCTCGGCGCGCAGCGCGTGCCGGATCGGCGCGCTGATCGCCGGCGCGCTCAGGCCCGCGGTCGCGACCTGGTAGAGGAGCGGCTGGAACAGGTGGTGGTTGGTGCGGTCGACGAGGACGATCTCGACCGGCGCCTTCGAGAGGTCGCGGACCGCCTCGATGCCGCCGAAGCCGCAGCCGATGATGAGCACGCGCGGCCGCGCAGCGCCTGCGACGTCCGAGCGCGGCGAGGCGGCAGGCGCGTCCATCGCGGCATTGTCGTGCCGCGCGGCAGCCCTTGCCCGCTGCCGTATCCTCGGCGCGCCATGCGCCTTTTGCTCGTCGAAGACGATCGCATGATCGGCGAGAGCCTGCAGCGCACGCTTCGCCTCGAAGGCTTCGCCGTCGATTGGGTCCGCGACACCGCGGCCGCCGATGCGACGCTCGCGAGCGAGCGCTTCGACCTCGTGCTGCTCGACCTCGGCCTGCCGCGCGGCACCGCCGGCGGCCCGGCCGACGGCCTCGAGGTGCTGCGCGCGCTGCGCGCACGGCGCGACGCGACGCCGGTGATTGTCGTCACCGCGCGCGACGCGCGCGGCGATCGCGTCGCCGGGCTCGACGCCGGCGCCGACGACTACATCGTGAAGCCGTTCGAGTTCGACGAGCTCGCGGCGCGCATCCGTGCCGTGTTGCGCCGCCACGCCGGCCGTGCCGAGCCGCTGCTCTCGCACGGCGGCGTGACGCTCGACCCGGCCCAGCGGCGGGTGACGCTGCACGGCCAGCCGGTGTTGCTGTCGGCACGCGAGTACGCCGTCCTCGAGGCGCTGCTGGCGCGGCCGGGCGCGGTGCTGTCGCGCTCGCAGCTCGAGGACCGTCTCTACGGCTGGGGCGAGGAGATCGAGAGCAATGCGGTCTCGGTCTACATCCACCAGCTGAGGAAGAAGCTCGGCGCCGGGTTCATCAGGAACGTGCGCGGCGTCGGCTACTTCGTCGATGCCGGCGCAGGCGGGGCGGACCGGTGAACTCGCTGCGCCTGCGGCTGCTGGTCTCGCTGGTCGGGCTGCTTGCGCTCGCCGCGGCGGCGATGGCCGCGATCACGTACCACAACGTTCTCGGCGAGACCGAGAAGCTGTTCGACTACCAGCTGCAGCAGATGGCGCTGTCGCTGCGCGACCAGGGCGAGATCGACCCGCTGCAGGCCGACACGCTCGCCGATGCCCAGCTCGACGTCGTCATCCAGATCTGGACCGTCGACGGCCGCGCGATCTACGCGTCGCGGCCGCATGCGTCGCTGCCGGCGCGCGCGCTGCTCGGCCTGGCGACGCTGAGCGTCGACGGGCGCGCCTGGCGAACCTACAGCGTCGCCACCAGCTCGCGCGTCATCCAGGTCGCGCAGCCGGTGGCGATCCGCGAGCGGCTGGCCGCCCACGCCGCCTGGCGCAGCGTGCTGCCGCTGCTGCTGACGACGCCGGTCGCCGCGCTCGCGATCTGGTGGCTGGCGGCGCGCAACCTCGCACCGCTCGAGCGGCTCGCGCGCGAGGTGCGGACGCGCGACGCACGCTCGCTCGCGCCGGTGCCGACCGCCGCGCTGCCCGACGAGATCGCGCCGCTGGCGACCGCGCTCAACGCGCTGCTCGCGCGGCTGGCGAGTTCGCTCGACAGCCAGCGCGCGTTCGTCGCCGACGCCGCGCACGAGCTGCGCTCGCCGCTGACGGCGCTGAAGCTGCAGCTCGAGCTGCTGCGGCGCGCCGACGATGCCGAGACGCGCGATGCGGCACGGGTTGCGATCGGCGAAGGCATCGGCCGTGCCACTCGCCTCGTCGAGCAACTGCTCGCGCTGGCGCGCTCCGAGCCGGATGCCGTGCTGCCGGTCGACGATGTCGATCTCGTCGCGGTCGCGCGGCAGGCGATCGACGATTCGCATGCGTTCGCGGGCGCACGCTCGGCGCGCATCGAGCTGCTTGCCACGGAACCCGCCTTCGTTCGCGGCGATGCGGTCGCGCTTGCCCTGCTCGTGCGCAATCTCGTCGACAACGCGGCACGCTATTCGCCGCCGGGCGCGCGCGTCGAGGTGAAGGTGCGCGACGAGGGCGCTCGCGTCGTGCTCGAGGTCGACGATTCCGGCCCCGGCATCCCGGAGGGCGAGCGCGAACGCGTCTTCGATCGCTTCTACCGTCGCGCCGACGCGGCGGAATCGGGGAGCGGCCTCGGCCTGGCGATCGTGCGCAGCGTTGCCACCGCGCACGGGGCGACCGTCGGCCTGCACGCGTCGTCGCTGGGTGGGCTGCAGGCCAGAGTCGAGTTCCGCGCCCGCCCGCGTTGACCCGATCTCCGGGGCCGCGCTGCTTGCAGCGGTCTTAACGCTCGCCTAACGCAGTCGTAATGGACTTCTAATCGCGCGCCCCTATCTTGGACGGCAAGCGGAACCTTCCGCCTGCCCGTTGCAGGAGAACGCATGAAGCTGAACACGTTGACCGCGGCGCTGCTCGGCGCCGGCATCGCCGTCGTCGGGACGGCGGGAGGCATCGACCTTCCCCATCTGTTCAAGCACGACGCGCCCGCCGCCGTCGTCGCCCAGGCGACGCCGCCGTCGCAGGCCGGCGAGCGCGTCGTTCCGCCGGTGCCGCTGACCACGCCGCCCGGTCAGGTGCCCAACTACCGCGCGATCGTCAAGCAGTCGGCGCCGGCCGTCGTCGGCATCACCGTCGAAGGCTCGCACAAGGCGTCGCTCGAGGAGCAGGGCCTGCCGCCCGGCCTCGAGGACGATCCGTTCTTCAAGTTCTTCCGCGGCGTGCCCGGCTTCGGCCAGCGCGGCCGGCAGAGCCCGTCGATGCCGTTCAAGGGCCTCGGCTCGGGCTTCATCATCAGCCCCGACGGTCTCATCCTGACCAACGCGCACGTCGTGCGCGAAGCCAAGGACGTCAACGTCAAGCTGAGCGACCGCCGCGAGTTCACCGCCAAGGTGCTCGGCTTCGACACCGCGACCGACATCGCGGTGCTGAAGATCGACGCCAAGGGGCTGCCGGTCGTGCGGCTCGGCGACCCGAAGGGCCTCGAGGTCGGCGACCCGGTGCTCGCGATCGGCGCGCCGTACGGCCTCGAGCAGACGGCAACGTCGGGCATCGTCAGCGCGAAGGGCCGTTCGCTGCCGGGCGACGCGGTCGTCCCGTTCATCCAGACCGACGCCGCGGTCAACCCCGGCAACTCGGGCGGGCCGCTGTTCGACGGCACCGGCTCGGTGGTCGGCATCAACTCGCAGATCTACTCGCGCACCGGCAGCTTCGCCGGCGTGTCGTTCGCGATCCCGATCAACGTCGCGCTCAAGGTCAAGGACCAGATCGTCGCGACCGGCAAGGCGCAGCACGGTCGTCTCGGCGTCACCGTGCAGGACCTCAACCAGCCGCTCGCCGAATCGTTCGGCCTGAAGCGCCCCGACGGTGCGCTGGTCTCGAACGTGACGGCGGACAGCGCCGCTGCCGCGGCAGGGCTGAAGTCGGGCGACGTCATCACCGAAGTGAACGGCGAGCCCGTCGTCCGCTCGGGCGAGCTGTCGAGCCTGATCGGCATGTCGGCGCCGGGCGAGCACGTCAAGCTCAAGGTCTGGCGCGACCGCAGCGAGCGCGTCATCGAGGCCAAGCTCGGCTCCGCCGAGAAGGAACCGAAGCAGGTTGCCGACGCGTCGGCGAACGCCGAGCCCGGCACGCTCGGCCTTTCGCTCAGACCGCTGACGCGCGAGGAGAAGCGGCAGGCCAAGCTCGACAACGGCCTCGTCGTCGAGGACGTCGGCGGTGCCGCCGAGCGCGCCGGCATCCAGTCGGGCGACGTGCTGCTCGCCATCAACGGCAAGCCGGTGCAGTCGGTCGAGCAGGTCAAGAGCGTGCTCGCCGGCAAGCCCAAGAGCGTCGCGCTGCTCGTGCAGCGCGAAGGCGAAAAGATCTTCGTCCCGGTCCGGATCGGCTGACCCTTCAGCGCCGCTCGCGCCGGCGCCCGGCCGCTGCCTGCAGCGCCGGGCGCTTCGTCGTGGGCGGGCCGACTGTGGCGCGGTCGCAATAGACGTGAACTAATTTCCGCTTCGCCGCCGCGAAACCCCCGATTCGCGGGGGCTGCGCCGTAAGCTTCGGAGGTTTGTCGCGACCCGGCGACCGTCAGGGAGACCTCCATGTCACGTTTAGCGACGTCGGTTCGAGCCGCTGCGTTCGCGGCGATCTGCTCGTTCTACGCCGCCGGCGCGAGCGCCGGCGAGATCCACGTCTTGCTCGGCATCGATCCCGCCGATGCGACCGGCGACGTGCTGCTGAGCGCCTCGCTCGCGCCCGCGCAATCGCTGACGAAGGCGACGGGGCAGCGCGCGACGGTCGCGCAGACCGCGACGATGGCCGAGGTGATGCGCGCCAGCCGTACGGTCGAGAACGAGGTCATCATCGCGCCGGCGCACGTCACCGCTTCCGCGATCCTGCACGCCTACCAGCTGCTCGCGACGAGCGGCCAGGACCAGGTCTACGCGCTCGTCGTCAGGAACGACATCGACAAGGTCGAAAAGCTGCCCGGCAAGCGCCTTTATCTGCCGCAGCAGGACTCGTTGCGCAGCTACGTCGCCAAGGGACTGCTCACCGAAGCGGGCGTCAAGCTGCCGCAGTTCAGCAAGGTCACCTACGGCAACACCAGCGGCGGCGGCCTGGTCGCGCTGTCGTTCGACATGGCCGACGTCACCGTCGCCGACGAAGCGCAGGCCAGGGAGTGGCTCGCGTCGCACCCCGGACAGGCGCGCATCCTGAAGACGACCCGCCCGGTGCCCGGCGGCATGAACATGGTCGTCCGCAAGGACTTCTGCGCCGCCGAGTGCGGCCGTCTCGCCGAGTGGGTCAACTCGCCCGACGGCACGATCCCCGGCGTCGGTCGCTTCCGCCTCGCGTCTGCCGACGCGGCGCGCCAGTTCACCTACGTCGCCTCGCTCGGCATCACGACGCCGGAGTCGATCAACGGCGTCACGCGCGTCACCGCCGAGCAGGTCGCCGAGCTCGGCAAGCAGGGCGTGACGATCGTCGACACGCGTTCGCAGAAGGAATACGAGAGCGAGCACATCCGCGGCGCCGTCCTCGCGTCGTACCTCGAGAAGAGCCTGAAGGAGGTCGACTTCGACGCCAAGAAGGACGACTTCAGCGCGCTGAAGAACTTCCCCAAGGACAAGCCGATCGTCTTTCTCTGCAACGGCCCCGAGTGCTGGAAGTCGTACAAGGCGTCGCGCACCGCGCAGCACGAGGGCTGGGCGAAGATCTACTGGTTCCGCGGCGGCATGCCCGAATGGCGCGAGAAGCACCTTCCCGTCGAAGGAACGTCGGGCGCGGCGATCGCCAACAAGGCGCCGACGCCCGCGCCTGCGCCGGGACGCGCCAAGACGGTCGCTGCGCGCTGAGACCGGCGGCGCTCGCCGCGGCGCGCGCTACGGCTCGCGGCGCAGGTCGACGACGCGCTCGGCCTGCTCGCTGTTGAGCCAGAGGCGGCCGCGGATGCGGTTGCCGTCGGGATCGATCGCGCCGCGCAGCGCCCCGGTGTCGATCGCCTCGCCGCCTTCGGGCGGATCGACGCGCACCGAGACGAGGATCCGCCTCGGTCCGGGCGGCGCATCGGCGGCGACGACGTCGTCCTCGTCGCCGCGGATGAGCCCCTCGCCGCGGTAGAAGACGCGCGTGAGCGGCGTGCCGGTGCGCTGCTTCCAGAAGTCGCGGTGGTTCGTCCAGTCGGGGTCGCGCTCGATGTCGACTGCGCTGCTCGCGATGCGCAGCTTCACGCCCTCCTGCGCCACCGTGAACATGACGACCTCGCCGTCGCGGGACGTGTTCGCGCCGCGCTTGCCGACGCTCGCCCGCCAGCGGCCGGCAAGGTTGGGCCCGCGCTTCTTCTTGGCCTCCTCCTCGCGTTCCTTCTCTGCCTCGTCGAGCCAGCGCCAGCCGGCGATGCCGGCGCCGGCGAGCACGACGGCACTGACCGCGGCGATGGCGACCACCGTCGAGCGCCGGGGCTCGCGCCCGGGCGCCTCGGCGAGTCCGCCGGCGAGCGGCAGCGGTGCCGAGCCGAACTCGCCCGGCGTCGTCCGCGGCACGACGCCGAGCGCCTGCAGGTCGGCGGCGAGACGGTTCAGGTCTTCGCGCCAGTCGTAGGCGCGCAGCTTTCGCCAGGTCCGCTCGCAGAGCTGGTCGAACGGCCTGGGCAGATCGGTCGCAGGCGGGATCGCGGCGACGCCGTCGCACACCAGCGGGATGATCTGCGCATTGGCGGCGAGCGCGGCCTCGAGCTCGTCGCGCGGCGGGTCGTCGGCGCGCTCGATGCAGCGCTTGCCGTCGCCGTCGCGCGCGCCGAGGTAGTTCGGCGTGACGAGGACGAGCAGGATCGGCGACTTGTGCAGCGTTCGCGCGATCTCGTCGCGCCAGCGGCTGCCCGCCGGCAGGTCGTCCTTGTCGAGGAAGATCTGCTCCTCGCCGAACAACGCGTCGAGGTCGCGCGCGAGCGCCGTTGCCTTGTCGGCGCCGTCGCTCGTGCGGTAGCTGATGAAGACGCGTGCGGTCATCGCTGGGCAACGCTAACCCGGATGCGCAAGTGTGGCGCGATCTGCGACAGTGCGTCGATCCCCACTCCGCGAGGGCGAGGAACGTCGTGACAGGCGAGCGCAGGGCGGTGCTCGTGGTCGGCGCCGGCGACGCGACCGGCGGCGCGATCGCGCGCCGCTTCGCGCGCGAAGGCTTGGTCGCCTGCGTCACCCGGCGCAGCGCCGACAAGCTCGAGCCGCTGGTCGCGCAGATTCGCGACGAAGGCGGCGAGGCGCACGGCTTCGGCTCGGACGCACGCAAGGAGGCCGACGTCGAGACGCTCGTCGCCCACATCGAGCGCGAGATCGCTCCGATCGAGGTCGCGGTCTTCAACATCGGCGCCAACGTCCGCTTCACGATCGTGGAGACGACCGAGCGCGTCTACCGCAAGGTGTGGGAGATGGCCGCGCTCGCGGGCTTCCTGATGGGGCGCGAGGTGACGAAGGCGATGCTGCCGCGCGGCCGCGGCACGATCCTCTTCACCGGGGCGACGGCGGGCCTGCGCGGCTCGGCGGGCTTCGCGGCGTTCGCGGGCGCGAAGCACGCGCTGCGCGCGCTCGCGCAGAGCATGGCGCGCGAGCTCGGACCGCAGGGCATCCACGTCGCGCACGTCGTCGTCGACGGCGCGATCGACACCCGCTTCATCGCCGAGAACTTTCCCGAGCGCTACGCGCTGAAGGAGCGCGACGGCATCCTCAGCCCCGACGCGATCGCCGAGAACTACTGGAACCTGCACTGCCAGCACAGGAGCGCGTGGACGCACGAGCTCGACCTGCGGCCATGGATCGAGACCTGGTGAGAAGATGAGCGCACCCACCGTCGAGTTCTTCTTCGATGTCGGCAGCCCGGCGTCGTACCTCGCCTGGCGGCAGTTGCCGCGGATCGCCGCCGAGACGAACGCGGTCATCGCGTTCCGGCCGATGCTCCTCGGCGGCGTCTTCAAGGCGACCGGCAACGCCAGCCCGGTGACGGTTCCGGCCAAAGGTCGCTGGATGACCGACGACCTGCAGCGCTGGGCGCGGCGCTACGGGGTCGCGTTCGGCCTCAATCCGAACTTCCCGATCAACACGCTGACGCTGATGCGCGGCGCCGCCGGAATGCAGATGCGCCACGCCGAGCGCTTCGTCGCCTACGTCGACGCGATCTACCGCGCAATGTTCGAGTTGCCGCGCGACCTCGGCGACGCCGACGTCCTCGTCGCGACGCTGCGCGAGGCGGGCTTCGATCCGACGGGGTTCGCGGCGCTCGTCGCCGATCCCGAGGTCAAGGCGAGGCTGATCGCGACGACCGAGGAGGCGGTCGCGCGCGGCGTCTTCGGTGCGCCGACGTTCTTCGTCGGCGAGGACATGTTCTTCGGCCAGGACCGCCTCGAGTTCGTCCGTGAGGCGCTGCTCGGGCAGCGCACCGGCGCCGCCTAGAGGTCGGTGCGCAGCTTCCAGATCTCGGGGAAGAGGACGACGTCGAGCATCTTTCTCAGGTAGCTGACGCCGCCGGTGCCGCCGGTGCCGCGCTTGAAGCCGATGACGCGCTCGACGGTCGTGACGTGGCGGAAGCGCCAGAGGCGGAACATGTCCTCGAGGTCGGTGAGCTCCTCGCCGAGCTGGTACAGGTCCCAGTGCGCCTCGGGGTCGCGGTAGACGGCGAGCCAGGCGCGCTCGACGGCGTCGCTCGCGGCGTACGGCGCCGCGAAGTCGCGCTCGGCGACTTCGGGCGCGAGCAGGCCGCGGCGCGCGAGCAGACGCAGCGACTCGTCGTAGAGCGACGGCGCGTCGTGCGCGGCCTGGACGCGGGCGAGCAGGTCGGGCCGGTGCGCGTGGGGCTTGAGCATCGCGGCGTTCTTGTTGCCGAGCAGGAACTCGATCTCGCGGTACTGCCAGCTCTGAAAGCCGCTGCTCGACGCCAGCGACGGCCGGATCGTCGAGTACTCGGGCGGCGTCATCGTCGCCAGCACGTCCCATGCGTGGACCATCTGCTCCATGATCCGGCTGACGCGCGCGAGCATCTTGAACGCCGGCTGCAGGCGGTCGGCCGCGACCGCGGCGATCGCGGCGCGCAGCTCGTGCAGCAGCAGCTTCATCCACAGCTCGTTGACCTGGTGCTGGACGATGAAGAGCATCTCGTCGTGCGCACCCGAGCGCAGCTGCTGCGCGCCGAGGATCTCGTCGAGGCGGAGGTAGTCGCCGTAGCTCATCTCGCCGCCGAAGTCGACCTTCGCCGCCTCGGCGGCGACGATCTCGCCGGCGGCGCCTCGCTGCGCTGGCTGCTCGGCCATCAGGTCACCCTGGCGCGGCGGCCGTAGCGCTCGTCGCGGAACGCTTCGCTCGCGAGCACGTCGTGCAGCTGCTCGGCGGCGTCCCAGGCGTCGACGAAGCGCGTGTAGAGCGGCGTGAAGCCGAAGCGCAGCAGGTCGGCATCGAGCGCGGGGTCGCGTGCGGCGCCGGCCGGCGGCGGCTCGCCGGCGCGGAAATCGCCGACGACGCCGCGCTCGATCAGCGCCTGCATCACGCGCCAGCCTTCGCCGTGCGCGAAGCTCGCCTGGCTGCCGCGCTCGGCCGCGGCGCGCGGCGTCACCAGCTCGAGACCGAGACCGGCGCAGCGCGACTCGACGAGCGCGATGAAGAGATCGACGAGCGCGATCGACTTGGCGCGCAGCGCCGCCATGCCGCCGACGCCTTCGGCGGCGGCGAAGACGTCGAGGCCGCACTCGAGCGCCGCCATCGCGAGCACCGGCGGCGTGCCGCAGACGAAGCGCGCGATCCCGTCGGCGGGCCGGTACGACGGCGCGAACTCGAACGGCGCCGCGTGGCCGAGCCAGCCCGACAGCGGCTGGCGCATCGCGTCGCGGTCCATGCGCGCGGTGTGGCGCGGGTGCGCCCAGACGAACGCCGGAGCGCCGGGACCGCCGTTGAGGTACTTGTAGCCGCAGCCGACCGCGAAGTCGGCGTCGGCGCCGAGCAGGTCGACCGGCAGCGCGCCGGCCGAATGCGCGAGGTCCCAGACGACGAGCGCGCCGGCGTCGTGGGCGGCGCGCGTCGTCGCCGCCATGTCGTGGACGCGGCCGCTGCGGTAGTTGACGTGGGTGAGCAGCAGCACCGCGACGTCGTCGGCGAGGGCGTCGGCGATGCGGCGGCCGTCGGCGAGCCGCAGCCGCATGCCCGCCGTCGCGGCGACGCTTTCGGCGATGTAGACGTCGGTCGGGAAGTTGCCGCGCTCGCTCAGGATCGTCGCGCGCGCGGAAGCGTCGGCGCGGTGCAGCGCGACCGCAGCGCTTAGCGTCTTGAAGACGTTGAGCGAGGTCGAGTCGGCGACGGTGACCTCGCCGGCACCGGCGCCGATCAGCGCCGCGATCTTGTCGCCGATCCGCTGCGGCAGGTCGATCCAGCCGGCTGCGTTCCAGCTGCGGATGAGGCCTTCGCCCCATTCGTGCGCCGCGACCTCGGCGAGCCGCGCCGCGGTGCGCCGCGGCAGCGCGCCGAGCGAGTTGCCGTCGAGGTAGACGACGCCTTCGGGCAGGACGAACTCGTCGCGCAGTGCGCGCAACGGATCGCTGCGGTCGCGCGCGGCGCACTCGGCGCGGCTCGTCGGCAGCGTTGGCGGACGCGAAGAGGCGACTTCGGTCATCGGCCGCGACGGTAGCACCTTGACCGCGTCGCGGCGACGCTGCTAG
>Ga0157379_10004579_pt1 | contig 11863 bp, 14 predicted proteins | sample S25metaG_FD_121802 | JGI IMG/M metagenome (GOLD analysis project Ga0157379, IMG submission 121802) | Switchgrass rhizosphere microbial communities from Kellogg Biological Station, Michigan, USA - S2-5 metaG | ecosystem: Host-associated > Plants > Roots > Rhizosphere > Soil | place: USA... | reverse complement strand
TGCTCTGAATTTCTATTTACTAAACTAAGGAGAAGGATTGATTCTACAAGGTAGGAAATATGGTAATCTTTAGTGACGGCCGGATACCGTATACTTTTTCCAATCCTTGAGTAGCTCTTGCACCACTCCAGGTGCTGATAAGGAACGCATATAGTTCACGAATATCCACGCGTCACCGAGGTTGCTGGCAATGCCAAAGCTCGCGCGCTATCACCGTGTTAGTCAAATCCTTCGAAACAGAGAGACAGTCCAAGGAAGCTAGCTTACCACAACCCCTAGGGACCTAACACCAAATCTAGCTTCCAAATCTTCCTTTCGATCACCTTCCCGAATTTCCTTCATCATAACCGACATTTCAGACATTGTCGTCGTCCCTCCCGGGTTACACATGCATCCAGCTCTCAAACAAATACCTGCCTTCCCCGCACCATATTCAACTGCTTCGCAATTCACGAATTCACCTTTTTCGTCAGTCACTTCGAAAGCAATCACCGCACCATATGACTGAGAAAGCGCTGATAGGGTGAGAGAGGGCGATGGTGAGCGAACGTGGACGAGATGTTTTTGTGTTGATGGATGTTTGATTTCCGAGAGCTCACGAACCGTCCAATGTGTAAGAGAAGCAAGACGAGGTTGAAGGGTAGATATTAGAGTTGCCACAAAAGACAAACCCCGCGGAATAGTCACCATTGATAAGAAGTTGATTGTCCCGTCCTAAAACAGAATATTCAATAAATTAGGAAGGGAATTAGAATACCAAATGTACCTCAAATCTTTCATGTCCCTCTGCAAGGGTGAAAGATTCCCCTGGAACCTGAACGAAAGCGACAGTGCCTCCACAGAACCATGACTTCTTAAGCTGGTTTAAGAATGTCTTCTTGATAACAAGAGCTCCTAAACCTGTCGGAAAGCCAATGATTTTGTAGATGCTTAACGTCATTGCATCGACACTATTTCCCAGCTCTGAGCCAGATAGGGATATCCTGGTTGTCGGCGCAAGAGCGGCAGCATCGAGAAACGTGTGAAATCCCTGTGAGGCAGCATGTTGAAGAAGATATAAAGGTGGTTTGAGTCCAGTCACGTTTGACTGGCCTATGGTGCACTGAGAATAGACCAATATAAATCGAAAATATATATCTTACCAGTGAGGCAGAACAAACCTGGATGTTGTTCAGATGGCGATGGTATAAAATCAGATACCTTTTGCTATTTGGGATGACGGTATAAGAAGCTCAACCTTGACGAAGGAAATAATGACCATACCAGAATGGACCACTTTGCCTTCCAGCCATCTATGGGTGATGGGTAATAGTCAACAAGAGCGCCAGACTTCTTTGCAAAACACCGTAGGCCATTCATGCTATCTGCAGAAGGAATTAATCCCTTATCAAGAAATAAAGACGATTTTGTTTATACTGTGACTATCCTGTCCAATAAAGAGCCTCGATGTTGACTGCCACTGGTATCCCTCACCAACTATTCGCATACCAGCCGAAGCGTTTGGTGTCCATATCACTGTATAGACTTCTGGGTCCGCTCCAAAAAATTGCAGGACGGCGGATCGAGCGGCTGTGGTATGATTTGACGCAAGTTTGGAGCTAAAATTTAAAGCACCAAATAGTAAGGACATCAGGCATAGAGGAACTGTTATTTTGAGAGACATACGAAGGATTTGTAGAGTGAGGATTCCCTAAAACAGCTGAGTTGAGGTAGTCATGCGATTGCTTGACAAGGCTCTCAGGATATAAGGATGCGCCAGTGTAGTCAAGATATACAATGTTGTTAAGCCTTTTGTACTCCGTTTGACGGATAGAATCCAATGCGGAAGACTGGTACTGCGGATAGGCCAAGATAAAATTCTTTTGCAGGATGGAGAATACCTCGCCAGCGGTTATCGAGGATGAGGATAACTTGCAAGCCTGACATGATTCACCATATGTACGAGTGGAATGGGCATGCGTATCCCCTGGAGGCTTGTCAGATTTCCTCGGCAAATATAACTGGTTGAGGATAGTTTTGAAGCCCATGTTGAGAATGCGATTGCAGAGGGGAAGAGCGGGAAAGGTTTTGGGTGGAAACAGTAAAGAGAGGTGGTAATAAATAGGACCTGGAAGAGATGCACAGAGATATATGACAATACATTTTGACCGCGGATTGCTTACGGTACAGGCTGAAGTCGGACACTATCAGATTCAAATTTGAATCAAAACGCTGAAGAACTTACCTCCCACGTGATTCCCCATTTAGGAAGTGGACACAGTCTTCTCAGTCTTTTGTCTCTTCGCTCCCTGTTTCGATATATTTCCCCTGCCCTTTTTACTCCTTTATCCCCAGCGGCAAAGAACCTCATTCGGCTTGGGGACTACCAAAATTTATCGCTTGCTTGTGCCAGCAATCTTGATGCGTAAATGTCATTCCTGAAAAGATTGGGGCGGTTCTGCTGTTTATGGCCTATATTATCCCATTTCTCTAGCTTATACTTTCCATATTCTTGCAGAGGCTATATCCTCAATCGTTTCTAAGTAGGAAGTCTCTGATTCCAGAAACCACATCATTATAGGCATCATTAATCATGGTCTTCCTTTCTCGAGATCGGAGAGGATATATAGCTACTCGGCTTATCTGTTATACGTAATGACTCTCTTTAAAATCTCCTTGATACGTCTTAAACTTATACGTGGAGCACAGTACCGAGCCTTTCAATGCGAAATTCGGGCCTCTGAGTCTCAAGCAAATGGTAAAAGATATGCATACTGCCCTTCAGAATGGAGCAAGTTAGTTGATGTACCAATATAGTATAAGGTCCCATATAATCTCTGTTGATAAAATGCTTGAACATCTCCGAAATATAAGGGTTCGCCGATATTTCTCGAAGATTCTCATTTTTTCGAAGTCTTAAGATAGCCATATACACTTTCCGATTTTTATTGACATTATTTGTTCTTTACAGACAATTAATAATGTGCAGCTGGGGACACGAGTCAATGGCCAGTTGAACAGAGTACCAACCTGTGCTGACATGCATACGACGCCCCAAACACCCAACCGAACCCTTACTTTGCCCCTCTACCAACTGACACTGTTTGATAGCTGGTAAATATGTGCATAAATTACCTACTTTGAACGCTTCACACTTTCAGTTCATTGTACCTTTACATGCTCCCTTGTACCGGAGAATCTGGAGATAACTGAATTTCCCGAGCGGATCTTGCGGTTCTAGTAATGAACACTAAGACTTCTCTGCCTCCATAAACCTGGCACATGAAGTATATGGTTCCGGGGGTCTGCAGTACATCCCGAAAACCCACCACTGGTGTAAGGGAGGTACACTCCCTGCACGATGTTTTTGACGTATTTCTATTTTTAGAACAGGTCCTTTCATCCCTTTATTCTTATTTCTAGTCTTTGTTCAATTTTGTATATATATACTTCGAAATTGAACAAATAAATTAGTTTAGTTTGCCACTTCACTCATTCTGCGACTCTGTTTGCACCCACAGCAGAGTGCAGTCTTACAGTGGCCATGAGGTCTTCTCCCCGACGATATTGGAGGACTCTCCGTTGTTCTTTAGTCGAGTAGTCCTGGCGATTCCCTTATTCAAGAAATCTTTGATAATTTTAATACTGGCACTAGTTGGTCCAGTATGTCTCAATGGACTACACTTTGAACTGATAGTGTTGTCTATTCGGACCTTTCAGAATTCGTAGGTAAGCTGAATGCGGGCTCAATATACTATTGTGGCAAACAGAATTCCATTCGCTCCTAATTATCATTTTGGGGGTAAACCCTAAACCTTCGAACCCCCTCCCCCTCGGCTGAATTCAAGGGAATCGCCTGGATAGATCGGTTATTGCTTGGATGGGAATCACTCGGAAGGTATCCGTCGTGACTGTCAAAACATTGGGGTCCAGGAATGTCAGCATCGGCGGAGCAGCGACGCTGGTGCTGTAACTGGGCCAGAAAATAAGAGTTGAAATGTTCACTTTGGCACCCGTATTGGGATTTCCTGTGTTCGCAAAGTTGACTAATGCATCAGTCCCTTGGAAGTCGGGAACGCCAACAGTCGGGGCACCATAAAATTCGGGGATATCAGACCCATGGAAGGCACCCAATACTGGAGTGGTCTTGCCTCGTTTGAACACTGAAACGTATGAGAAATGGGATATGATCTCAGCATTCGTATGTGACATACAGAAAGAAAAGATCTTTTGTCTCTTCGATGCCGTTTGGAGAAAGAAACGTCTAAAATGAGCCAATTAATGGCTTTCTGAGCTCTGATCTCTAATAAATATACTAACCTCGGTGCCTGGAAGAAGAGATCGCCTTGGAAGGCAGCAATCCGTTTGAACTCAGGTCTATCCACACGTCATTATTAAAGAAACCCAAAGAGACTGAAAGACTGACGTTATTGCATTCGCAGCTCCGGTATCGAAGGGACTTCCCTGAAATTATCGTGTTTTCATAAAATTTTCGAAAGGAGAGAAGAAACACATACCACTACAGGATCACTGGGATATAAATTTGCAAGTGCTTGGAACTGAGCATTGCTTGCAGCAGGGAAGTAATTATTCTGTGTGAGGAGAGATCATATTCGCTGAGTCCGGAGAAATGTCGTCAACATTGACATACATGGAGATAGTTGACTGCCTCCTGATCGGTGCTACAGAAAACACATCTGAGTAAAGGGTAAATATACAAGCTAATGATGTATTCACGTCAGGTTCAATGTGGTTAACGAAAACAACCTGTGGAGTCGTCGTATATGATAATCAGAGTCAAAGCACGGAGGGAAGTTTGAGGTTCCTTACGTCGCTTCATCATCGCAGTCGCCGCTGACCAACGGGACCTTCATTGACGTCTAGCAAGAATTTCGGTCCAATGGAGGCAACCTACGTTGGAAAATGCCCCTTTTGGGATCGATGCCTGAGGGCTCTCCGTAATAAAGATGCCATCGACACGGGGCTGCCAAGCCAACTATGCGAGTAGAGTTGAGCAATTTGAAATCGGAATCAGATGAAACAACACACCTGCAAACTCATGAAGGAGAAAATAGATGGGCTTTTATTTACGGCGGCCTGGAAAGTATCGAAGGGAACGGCTTTCAAACACGCAAGGACGTTCCGTGACCCAGTGCAGTCAGTATTTGCTACGAGTTGGTCAAAGAAAGGTTGCCCCGTCGTGATATCGGATAGACCAAGCGGAGAACCAGATTCCTATGAGGGGAGAGATGCAGTGATGCGTTCAACACGTCTTCGAATAGAGAATCTCTGGGAGTTTACCATAAAAGCACTGCGGAAGAGTCCACCCTGGTTGCCACCATTTACAAAGAGGTGTAGAGCGACACTTATGGCCCCTGCGGACTCTCCCCAACTTAGATTATTGTCAGTGGAAGGTTTCTGAATAAAGGTGACCAATGAAAACATACATCGTCACTTTGGTTCGATCCCCACCAAATAGTGCGATGTTATTTTGGACCCATTGCATGCCAAACCGCTCTGTGACGTCTCATTATGCGTAGGTGTTAAATTGTCAAAATAATAAATCGTACGATCCCTTAGACCAAGATTACCAAGTCCTGCGGCCTTGATTTCCTCAGATGCTGCGAAACCAAACGCTTGAAGAATAAGAAGTCAATAACCTGAATAACCTTGCGTAAGTATCCATTACCATTTAATCTATAGTTCACAGAAACATAGATCACTGGTTCTCCTAATGCGATAGAGCGGGCAACGACAGTAGTACCATCATTTTGCGACGTGTCTCCATCTTCGAAACCCCCTCCGTAGATCCACTATCATTACATACTTCCGTTGGCCAAGGTAGTAGTTCCTCGGTTCTTAGAATGACTCACAAAAAGAACAGGAAGCTTGGCACCAGGAGGAATGACGGCTGGTTTAATGACATTGACGAACAAACAATTTTCAGACATATTTAGCGGCGCGGAAATGGGGAATATTGGTGGTAATTCCGGTATGGAAAGTACAGATAAATTCCTTGCCTGCTGTGGGCAAGCAGATCCAAATGCCGTGGCTTGCTGTATCCCTGGTAAATGTGCGGGGGTGCGTGGCAACTCGAAACGTCTAAGGATAGTTCAAATATATATCGACAATAAAAGCGAATTCGGACTCTCACCCTGCTGTAGCATACGGTATCCCCAAGAACTTATCTATCCCCTGTGTTGACAACCCTTGAAAGGTTCCATAGCTAAGCTTGACCGTGGGTCCAGCCGTTGCCAAATCTCCGGAATAAACATTGTTAGTGTTTAAGAGGACGAAAAGGAGGTAAAGAAAACGACGCATTGTCATTTACTAGGATTGAGCAGCATGGATCATACTTCTCTTATAACAATTCCAGATGGGCTTCGGGAATAAAAGTACCCGGACCATCGAACAAAAAACCTCTTCATAACAGACAGAACAATGCTTCCGATTAGACACCTGACTGTTAAAATGCCATTAGATTCCGAGGCAGAGAAAGGCCAAGTCACTGGAGCTTGTGGAATAACAGTCCCAAAATAGCACATATGTAGTGCTACCGACGTTACCACACCTGCTGCGTATAGGTACGGTGAGAAAGGTGTGGAGATGCTTTTCTTCTTTTCGAACCCGGAATCTTCGGCACACAAGTATTGAGTTCCTTCGCGGAATGATCCATCAATGATACTTGTACAAAGTCAAATTGCATTCGTATGAGACGGATCGCTCAAAATGTGTGACAGAATTGACAAAAGTATGCGGCAGAACGACGGGAGCTAATGCGCTATATTCTCCCAGAGTCTAAAGATACAAATAGTAAGAAATATTGGATAGATACAAAAACGAAAACAACCTTAGTCTTCAAACTCATTGCCATCCATTCGAACACCGAGAGTTTGCTTGATTTCCAAACCTAACTGTTTTCTTTTTGCAAGCTCAACGCGTTCACGTTGTACACGCTGTAGCTCTTTCAATTGCTCCTTACTAAGATAAGACTCTTGTTCAACCACCGTTCTCTTGTGGGCATTCGAATGGGCGCGGAAATCTGCGGTTGGGTCGTATCTGCACGGAAAAGACCAATTGAATACTCCCGAATTGAATCGAAGAATTGAACGCTTACGTGTCTTCATCTCCTTGAGGAACAAATTCTCCATTACGTAAAAGGGACATACGTGCCTCATATCGCTGCATGTCGTAGAATTTCTCATGGGGAAGAGTTGCTGTGCGGATGATTTAGATACGGACGTTTCTGGAAGTAAAAGACTCACCAGTATTGTAGTCCTCAACAAATCTGGCAAACTGCTTCTTCGTCTGGTCCTTATTCATTGTTTCTGGATTCGTCTTACACTCTTCCACTAGCCACGCTCTGAACTCCTCTTCCTTGTTATAGAGACTGAAAACATCAGTGAAGAGACTGGTTCGACAACCATAAGTATCATAAACTTACTCAGTCTCACTGATGATGCCGTACTTGCCCCATTGTGCAGTAACAGCTCCCGACTTTTTCTAAAATGTGGCCATTAAACCAGGTCCCTTTACAACCGATCTTACAAGATACATACCTTCTTCTTCTTCTTCTCCTCCTCCTTCTCCTCCTTCCTCTTCTCCTTACGCCCACGACTTCTACTATGACGTCTGCGTTTCTCCTTTCCTTTATGTCTACGCCTACTTTCTTCATCTTCGCCTCCTAAAGAGCTCGATGAGCTTGAAGCCCGGCGTCGCTTGTGCTTATCATCGTCCCTTCGATGTCTATGCGACCTTGACCTACTCCCAGATCTTGATCTTGAGTAGTCTTTCCTATGTGTATCGTCTTTCTCTCTTATATCACGATGCCTGGATCTGGGGCGTTGTTGGCTCTCGTAGGAGTGACGGTCAAGATCTCGTTCCCTAACACGTCCTCGGGAATCTTCCCGCCTCCCTTCTCTTTCTCCCCTTGGTCTTGGGCTTCGTGAACGTCTCCTATCGTAGTTGTTTGGCATTTTTGTGAAGATGAAGATGGGGTATAGAGTGACAGGGACCGCTGTGACGGGCGTCACTCTGACAACTGACATTCACAATGCTCACCTCACTTCTCGACAATTTATCACATATCACTCAGTACATGCCCTTTATCATTCCATTAGTTATTAATATAATAAAAGGTGCATTCTCAATATCGTCGGTCTGAGATACTTATTAACAGTAGATAAACACTATCTAGTTTCTATCGTCCTACAAGTTTGCCGGCTTTCCGTGAGATTATCTTTGGAATATCTGAAAAATAATCTATAAGTGGCTGTGGCTCTCAATTTCGATAGCATCACTGCACACACCCCATAAATTAATTGGTGAGCGAAATCTAAGCTGAGATACTAACGCCAAAAAAATTAGCCATCCATCTTTTTTTAGTGACATGGATTCAGATACCTTTTCGCTTCAGTTTCCGACAGGGATTTGCAAGGAATAGGGCAGGGTTACGGATACGGATCGAACAAGCCAGGCAACACAGCCAAGGCATATTTCTCCCCGTCTCGCTCAGCCCGATTTCTCGAGCTCGAGCATCTTCGGATCCAAAATGCTCGAGAAACAGTCTAAGAAAAACGGCGTTCAAGTGAATACTAGTCGTGTGTAGAGTGTTTCATCGAACAACACACTCATGAAGTTCGCAGATCTCTCGAAGGAAATCTATCGAGTTGGGGATGTCTTCTTGTTGAACCTCGCGTAGATCCAACGATACAGTCACCTTGATTCTGAATGGGTGTGCACCGAGTTTGTCTCCATTTGCGGGGGGAATAATATCGTTGTCCATAGTCTTTGGCGTTGTCGCGCACCAATCTAATGCCTGCCACCCTCTTTGAGGTTTAAAATGGCCTCGAGCCATATAACGAGGCTCTGATGCGGACGAAACGCGTGGTAAATATTCGAATTTGGTATTATAAGGCGAATCTTGTGTGGACGACGCAGAAACTGATCCGCTATTCATAGAAAGGTTACGGAGAAGGGTAGTGTCTTCAAACGGAGATGATGGTTCTGGATTGTGTATGGTAAGTTTGTAATAACTGAGGTTCTGTTAATTCACTTACGACCCGGCTGGCCAGGATTTCCTGCATATTCTGAAGTCATGGCACGGTTGGAAGCCGCCCTCTCCCCATCTTCCATAGCTAGGATATCTAGTCGAGTCAACTCGTCCAATCGAAGATATGTGTAAAGATCCCTCGGCAAAAAACCTGTCACCTTGGACACCGTTAACAAGAATGTCGAGTCATGCGAATGATAGCAGCAGTTCGTGAATGGCAGTGGTTGACCTGTTGGTACGAGTGGCTCCCGTTGTGGATGGTTTTGGGCAGGGAAAACAGGTATGTACATATTCTTCGTTACACCTGCAACAGGTATATCGGCCGCCGGAGTTGCAGACATGACATGGAATTCCACCTCATTATGGACTTGGTCGCTCGTCACTATTGGTCTTAACCCGACAACTGCTAGATATCTGACACGCCGAAACTATCAGTTTATTAAATTCAACCATGAAAGAAAAACTCACTTGCGAACCTTGAAGTTTGCACATTTTTGCCGCAGGATGTCATCGTCGGTCGATTCTAGCATTGCACTCGGGTCTAAAGATATGATGACAAATATACCATCTTGTAAATATGATAACTCTTGAGACTTTGAGAGATGATGCATGTCTTCAATCTCACGACCTGGATGGTCACAGAAAGGTAAGAAAAGATGTGCGTTTCAGCATATGACGGACACGAATCCCTTCAGTTAAATAGGGAGCACTTGAAATAGCGGGCATGAAGACGTGGTGAAAGCATTGGGTGGGCGCGATAGTGGAAACAATAGTCACTGTCATTGTGTCCGAGTCGCAGTCAAAGCCCGTCCACCCTTTTTTTGCGTGGACAAGGGCAGTGTCTTCCACAGAAACAATTATTGCCCACCCTGAAGGATCTTGAGCTTTAGTTTACTGTATTATTTATAATAAGCCACTGCAGCGGGAGGCACTTGCTGAAACCAAGCTTGTCTCTTCATTCAACATACTGGACTCCAGATCGTACATCATTGTGTTGAAAAATCTTCATAATAAGGTATCTATATATCCAGAGAAACAGATACATTCGTAAACTATGCTTGAGTAATATCGGAAGGCTTAATGTCATCGGTTTCAGTGTCTGGACTGTGGTCAGAGGCAGGCACAAACTCTTACCTAGTCCAGAACTTTCGTAAGAAACTCATCGATCTTCTTTCCATATTCCTCCACATGAGTCTCCAAGGCGAAATGCCCCGAGTCCACGAAGCGGACTTCAGCATCCTTCAGGTCCCTTTTAAAAGCCTCTGCACCTTCTGGGAGGAAAATTGGGTCATTCTTCCCCCAAATGGCAAGAAGAGGAGGAGATTCCTTCCTAAAGTATTCATGCCATGATGCATATGCTTCCACATTGGTTCGATAATCGAAGAAGAGGGAAAGTTGAATGATATCTTGGCCAGTGCGCTGGAGGAGGGAACTATCGAGGGCGTACGCCGCAGGATCAATACGTGACAAAAATTGTTCGGGGACTCCTTGGGTATATTGCATGATTGTTGCAGCCTCGGTGAAGAAAGGTAAAAGTGCGCGCGCTTCCGGGGACGACGCGTCGAACTTCGGAGAGGACTTCCAGTAATCCATTAAAGGATCCCAAAAGGAAGACAGGCCTTCTTTATACGCATTTCCATTTTGGCTTATAATGGCTGTTATCTGGGAAGGCCTTGAAGCAGCAAGACGGAAACCCGTCGGTGCCTACAGTGATGCGTTGGTGAATAGAGTCGAACAAACTACTTTGCTTATTGCTTACCCCATAATCAAAAACATAGACAGCAAAGCGACTAATCTTCAACACGTCCAAAAACGCTTGGATTGTCTTCGCGAGGTTGTCAAAGGTGTATTCATATTTTCGGCCATCAGGAACCACAGTAAAGCCGAATCCAGGAAGATCGGGTGCGATCACCCTATACTTCTTCGCTAGTAGAGGAATAAGGTTTCGAAATTGGAACGAGGACGCGGGAAAGCCGTGGAGAAGGAGAATCACAGGGAAAGAAGGATCGCCTGCAGCACGATAAAAAACGTCGACTCCATCAGCCTGGGCTTTCTGGAACTGGACAACCTCAAAATCCGACATCGCAAGTTATGCAGGGGATTGAGGGCTGTAGGGCTTATTTCTCTTTACCAGGGATCCCTGTTGCTGCCGATGGTTTATGTCGGTGAAAAGAAGACTCTTCTTATAGTGTCAGTTTAATTTCTCTTTAGTCATCTGATACGTGTCTGTTCCCGTTCTTACCAAGACACAAGTCTGCGTTTGTAACAATGAAGGGACCAGAGAAGGGTTGTCGCTTGGAGCACCTTCTTTCTCTGACTAAGACCTAAGCCTCCCGAGAACGAGAACGAGTTGGGCTTGTCTGGCAGATGCTTTGTAAGCCTAAGCGACCCTGCCCTGACGAAACAGGTATATTTTTACCCAACAATCTTTTCTCCATTTCTACCTGTAAAACCTCAGGAAAAAAAGGTAGAAATACATGCACATTGTATGTACCCATAGGTGTGAAGTTGAATCAGGAAGGGACGATGAACAGGGAGCAGGGAATCAATGATTTTCGGACAAGCGCCGGCAGATGGTTCCAGGAAGTTCAACTCCTTTTAGTTCCCAGACCACATCTAGGACCATTCAGAAGGCCTTCAGCGACGGATGGTTCTGGGAAGCCTTAGCACCTTTTGGCATGATAGCGCGCCGTTTTTTTCTCGCTTTTTGTGGGCCGCGGGCAGTTACTCATGAAACGTCGGATCGATGCATTTTCGACATATTAGCAGCGATATCAAACAGGGATTCTTACGGTTGCTTGACAATGGATATGAATTGACGAAGTTTACTAT
>Ga0157379_10004578_pt1 | contig 11864 bp, 14 predicted proteins | sample S25metaG_FD_121802 | JGI IMG/M metagenome (GOLD analysis project Ga0157379, IMG submission 121802) | Switchgrass rhizosphere microbial communities from Kellogg Biological Station, Michigan, USA - S2-5 metaG | ecosystem: Host-associated > Plants > Roots > Rhizosphere > Soil | place: USA... | reverse complement strand
TCAGTGCACAGAGTGAAAAAAAGCATCTGGATTGAAGTGTTTAATTAACGTACCCTCAAGGAGAGGCGAGAGAGATCGCGTGCAACAAGGTGGAAACAGGCTAAAGGAGGGAGACCGTTGTTACAATGAGTTTTAGAAGGTTCTTTGTTTGAAATTTGAGTATCATGAAAGGGTACACCCGCTATATACTCTGTCCTATTTACAGAGGAGGAATTGGCGACCGGCGCCGTTGCGTCAGCTCCTCCTAAAAAGGAAGGTGTATAGCCGGCCTGTAATTCCCAACGGGAATTACAGGAGAAGGAGGGAATGTGGAGGGGGTTGCTGTGAAGAGGGTGTTGGAGGATTGGTTTATTAGTGGGGATATTGGGAGTGTTAGGACTGGCCAGGGTGATGGAGGAAGTGCGAGTGCGAGTGCGAGGGAATTGAGAGGTGTAGGAAATAGGGGAGTCTGATGGGGAGGGGTGCACAGGAGTTGGGGGTGAGGGTGAGATGGTGGGTGTTGGTATGGGAGAGCAGAGAGCATGAGTCCTTATAATTCCTTGTGTGTTGCTTTAATAGGTTTGCTGTTGTTTTATGGTCCCCATTCAATCATATCTGCAATTCATTTTGTTGTCTATTCTTTTCCGGTTTTTGTGTGTTTATATTTTTGTTTTTCTTTGCTTTTCTTTCATTCTTGTACATGTCATACCCCTTCTTTGCTTTTATTTTACAATTCCCTCTGTGTACCATACCTTGCCATTTATGCCCCTCTCCTTCACCTAACCCAGATCTTTCCGTACATATTGTTGATTGCCTGTCCCCTCCCTTTCTGCTTCCTTGGTATCGAATGTTCTCTCCACTTCACTCTGTTTAGACAACAAAACATCCCCTTCTTGCTTCCCGAATATGTTCCCAAATATGCTGTAGTTCAATATCTTGATGATCTTTATTGTACATATTTTTGTGGTTAGTTAATCAGTCAGTCTTCTTTAGCTGTGCTTATGTGTTTACATTGGAATATATTGATTGGCTCTACAATTATTTCATTTTTGTATGATTACAGCACTAATGAGTTTTGAGTTCATCCGGAAAGTTTACACTCGGTTAGAATAAACTATGAATAGTATAAATGATAGGTGGGCCTTACAGTGATATGCTGGACTATGTTGCATAGCCATTAAACGGCCAATAAACCATATAGCTTCTATAGTTATGGTGTGTGTCAAGTTCCCTGATGCTTCTGAGCTCTCATGATGACACATGAGGAAATTTATATTCCAGCTAATCACTGCTACTCATCCTCCTTGGCCTATCATTTACTGATTCATCTGGAGCAAATAAATATCAAACATCTCTACATTTCTACAAAATTCCAGGCTGATTGTAAATTCAGGATGAACTTTTCCCAACCCTTTCAGCATCTCAGTGCTCTCCGAGTCCAGTAAAAAAATGGTGTGCTCCTGTATCTTGGTTCCAGGATGAGATCCTTTCCTTCGAACTCCTTTAGTTTTACTAAAGAGTCCAACTTGTTGCAGGAAGATAGACAGGATTGTAGCATTGTGTAGAGACTAGATGGAGACACATACATGCCTTTGAATGTTAAGCTGACCAGAGATAGCAATATAGCAGGTTGATCAGCATGATTAAATATTGCTAGAAATTCACCATCCATGCACATCTGCCCTTTCCCCCGGATATGCAGTGTTTCCAACAAGGAAACCAATCCAATAATTTCACAGAAATCATTGGCCATGGAGTGTATAACAGAAGGCAATTGAATGACGAGATACTGAAGTGAAACCTGCAACAAAGAGTTGATCCAATGCAAAATCTGTAAGAGAGGATTGCAAGAGGGAGTGATCAGAAGGTCTCCATAGTTCATGACAATGGGTTCCAAGGATTTGAAGTTAGGTGTTTGAAGGTTGAGGAGGATGTCATCGAGTTCTATTGCAGAGTTGTAGCTGTAGCTAATGACTAATGACTTGAGGCAGGTATGGTATACCAGGGATGGCTGTGGTAAATTCTGTGGTACATTCCTCGGAACCTCCTTAAGCATGACTATGAAAAAATCCAAGTTAGGATGTTGGTTGAGAAATGAGACCAACTCTCCAACCAGCATATCATAATCAGGCCCATGGAATCGGCACAATTGCTGAGGCGTATGTTTAACGACGTCCAACCATTTAAAAGGAATACCCGCCACATATAGGTCAGTCAAAGCAGGAGTGCAAAATTCACCCAGAGCAGATGAATCCACACCGAAGCCTGACCAAAAATTCCGTAATTGAAACATGCGTAGAACGGGTGCCTCCAAACATATTCCCGCGGGTAGCAACCATAGCCAGTGGGCCATAAGGAGTGAGAGAGACGTCAAACGGTGCATATGGGTGGCCATGAGATGGAGAGCTCCCCGATTCTTTTCAACCCTCCACCCCGACACTTTCCAGCTTGTGTTCCAAAAAAGATGGATGTCTAGCGGTAATGCTCTCGAATGTCGTAACCACATCGGCAATATCTTGTCCATGCGAAGAAGAGCTTCCTCTACATGGACTAATCTTTGAATATTTCAGGTGTCTGGAAGGCGACACGACGCCATGTTTTACAGACCCGAAAAAGGACCAGCGGAGGAGTATCGGGAGACAGAGCATAGCGATTACGGTGTTCAATTTGGTCTTCCGCATTGTCGTGAGGTACTGGTTCTACATAAGCAGCATAGCAAAATATCTCTCCAAGAATTTCTTCTGGTATGCCCCGAATTGGAGCCAGATCCGATTGTTGTATCGCTTGGGTTTCAGCTTCTAAAAGCCTTCCACCTATCCATGAGTGACAACGATATTTGTTCCGCCATCTGGTCATTGCACAAGAGAGTGAAAAAAGCATCTGGGTTGAAGTAATTAATTAATATACCTACAAGGAGAGACGAGAGGAATCGTGTACAACAAGGTGGAAACGTGGCCTAAAGGAAAGACGAGAGGAACCAGCAAAGGTCAACTTCCAAGCGGGTCACATTGCCGTCACATTTTCTTCGCTAACTCACCAGTACACTATTAAATATTGAAGACTCGTCACTATTTCGTAAAAGAGGAATTCATATGTCTGGAGATCCAAGAGTACAGACTTAAAGAGGGGAAAAGATGTCGTTGCATTGCCTTTGGATACTCACAGGAGAATCTTTGCAGACCTATGAATGTCCAAGTTTGTTTAGGCCTGATATCCCTAACTTGATTCAAAATGTTTAGTATCATTTTATCCATCAACTAGTAGTAGGGGGGACCGGGGAGAAAAGAGCATATCCCCATGATTTTCCCCCTGTTATCCCTACTTCCCGTTCTGTACATATATTCCTTCCTCCCTTTTCCATTCTCCCGTTTCTTATCTAATATCTCTCTAATTACATCTAAATAGTTTCTCCACTCCTCACTCGTTAAACCAGTAACGTCGTAGTTCTGATACTGGCATGCTTTTGGAGTAACTTTGGTAAGCGTCGATAATATATTACAAGGTATTGTCGACTGGCATGCACATACAAATGATATTTCTATACATAAGTACATTCTGTGAGGGCTTCATAAATATTCCCAGGAGAGTATTTTTCATATCGCAGTCATCATAAATCCGAAAGGAAATACGGATGACGGGAGGGATCTATAATGCATATATATTCGAGCAGGCGAAATCTGGCAGGATTTTATTCAAGTTAACATACCTGTTACGCTGGTGCTACTCCTCATCTTCATCTTCGTCGTGTCTCTGAGATGTCAATCGGTGCAAGTTCCACAAGAAAATGGTGTAAGTCAACTTCCAAGTAGGTCACATCGCCTGTCACAGATTGCTTAAAATTCTTCACTTGCGAACAAGGAGCAAGAATTTAATAAGCTTTCGTCTTTTAAATACTTTAGAATCGTAGCCATTTAAGTTTTCCGCATAGTTTCATCGATTAAATGAAAGCAGAGTAGATCTTCCAGGTTACACGTGTCGTGACATGCGAGTGCTTGGAAATATTAAGTCTTCCTTAGACAGCAGATTGATTAGGAGGCAAGGCAGTGAGAATGTGGGCACAAGGCACTTGATTGATGTCATAGAGAGCTAGAGACCATCGAAACGTGGTGCTTTGGTCAAAGAGCGGAAGACCATCGTCGAATGGTTGCCCACCCGACAACAGGGTCACATCTGATAACAACCTAGTCCGACCAGAGCATTTCTTCTATAGTATCCCGATAGAACAGAGTAGCTTCACTTAGTGAACAGGGGTAACAGACGAGAATCGCTGAGCAGAATAGTATCCATATATATATATAGAAAATTTCCGGCAGCGATGCTGGGATCGTCAACCTGAGATGTTTTGAATAGAAGGAGATACTCAAGAGATAGCAGTGATCTTGGCTTATTCACCTGTCATGGAACAGACAGGGTCTAATCCCATCATCGTTGAGACCCAGCTGAAGTTGGATAGTCCCCAGCGCAATAGTAAGGAGAGATGCCATGCCCTGTGGAGCAGCTCAACTCTTTTCCGTTCCATAGCTCCGATGTCGAATGAATTGCGGTGTTTGCTGCCCAGATAACGCATCAAGAACATCGAATGCTATGGAGCCCTGCTGGCGAAGCTTCTGGTCACAAAGCCAAAGAAACGCATCTACAACAAAGCCAAAGTCATCTCACCCACACCAATAACATAATATCTCCACCCCATGCACGATTTATTTTGATTATCGTGTTGCTTCTATATCATAACAACTCGAGTATCAATTCCTCTCTAATGGTGCGCCTCCTGTTTAGGGAAATCCGCCTCCAAGAAATGAAGGAACTCTTCAGCACCGCCAGCAACTTCGCCCGAGGGTGATGCAGAAGGAGCAGCTTTGCTGGAAGTGGGTACACCGGGCTCAGCAGCGTCGTACTTGGCGAGTTCCGAGGCAAAGTCGGCGGGGAGGGCGGGAGCTTGAGGGGCAGAAGGGGCGGAGAAGTTCTTGACGACGCCGACGTGGGCATCCTTGGCCTAAATAGATGGAGATATGAGCCGGGTGAATGAATGAGGGTTATGGCAACGTACAGCTGGTGGGGGCTTGTAGCCTTTGAGTTCGCGGAGGTAGATGTCCTGCACTAGATCTAAGGAACAAAAGCAACGTGCTTAGTTACATTCCAGAGCAAGAGAGAGAGGATGTTGAGCGTACCCTTCCGGATGACAGCAGACGAGGCAAGACCCCTCGAAAGCCGTGTACGAGTCTAAGAAAAGAGCAAAATTCATCAACATTGTGCAAAGTATCCTCAGAACGCTACTCACAACAGCGACAGCCTGTCTAGCGAGCATTTTACGACACTCGGAAATATCAATTGACTGGTCTGTCGAAAACCAGGGAAAAGCGGATGGATACGGGCAAACGGTCACACAGTCACCTGTCACAACCCTCGCCGCATTTCCTTCCACCGTATATCGCCTTCGGACCCTTCAGTTACCCACCACCTATACCATCTATAACTATGTTATCTACTAGATTTTCGCGCTCCGCAGTGGTTGCCATTCGTGCTGCTCCGAGGCGGTTTATGTCCTCAGGCGACGGCGCTGCTCCACCCTCGGGCAGCGTCTCAAAGGGATCCGCATCGTTCAAGTGAGGTATTTCTGGAATGGATGTAGGATGGATGTTGATAATGTTGATAATGTAGCAAGCGCGAAAAATCCCAAGAGGGTAGGTGTTCTTCGAGGCTTTAATACGCACCATATCTGACTAGCTTATCCAGATCAATACGTACGTCAGAAGGAGCAGGACGAGCTGAAGAAGCTCAGGGAGAAGGTATGTTCATTTCACCTCTGGAAACCGTATATCAGTTAACGTGTTTCACTCCACAAAGATGGCCCAAATGGAGAAAAAGATTGTAAGTGTTGTCGTCACTGTGCCGCGGAATAGCCCTGATTCGTATTATTTAGGAAACCCTGGAGAAGAAGAAAGAGGACAAAGCCTAGATCTTCCTTAAGAAGACGATATGGGAGCATGGCGGAGGTGAGCTATTCATCATAGGTGCATCACCCGACTGACATGATGATAGTATGATGTATGATGTATCGAGGCCTCATTACCCTTTGAATCCAAAACAATTGACTGTTATGATGCAAAGATCCGTTTTCAATGTGTCCGATTCCGGACAATGCGCAAGAAACAGTCTGCTTCTGGTTTACTGTTTTCAGGTCCTTTCTTCAGTACTTTTATCACTTTGCAACCTCTTCTGAATCCAGAAGATCGCGGTTAAGTTCTCATTCGTAAGCTCCAGCACTATTCGGGTTGTATAACAAGGAAGGCACAAACCGCGGCAAAGGTTCGGAATACGCAGTGTATGACTCTACAAATAAAGAGCACAAAGTCTTTGTGATACAAAAGGTCACAAGCACAAATAGCGTATCTCCGCATTCGGAGATACCATCCACAGGGAAAACGGATACCGATAAACCGTCACCGGTAACGGCCCCGGCATATCTTTCGACCCTCCAGATTCCGCTACTACTTAAATCCTTTCTGTTTTGACAACCTTACACAAATATGTTGTCCACCAGAATTTCACGCTCTGCAATCCTCGGTATCCGCTCCGCTGCAAGGCGATTCATATCAGGCGAAGGTACTGCTCCTGCTGCTGGTAGCGTCTCGAGGGGATCGGCCTCTTTCGGGTGAGTCTTTCATGAAATGGACGCGCCGCGGATGGTGAACGCTGATGACTGTTCTAATTGTAGTAAACGTGAAAAGGCCCAAGAAGGTACAGGCCTTTCGATAATGCTATGGCAGGGACAATATTTGACTCCTTTATCCAGATATGTATGCTAAACAAAAAGAGCAGGAGGAGTTGAAGAAGCTCCGAGAGCAGGTATGTATCATTCATTCATGGTTCATTTCTAGACATTGTATGGCGATTAATGTGTTCCGCTATACAAAGATGGCGAAGATGCAGGAACGAGTTGTAAGTGCTGTTGTGCCTTCGCTAACGTATCCAAGTTGGTCGTGGTTCTGACTAGTATTATCTAGGACACCCTGGAGAAAGAAAAGGCGAATAAAGCTTAAGAATCCTTCAAAGATGGTGATGTTGAAATATGGCAGAGGTCTGTTATTCATGGCTAAATCTATAACCAAAGCTGACATATACTAGTATACGTATGATGTATCGAGGCATAATTACCCTGTGGATACAAACCAGTACATAAGTCTGATACAAAATTTTGGTGTCTTTGGCGTCTCCTGTGTATCAATGTCGGAAGACGGGCTCAATCGTATTGTCCTTATTACTTGTGTTCGTTTCCCATTGGCGTTTCTCTCACTTTGTGACGTCTTCTCATTCCGATGTATTAAAGCTTCGTTCTAATTGCTTATGTGTAAGCTCTAATACTCTTCAGGCAATGAAGACACGCAGTATGCAGGCGATCGCTATAATGTACGCATCCCCCAAAGCACAAATGCTACTTCAAGAGCTCTCGGCCAAACTCTGATCCACGAAACCCTTCACCACCATTTGCTTCCAGTTCAATAATGTTGTTAGGAAAATATCGAATCGTGAGTATACATAACCAAGCTTTTCCCCGTAAGTCCGCATTATATCCACAGCATGTCCTCAAACCATTCCCCCGGCCTGTAACCCATTTGTTGCAATGGAACTCGACATTCACTTGAGTCGTTCAATTGATATTGAGCCGAGGTCTTTTTCCACTAGCGAAATAATCAACCCTGTAGATCCAAACCACGATGTACTCCATCATCAACCCCATGACAAGATTTTTTTTCCAGTCGCCGTTGAGGGATGAGAGTTTCGAAGGGGTTTTGGTAAATGCGCCTAGGAGCGAGTAAAGGACTCGAATAGTGAGGAATGGGAGTGCGATTGAAAGGAGGCGAAGTATCTGACGGTGACAGGTGAGTCTAAGCCATTACCATTCAATAAATTGTATGGTTAGATCCACCTTTCTCTGATTTACAGCCATTCTATTTTTCTGTCCCCAAAGGAGAATATGAACAATGAACAGTCCAATATATGCTCCCAAGAAGAGTAGAGTTGCAATACGGGTGAGAGTATGGCCTTTGTCCACGTCTAACGAGGAGCAGGCTTGATTCCTCCCATTATACCCAAAGCAACGCCTACGGTGACTGCGCCGTGTATTCCGAAGCCTACGAGTCTCTTCTCTTCAAATGAGGAAGTACATCGGCGACACTAGGAGAAATCGGTGTGGGCGTTAGGGATGAAGGACTGGATACTTACATATTACCAACAAAAGGAGCAGTAGTCAACAGCAATCGACTCAGACCAAGACCTTGTACAACCCCTACAACAGTAATTAACCCGAATGATGGGTTTATCGTCGTCTGTGATATAATGATCAAAGTAGCGCCAAGAATTCGAACTTTGAGATTGTGGGTGAGAGACTGAAAATAGTGATCAGGGAACACACTTACCTATGGCAAAGAAAACGAGTAGTATCCAGCCTACTCGACGATTAAAATCATCCTTAAAGTTAACAGCAAAGGCAGTAAGTAAAACGAGGATGTAAAATCATATTACGGCAATCGTCAATTTTCCGAAGGCATTCAAAGGCATATCGAATCTTAGGTGGAAGCCTGGCTTCAGAAATGTGCAGTTTAAAGGGCTAAGGGGGAATTAGCACGTTGATACGATAAGCTACCAACATCCCTTGTTTCCTGCTTTTAAGTCTACTTTCACCTTTCGTACTTTTGCCGCAGTTTCACAGGCATGGAGTTTGGAAAGCTGTGTAGCTCGAGAAGACCATTTTAACCTCCTCCACCATAGCATTACTACTAAGACATTAACAAATCGTAAATATATATACAAGCAATCTATTTTTTGTAAGTTCGCGTTCTAGAATGATCTGAATCACCGCCTTAAACTGCCCTTCCAGGCTTGTATACGTTTCGCAGCCTGCCATCCGCCTGAACTTGGTAAGCCTCGTTCGAAGGAGTTTGGGATAGGTAATACTGAGATTCTACCTTCTCCTCTGGTGTGGTAGTCATCCCTCCGTAAATATATGTCCAAACCACGATATACTCCATCAGTAGGCCCATGACAAGGTTTATTCTCCAGTCGCCATTGAGAGAAGAGAATTTCGATGGGGCTTTGGTAAATGCACCAAGAACGGAGTAAATGACACGAACACCAAGGAAAGGGAGTGCCACAGAAAGTTGCCGAAGAATCTGGCGGCAACCAAAAAAAGATGAGACTAAATCGAATAAATTGTGTGGTAAACTCACCCTTAATTGATTGACAGAGAGTACAAGCTTCTGCGTCCAGAGGAAAAGATGAAGACCAAATAATGCAAGGTATGCTCCCAAGAAGAGAATAACACCAATATGTTGGTCCTTATGACCTTCCGCCTGATCAGAAGGGTTGCTACTGGGGGAGATGTGGATGCCTCCTATTGTGGCCAATACAACACCTCCCGTAACTAGACCATGAATTCCGAGATGGGCAATTTTTTTAAGATGAGGGAAGAGATGATTGAAACTAGACGGAAAAAAAAATATCCGCGTCAACAATAGGGCTGCAGTTGAACAGATTATATGCTCACATTCCAGTCACAAAAGCTGCGGTCGTTAACAGCAATGGACTTAGACCAAGACTTTGGACAATTCCAGCGGCAGTAAGCAGTCCATCTGAGGGATTTTTCGACGTTTGGGAAACGATTGACAGAATAGCTCCAAGAATTCGTACTATAGAAACAATACGTGAGTATATGGAAAGAAGGAACATGCTGAAGGGAAGAATACCTTGTGAAAAAATAAAGAGTAGTATCCAGCCTACTCGTCGATTAAATCCATGTTTAATAGTAACAACGAGAGCCATAGCTAAAACAGGGATATAGAAAACGATTTCGGCGATCGCCAACTTTCCGAAATTGTTCAACATCGTCAGCGTCGTCGAAGTGTGGCTGGTTCGGAAAGATAGGATCCAAGGGATGGCGAGATCTTTGACACAATGAAATGACAACCCCCATGGTTTCCTGCTTTTAAGGATCCTTTCACCATTAACTCTTTTCTGTCTAAGCGAGTCCATCGCGGAAGGCAGTGCAGGAGTGCTACGGAGGGACAGCCAAATTTGTATATGCTTGCCAAAAATAAGTGACGGCTGTGAGGCGGCAGGACTGCGGCGGTTAAGTTGGACCCAGTTGATGGACTTGGGGAACGGTAGTATGGCTCGGGGTAGAAGTAACGGAAGGCTATGCGGATATCTTTGTCGCTCCAACTGTGATTTAATTTTAGAAACAGGAGGATGCAGACATCCTTTCACCGGGTATATACAATAGGTATAAAAATGAAAGTGCCGCGCGCCCGAGTGCCCAGTAAAACTCGGAGCCGCGCCTGTGTATTTAGATGTCAGAAGCTCTTAGAAACATATATCCGCTAGAAATTAGGGGACCGGCAGAAGTGGCCATGGTATAGTGGGTATAGTGTTCCGAAATAATCGTTGAATCTCCTTTAATAGGATTGTAGTTTAATTCTCAATCAGCTCAGATCTTTTACTTCATCAAATTCTCTAACTTTCCCGAAAAGTTTCCACCATATTTTGTCAAAAGTAAAATTGGGAGATTGGGAGGAGAAAAAAATCAAGGCTCTGTGTCCCTGGGAACACAGAGCTTTGAATTATTCTTTTTTTTTCAGATTCATTGCCGCAAACATTCATGTTCGCTCCAAACACTTTTCCGTTTATAAGATGACTTTTAGTATTACAGACAAAGTATAGAAGAAGAGTCAGAATGAACAATTAAAGGGGATGACCCATCAAGGTACATCAATGGACGGAGTGATGAGCAGCGCACTTTCACATTCGCACTTTTACATTCGCATTAGGCGACTTTCACTTTTACACTTCTTGTCAGTGAAACGATCCGTGGTGCTGGTTCGTGGAGCTTCCTCTCGCGACGCTGTCCGAACTTCGAAAGGACGCCAATCTACAATATAGCCTTCCCCGACCGGTATGTAAAAATGAAGCTACCGAACGGTCTACTCTCTGTTCAAATCCGGAAAGCGATCCTTGCCGTTCAGCAAGAACCATTTTCGTCGCCCCCTGATCTTCTGGGATGTACACTGGGGAGGATATATCCGGCTGAGAACGGTTTCTCAGGCAACAGGATGAGATTTGATTCAGAACTGTGTCTCTTTGTATTGCACTGGTTCCTAACAGAGTAAATGTGACTAATGATTTCTCCATCTTTATTGCAATAAACAATCGCTCTTTTAACACCTCGACTGTAGAAATATTCCCGATTTAGACATTCACCACTCAGAATATCCAGTAAAATGAAGGTATGTGTTTCCGAGGGGTAAAGAAAGATCGGTTCTGGGACGAAGTTAATCGTCTATCACTCCATCTCATCCTACGTTTGTGGGTTGACTGTCCAGAGCCACATCGCTATCCGAAGATGTACAGCGGTTAGATGATTCTTAATAGGTATATTTGGACCAGGATTAATAACCTTTTGATTCATCACTGACACTTAATCTTTCTATTTTCAAATCGCAGGGAAAGGATTGTCTGTGCATCTCATCTCAATACGCGAGATAAGGTGACCTCACACAAGCGAAACGCATGTCGAAGATCTTGTGGAGAAATTCAACAAATAATATTGATACACAGAAAGATATCCCGCTACTCTAGAGCATTAGGAATAGCCAATTTGGAAGTATATACCATCAAAAAATATTTCGTGCGGTGGTCTCTAGCTTGCCATTATACAATCCCGACTCTGTAACTCCCGTGTTGCTGCAACTGCACTCGAGACTCATTCCCGTTAGTGAGTTCATACTGAGCTGCTTTATTCGCTGGAGAAGTGGTCAACCCCCCATATATGTATGTCCACACCACAATGTATTCCATCATCAAACCCATGACGAGATTTATTTTCCAGTCCC
>Ga0157379_10004574_pt1 | contig 11870 bp, 12 predicted proteins | sample S25metaG_FD_121802 | JGI IMG/M metagenome (GOLD analysis project Ga0157379, IMG submission 121802) | Switchgrass rhizosphere microbial communities from Kellogg Biological Station, Michigan, USA - S2-5 metaG | ecosystem: Host-associated > Plants > Roots > Rhizosphere > Soil | place: USA... | reverse complement strand
CTCGGCGTATGTCCCGCTTGTCGTAACGCCGAGTCAACAATCTCTGGATCGGAACTTCTTCGCGGTGTGACCTTCACCACAATCTCGTTTTCTCCAGGCTTTCCTCCAAGGTCCTTCCACGCGCGAGCTTTCTCCTCGTCCCCCCACTCGTTATTCAAACCACCTTCCTTTGCCACAGCCCACGACCACAATAATCCTTCTCTCCACCTCTCGACGACGGAATGAATGAAAAGGAAACCCATGTAGACGTCAGGATGTCCTGTTTTTAATCCTCGGAAAGGATGTGTAGATGTAACAGCAAATTCGCTTTGCCAGATAGTATTGAACTCTTTCAGTAATCTGGAGGAAAGTGTCTTTGCTGTATGGGCGATGTAAGGACGTTTTCTTGGGCCAAATCGGATACCTATACAGTTATGCGTGGTTATTAATAAGATATCAGATCCGTTATCATCGAGCATACTAAGGAGGTAGTTCGTAAATTCCAGGGGGATCCATTCACCAGTCGCGGAAGCCGTGGGTTGTTGGACGGCACTGACAAGGAGGTCTGCTTGCATTCTCAAAACGATCCCATATGCTGGACGATTTTAATCCCACGCACGCATTTATCGGAACCAAACCAATACTTACAAGATGTGTAGAAGTCCGCGGCTGAAAGGTCCGCCATCATATAGACGTCATCATTCTGGAAAATCATTAGCATATATATATGCGCAATATCTTATGAACAGAATGTACCATGTAAATGCTATAAAGCGATATGTTAGTCTAATATGAAGTATTGAAACATTGATAAACATACAAAGCATCGGAGAGTTCCATATTCACGATCTGACTCTCTATTGCCAGGCTTCGCTCAAATTAATTATATTTCGTTGGCCTATATCAATCAGTTACTTGCCTATTAAATGTAGCTCCGTCATATGTCTTGAATATTTGTGAATGAAACGCCATTTTGAGGTTGATGTTACCGTCTGTCCAGTCGGGTGTCGACTCCAAGTCCAGCCAGGATGGCACTAGGCCAAGGCGTCTCTGCGCTGCAGAGACAAGACCTCTTTTGGGTACAGGGGAAAAAGGAAAGTCGGATGTTAGGATATGTAACTGTCGAGTACTGTTGCGAAAATGACGTAAAACTGAACGGACGGAATGCCGTAGTTCATCGTGATCTCTGAGGGATTCATCAGTGGTTGGACTCTAAATTAAAAAAAAAATTCGCACCTGTATAGTCCTGTATCTGGGCGTGAAGCCGCTGGGAGCTTTGGGTTGGTTGTACGTACAGTTCGCGACATGGACTCCATAAGGAGCCTGTCCGACCCATTGACCCATGTCCATACAACGTCCAAGGGTGTCTCAGAGCCTGTGAAGCACGGAGCCCCTTTGGAAAAGTGATCGTCCAGACATACGTCGGGCAGCAACAGTCTCCCCTCGGGTAATGCGACCTCGTTCTTAGTGACAGTAGAGTCTTTGGACCGGAGCACATGACTTGGCGGCTCGAAGAGTAGATAATGCGGGTCTTCTGGAGGATAGGTTAGAGCAGATGCATCCAGTTCGATATGATCCCATGTTTGGTCTTGAAGTCCTAGTTTATTCGTCGCAAGATGCGAGCCACCTATTCGATTGCCTAAACAGAGGTAGAAGGTGATGGCGAATGTGGAAGTGGTCAAGAACAAGCAACGACGCTTTCGGAAGAAGGCTGGTATGGGCCCCTTCGTGTCGTTGGTGTTGAAGGAAGGAGGAAGCATTATCTTGTCTCCTGTCGTATAAACGTCTTCAGTGAACGTAATTACCCAGAAAAAGTACAGATGCTCGCTGTTGAATGCAATGGGTAAGTAACTGTGAGCAGTTAGAGTACAATGACGTACAGAAAAGCGGTTTAAATCCTGAAGTATATGCTAGAGATGTTTAAGGAGAGAGAAGAAGGGATGGTAAAAGAATGACCACCCAAGGTCAAAACTGGACCTTTCTGAGGGCTATCGGCATCTCTTTCGGAACTGCGGATGGACTTCACTAGTCCAGCGGCATCTCGATCAAAAGATATCTTTGACGTTGTCATTCCTCAAATAGAAGGAAGTGCAGAAAACCATTAAGACTCGTGTGCCCAAGCACCGGGGCCCAGACATCAACTTTTCTCCTATAACAAAATAGTTGGATTGATTCTTGGTTTTTCTCAGCACGTTTCTCTCCAATACGGAGCTCCTTGGGCTGATAACGCAACTAAGGGTGTTATCACAGCACACAGCTGTTGTCCGGCACCAGGAGGTGGCTGGTTCTACATTTAGCTCCCTGTTATAAAGCCATTTATAAAGTGAAGACCGAACTCAATGCCGGTTGATACCATCTGATGTTCTATCTCTCTTTCTAAACCGAAAGAGCAAAGGCACTCGCACAGACCCCTCTTCTGTTCCAATTTTAAGCCCAGCCGAAGCCGGCAAGGTATTTTTGCAAGCTCCTGGTGCTCAAGATGGAACCTGCCGAACTATCACTGAGGCGAAAATTAAGTGAGATGATGGGATAAACAGCAGGCAAAAGCTGTGAAGAAGTTTTCAAAATTCATGCACCCCGCTCCTCTTGAGTCGTGCCCAAAGCAAAGGAGACCTCAAGCAGAATGCAAGGCACCCTGGATGCGTAGGGTATTTATATGAAACGGCAACCAGCATGTCAGAAATACCAGGAAGTACCTTGATAATAATAGTGGCTTCATTGTTCCTGGCGTTTTTGGCAGTCATACAATGATACAGAGGGCATTATTGGACATGCCCAAAGGACTATAAATATCTTTCAGAGAGAAGCAATCCCTTCATTTTCTTGCTCAGGGGGCCTATGTAGAAACCCGGAACCAACATTCCGATGTTCTTGATGACTAAGACTACCTATTAAGCATGACCACTGGGGTGGAGCGCGAGCAGACTAATATTCTCGGCAGAAAGTTTATTCATTCCTAATATTTAATGGCTCATTCCCGGCCTTCAGATTTATCACAACTAACTCTCCCCTGAACCCCTAGTAGCCGCTTACCTGTAAGACATAAGACCTAAGTGGACACAAAAACGACTCCTGCGGAATTTCCCCGCGTCCCAACTTCACTAGCGGCGTGGTTTCCGATTTCAAAGGGGAATTCACAAGTTAATTCTGATCAGTCCTGAATGATAATTGTGCATTTATTAAAAGGAGAACACACTACTCACGGATTCCCAAGTGCGATTTTCGTTCTACAGTAGCCGGCAATTAGAATGGCACTCGAATATTTCTGTGAGAATTTGACATGTACTGTGCCACTGTAAACCTCTGCTCAATGCTAGGACCCAGAAATAACTTGTCTCAAAATCCTACTAATATATTTAAATTTTGCCATCTAATTTACTTCAATCTTCTGTTCCAATGCATTCCCTTCTCTTTCTCTCTCCCAATCATTTATTACATTCTTTAGTGATCAGTCCACCGTCAGGGAAAGTGACTAATGTTTCTGCGCTGATATAGTCACGAAGCTATAATGCCACTGGAACTTTACTTGTGACTTCTCGGCCGAAACACTGTCGCGCTGTGCATAGGGGAATATGTAACTACTAGTCTATGGTACCACCCACATTCCAGACCATCTCGGATCCGAAATGACGGGGAGATGTGTTGGATTTACGAGCGCTCAGCAAGTCATATGTATTGAGCTCCGTTCCGCGGTGTGCACCAGTTCCTTTTGTTTTCCATTTTCGGTTGTACAGCATATATTCGCTTTACAAGTAGATTACATATCATACATACGGTATCCGTTTGCCTCACGAGCTCACCGAGGTCAAACGTAAATTTACTCTTTTATTTGTGTCTTGTGACGCTTATTTCAACAAGAGGGAGTGCAACTGCAGCACAGAACCGCGTATTTGGGACATATACAACATAGACTGTTGCCAAGGAAGATTTATAGAAAGTTGAAACAACCTAGACCTGTGATAAAGTCCAGCCTCTGTGCTCAGATTAGAAATCATACATACATGGAATAAGCGACATTATTAAGTAGAAATACACATAACATACGGGACTCATTGGGTAAATTTGCGATGTCTCCCACTGGGTCAATGTTCCTACAAGACGTAAGGGGAGACATCTACCTCAGCCCTGCTCCTGCCGATTGCAGTGTTTGGGTTGATTGGATAACAAAGGAGTTCTTCAATACGAGGTTTCGTCGTCAGGGAAGTGTGTGGAATGATTGATTTACCGACGGATAGGAACCCTCTTGCTTTTCCCATTTTGCTTTACGGTTCCATCGGTTATCTAGCCAATCTTCAAGCAATTCATTAACTTCCTCAAACCCATATGCAATGTTGTCGTTCAGACATAGTAGTGCCTGGCATAGGTTTGTTCAATAAATAGAAGAAATGTGTCCTCCGAGTCAATGCTTACCACTTCGCCATCAAGATCTATTCCTTCAAGGTGACTCTTCGCTGAGTAGTCGTCCGTTATCATATGGAACCTGGTGGGTGTTTGACCTTCATGAGCAAGTGAAGAATCAGCATCTTCTCAGAAAATTGATCGAAGGGAGATACACACCAATTACAAACTTATATCTTTCTAATAATCTCAGCGTCCAATGACGTATGTTGGTATTACCCTGCAACGGTAAAACGCTCTGTAGTGAGAAGTTTCCATCGCGCCAATTAGAAACCAGTGGAAGGTGTGGGATGTTCATCAGGTCGACTCCCGTTGTTGTAGGTTCATCTTCCGATTCTTTCGTGAACTTCAAAGGCTGGCTATATGTTCGACCCCTCCCTGGAAGAAACGCGGACAATCCCCCCACCCCGCTCACGGATCGAAGGGCGTCAATGACTAGGAAAGTTAGACAACAATGTCTTATAGTGCAAGAATAAGCTGCTCACTGCAATCTCCACATGCAACATTTTCTCGGAAGGCAATGTGGGTTAAGAATTCGCTTGCTGACCCAATTCCTGGCCAATCGAAACATCTCTGGTAGTCGATTTTGCAGAGCACACCTTCACCTATACCATTAGCCCTAAAGTTCGGCCACGCTGGATCATTCTTCTCATTGAAGTAGCCATATGGATATCCATCACTGCTTACTATCCAGCATTCCTTAGCATTGACAGTATTATCATCGGAAGGGGACAGCATGCGGACCGAATTCATAGGTTGTCTTTCCGCTAGGAATATAGCCAGCCTCTCGAAGCGTCCAATCAACAACACGTGGATTTGCACTAAGTCGGGGCTTCATAAACACCTCTAGCGCACTTTCTCCAGGTTTGCCTCCTAAGTCTTGCCACGCCCGCGCCTTGATATCTTCCGTCCATTCGTCCTCCAAACCACCATGCTTGCCGACCGCCCAAGACCACAGCAAAGCTTCCCGCCACCGCTCTACGATAGAATGCGTATACAGAAAGAGCGTATACAGGTCAGGATTACCAGCTGTCATACCTCGGAATGGATGAGAAGCAGTGATGGAGACTTCCTTGTGCCATATTGTGGTAAATTCTTTCAGTAAGCTTAGGGATAGCGCCTTTGCCGTGTGAGCAACATAAGGACGTTGTCTAAATCCGAAACGGCTGTCTGTAAAGAGTTTCTTGTGGGACATAAAAATGAATCTGAGGACTTTGCACAAACTTATGTGATAATTGGTGTATTGCAACGGTCCCCACTCTCCTGTGTCACCGCCAGCTGGATTCTCAATCCCTTGTACAAATAGGTCTGACTGCATCCTCAGTACAACTCCATAAACTATACAGAGAGTTATGTCAAATAGAGTAAAAATATGTACGTTCTTCTTACCTGACGTATGGAAGTCGGATGGCGCCAGGTCAGCCATCATAAAGAAGTCATCGTTCTGAGATATATGAGCGTATATATCCCTTAGTATTGAGGAGGCCACCGTACCATATAAATACTATTCCAAAGTTCATTAGTTCACTTAGCTCTTGAAATATCCGTGCTGTCTTACAAATGCTCAGCGACACGCATGTGGACGAGCTGACTTTCGATTGCCCAGCTAGCGAGGTATCAGTTTTGCAGAAGACCGAAGATAAATGGACAATTCCACCTATTAAAGATAGCTCCTCGGTAATCCTTGAATATTTGCGAGTGGAAACTCATTGAAAGTTCGACCTCTCCATCCGTCCAATAGGGTATTGAGCCCAAGTCTAGCCAGGAAGGTACTAGACCGAGTCGTCTGTTCAGGAATACTTGCTCTCCACCCTCCTCGGTAGGCTCGACGAAGAGAAAATCGGACGTCACAATGTGTAGACGTTGGGTATAATTGCCGAAGTGCTTCACAACAGAACGGACAGAATGTCGTAGCTCATCATGATCCCTGAGGGAGGCAATAATCAGCTAAATATTTGTTTCTTGAATGTAAAAATATACTTGCCTATATAGGGATTGGGCATCCGGTTGATATATTGAGGGTTGGGCTGCAACTAATGCAGAACTTGCTCGAGACATTGACTCCGTAAAGAGTTTATCGGACCCATTCACCCAGGTCCAGACAACATCGAATGGTGATTTTGATACGGAGGGGCATGGAATGCCCTCGGAAAAGTGTTCGTCTATGCAGTCTCCTTTCAGCAAAAAAATCGGGTCAGGTTCCAAGAGTTGTATATTGGTCTCTTCAGAAACAGGGAGTTCCGGGGCTTCGAAGAGGAGATACTGCGGGTCCTCTGGAGGATAAAGCGAGTATGATACTTCTGTGGCAGGGGGGAAAGCCAAATACGTTTCCGAATAACTAAAAGTTTCCCATATCTTTCGAGGATTGGTGAATTGACTGTCGATGGTTGCAAATGTCGTAAAGAAAGTGACTGAAGCGAAGGTGAGAAAGACGGGGAAGGAAACTCGACGCCTTCGAAAGAGCGACAAAGGCCTGTATGAAGAACCGTCGTCGAAATTGGAAAGACTGTTTGGCATGGATCGCTGGTTGATGCGTGCACGTATTGTTCTCTTCTCTAAATTCCTGAGGAGCACAGAGACTGCTGGGAACAGGGTTGGAGTCAAGCTAACAAGCCTTTGAAAGTAAGGGCTCACTTAATTTCCTTTTGAGCTAATGAAGATGGGCGGGAAGGGGGTAAGGATGAAAAAACAACTCTTCACTCATCTTGTTGTCCGATAGACGAAGAACTGCGGACGTGGCCGTGATCTATCCATTCTGAGACGTGGAACAGTAAGAGATAATGTCATAAAAACGACCCGATAGTAGATCAACAACCGCTGTTCCTTAACTTAAATGAGCTATAAATGTTACCGCAGAATACGCCAGCGTGGTCGTGTGCGCAAATTGGCTCCACAACCCTATACCAAAAGCACATTCCTCCGAAAGCTAACAGCTCGCCACGTTGGAATTATAAACGCCTTGATTCGTTTCTGCTGGTGTTGTATCAAACCGGTTGGCTGTCCGATGGAGATCGCTACGACTTGCTCAGGCGCCCTGTGTCTAATCAGTTTTTCCTTCGTCTCCCCTGCTTTACACTACTGTACAACAGTTAAGTTACTCATGGATCAGCTGATGCAATATGAGAGTGAGTAATATACACACATAGCCCTCTGATAACGCCGAAGGGGTCCCCCAAAATTTGAAGCATCCTATTGCTTGGATCATGGGAGAGACTGGTAAAGACTGACATTCTACATTTATTTGTTTATACAACCGGATGGACAATCGTTAGTCAATATTGCAGTCTCCAAACTACAGTATGCCAGAGTATGCCCACCGGGAATTGACAAGCCAAAGTTCAAAGATGGATGGTCGTTACGTTTTACGTTGGGGCTATTTTTATCTAGGCGAAAGCTAAATCCCGAAATAGTTAGTGTCGTGGTATAAAATAGATCTTGTTCCTGACAACGCAAATGAGATTTTATATTATTAGGGTGTATTAGATTCCAATATATTAGTGGTACGCGTATTATTCGGCAAAGATTCCCATTGAGTTCCAATTCATTCCACGCTGATAAATACTAAGTACCACTAATGGCTATTGGAATCTAATACACCCTATTGTCAAAGACAATTTACGCATTTAGACCTATTTAGACTGATTTTTCGTCAAGCCCATTTGGGTATAGCGACATTGGGTTTCTCCGTCACGCCTTTGGCCTTTTCCTTGTTCATTTACTCCTGTTTACCACCTGGGACGGTGGTATCAAGTAATAATAAAGTGAAGAAGAAGAGTTGTCAGTACCATCAGGGTTGGTATGGCAGTTAGGAATATTTGTTATTCAGGAGTGGCAAACTCCAACGGAAATCACAGATTTATCTCAAGTTCTGGACTGGCGACTTATCCCGATGTAGTTGCTGATGCAAGAAATTCTACGGGACGCAGCACAATTAGGTTTGAACTACGGATATTAGCCACCTCTCATGAGGTCAATTCTCTCTGTCTGATAAGTCATGCCACTAAGAAATGGGTAAGCCGAAAGCTCATAGACTGTGAAAAGATAGTGGCGTGCACAAGATATCGAGCAGTCGATGGTGTCGATGGATAAATGTCGATAGTCGCAGGGGTTTGCTTCCGAGCTCGCAGGTCACCAGAAGATGGGTAGGTTTCCTCTTACAAGATAGACGGATTTGATGTTGAGTCCCTTGGCCTGTTCATGTGGTAGTAAGACAGAAGGCAGCGCTCGATATAAAAACAAAGTGAAAGTACACCCCTTTCCACAAGGAAGTAGTCCCTTGTTGTCCCATATGTTGGTGAATTAATACTGATAAAACTACTGCATGGAAAGGCAGAAGCAGAGCTCTGAGGTGGAGACAGCCTCCATGATAAATACTGTCTTGTTGCGCTCACTGGGTCTGTACGAGAACAGTATTTATGATTATCTCAGGCCACAGAATCATGATCGCTCCCAATCAGCTTTCTTTCCCCACTGACGTTCCTGCCAAAACCGCATGATAGTGTCCACCCGAGAGGGCCACCCAATAATGTTGTCGTTTAGACATAAAAGGGCCTGACAGTGGGAGATCAGTAGCGATAAACCAAGGAGACCATGGAGTTACCCACCACTTCCGTATCATTTCTGAGTCTTCCTAGGAATCTACTCGCAGACCCTGCAGATGATATCATGTGAAACTTCGCTGGTGTTTCTCCTAACCGTGAAATACAAAATTCAGCACTGGTCAAGTAAAATTTCGCACTTCGGAAGCTCACCAACAACGAACCGATAGCGCTCAAGCAATCTCAGGGTCCACTTCCTTATATTTGTCTCCGCAGCGAGGGGTAACACACCCTGCAGAGAGAAATCTCCGTCCCGCCACTCAGAAACTAAGGGAAGGTGTGGAGCATCATCCAGTGTCGTATTGCCATGGGTGCCCATACCCTGTGGCGGGTCTGGTGAACCGGAACGCTTTCGGGAAGAATCAGGTAAGAAGGCCGATAAACCTGTTTTGCCGCTAGCGGTTCGCAGTGCATGTATAACTAACCACGGTTAAGTTACTGTATGGGGTAATCAAATCGGGGAAACTTACTGCAGTCGCCGCATTCCATGTTTTTCTCAAAAGTGATGTACTTGAAGAAATCACTTGCAGAGGTGATATCCGGCTTATCGAAGCATTTCTCGTAACTGAGAGTGCAGAGACGCTTGCGTGGACCATCGAAATTAGGCCATGTCCCGTTTTTGCCTTGGTCCTCGTTGAAAAATGCATAGGGATAGCCATCACCACTCACTGCACTCTTTCATTCGAATCAAATTATCACATCGTTGCGGAGAAAGCCACTTACCAAATGAATACTTCGTTCGGCTCACTTTGTGACCTGCTTCTTCCAGAACTTGCTTGATCACCTCCTTCCGACCAGTGCTCCTCGGTGTCATATATAGAGTCAATATATTATCCCCGAATATTCCACCTAAATCCCTCCATGCACGGATCTTCTCAGCTGTGCCCCACTCGCCATTCAAACCTCCGTGTTTCGCAACAACCCAAGACCAGAGTAGCGCTTCTCTCCAACGTTCCACAACCGCGTGGATAAATGCGAAGAGCATGTAGAAATCTCTGTGAGGGGTGACCATGCCTCGGAATGGATGCGCCGCAGTGGCTGCTATTTCTTTATGCCATATTGTCGAAAATTCCTTGAGAAGACTCAAAGACATGGCTTTCGAGATGTGGACCATATATGGACGCTTTCGAAGGCCAAATCGCTGACCTTTAGTTGCAAATCAGAGGAAAAATCATGAGAAACATGCATATTCCCTCACTAAGAACCCAATTAGTATACTCTAGAGGTGGCCATTCCCCTGTAGCTCTGACCGGAGGTTCCTTCTGATTGTCTACAAAGAGGTTGGGTTGCATTCTCAAGACAACTCCATATGCTACAGGGGATATTTAATATTTAGAGCTCGGAATGATATGGAAAGAATTATATTCACCAGATGTGTAGAAATCGGATTTTGCCATATCTTTCATCATAAAGAAATCGTCGTTCTGGAGGAAGCATTGAATATTTTACACATAGCCGACATGCGACTAGAATTACCATATAAATACTGGGAAAAAATCAGCATATGAGAGGATAGGTTAATAATACGATGCTCACAAATTCTCGGATGCATTCAAATTCCCAAATTGGCTCTCCACCGCGAGACTAGCACACGTCGGGTTAGTGTTCATCTTGAATAGAGTATACAGAACAATACCTATTAAAATGAGCATTTTTATAGTCCGTAAATATATCCGAATCAAATGAAACTGTGAGCGATACGTCCCCATCCTTCCATGTCAGCGCATTATCCATATCCAGCCAGTACGGAAGCAGACCCAATCGTTTGTGTATCTCGACATGTTCTTCGTTGGGTTTTGACCACAATGAAAATGGTATGTCTGGAGTGATGATGTGGAGTTGAGTGGTGCTGTTACGGAAATGCTTCACTACGGAGCGAACAGAGTGCACAAGTTCACCATGCTCCCTGTAAATATATTAATATATTCCATCGTAACCGTGAATTCGAGAGAGAAGCACCTAAATAATCTTGAATTCGGACGAGACACGATAGGAAGCATCACGCGAGTTGTTTTGGCAATCTTTGCCATGTAGTCAGCCAGCTGCCTGTCTGAACCATTTGTCCAAGTCCACACAACATCAATCGAAGGGTCTTGATCGTAATAGCATGGAGATCCATTTTCAAAGTGGGCATCCAAACATTCTTCAGGCAAGGTTTGTCTCGGTCGCCGCGAGCCCCGATATCTTTCCAGGGATGTTGCCTGATCGATATCCGGTGGATTAAAAAGGATGTAATGAGGATCATGTACTGGAAATGGGAGTCGAGAGACGTTCAGGTAGCCATTCTTCAGTAGGAAGTCGTAAATGCTGGTATCGCGACGACCGGTGATCCAATCGAAGAAAAAGTAGTAAAACGTGAGGGAAAATGCGATAAGAAGGCAGAGCCGTTGTCGCCTTCGAGCAAGATGGAATCCTCGGTTTAGGATACTACTAGCCGTTGCTCCACTGCTTTGCATTTTGCACCTCCAAGCAGTTCTGAAGTGTTTTCCGACCAGCCCACTTGAGGTGATAACGCGATGTTCAACGAGTTTTCAAACGTGTTCACCTACTCTGCAAGGTACAAATTGTTAGAAGACCAAAACCTATACGTCGAATAAACATACTGGTTTGAAGCAATCTCCTTCAACCTGCAGAAACATAAGGAAGAGTGCAACCTCTACAGCTTTCACACGAGGAGGTGGTCCAGATTGACACAAGACAGCTTAGTGGTGTACCTGAATTTCCCGATTAGGCAGGCCTACTTAAACTGCGTCGCCAATGACCGCATACGTCAAAAAATGGAATCTTCTTATTTTCCTGGAGGTATCTAACTTTAGCTCGGTGTTCTTTAAATCCACTCACAAATAAAGAATCGTTTATGCTACTGGCGTTTTATATGGGCGCATGAAATATTTT
>Ga0157379_10004573_pt1 | contig 11871 bp, 8 predicted proteins | sample S25metaG_FD_121802 | JGI IMG/M metagenome (GOLD analysis project Ga0157379, IMG submission 121802) | Switchgrass rhizosphere microbial communities from Kellogg Biological Station, Michigan, USA - S2-5 metaG | ecosystem: Host-associated > Plants > Roots > Rhizosphere > Soil | place: USA: Michigan... | reverse complement strand
GCTGGCCGCGTCGGCGTCGCTGACCATATACAGGCTCGGCACGAACACGACCCGGTAGCGGTCGAGGTCGCCACCGGGCTGGACTAGGTCGGCAGTGAGGCCCAGGCGCAGCAGGGCGGCGTGCCAGCGCTTGCGCTCGGCCTCGCCGGCCATGTCGTCACTGGGCTGGGCGGCGTGCTCCATCGCCCAGATGCTCGGGTAGTCGTGCAGGATCGCCACGTCGGCACATACCGGCGTGCCGAGCACCGGCGCGAGGCGTGTCAGGTACCCGCCGAGGGTCACCACGTCGCGCCACACCTGGCTGTCCGTACCGGCGTGCGGCACCATCGCCGAGTGCCACTTCTCCGCGCCGGCGCGGGAGGCCCGCCACTGGAAGTACATCGCGCCCTGGCTGCCCCGGGCGACGTGACTGAGGCTGTTGCGGATCATTTCGCCGGGGCGCTTCGCGGCGTTGCGCGGCTGCCAGTTCACGGCGCTGGTGGAGTGCTCCATCAACAGCCACTCGCCGCCGGCGAGCCCGCGGGTGAGGTCGGCCGCGTACGCGAGACCGAGGTAGTTGTCCGCGGCCGCGGCGGTCAGGTAGTGGTCGGTGGAGACTACGTCCAGCTCGGGCGCCCACGCCCAGTAGTCCATGGCGTCGGTCAGGCCGGCCATGAAGTTGGTGGTGACCGGGATGCCCGGCGTGCGCTCGTGCAGCAGGTCCCGCTCGGCGGTGTAGAGCCGTTGCACCGCCGTCGAGCAGAACCGGCGGAAGTCCAGCTCCTGACTGGGATTGCCGAACGTCGGGGTGGCCCGGGGCGGCAGTACCTGCGCCCAGTCCGTGTAGCGCTGGGACCAGAACGAGGTGCCCCACGCCTCGTTCAGCGCGGCCAGGTCGCCGGAGTACCGCTGCGACAGCCAAGCCCGGAACGCGCTTGCGCTCGTCTCGCAGTAGCAGCGCAGGTTGTGGCAGCCGTACTCGTTGTTGACGTGCCACATGGCCAGCGCCGGGTGGTCGGCGTACCGGTCGGCGAGTCGGCCGACGAGCGCGAGCGCACTGTCTCGGTACTCAGCCGAGCTCGGGCAGTACGCCTGCCGGCTGCCGTAGGAGAGCCGGCGGCCGTCCCGGTCCATTGGCAGCGAGTCCGGGTACGCGTGCGAGAACCACGGCGGCGGGGAGGCCGTGGCGGTGGCGAGGTCCACCGCGATGCCGCCGTCGACGAGCAGCCCGAGCACCTCGTCCAGCCAGCCGAACTCGTACCGGCCCTGCGCCGGCTCGAGCCACGACCAGCTGAACACTCCGACGGTGACCATGGTGACGCCGGCGGTACGCATGAGCGCCACGTCTTCCCGCCAGACGTCCGGCGGCCACTGCTCGGGGTTGTAGTCGGCACCGAAACAGAGGCGTCCGGCATGCGGCGGATACATGTTCGTACTCTGCGTCCTGATCCATCACGAGTCAACAGATCCCGACAGCCGAGCAGCCCGTCGAGACCGTCCGAACTGGTCGGTGGCGTGAAGTAACAGCCGGAAAATATTTCACTCCCAAGCATTGACAGCCCGGGAGCACGGCGTTGAACTATGACGAGTTACGAGCGCTTCCGTTGGATCTATCGTCCAGGTCACAGGTCGGAGGTACCCCAATGGCATACACCGTGTCGCGGCGCGCCCTGTTGAAGGGCACGTTGCTGGGCGCCGGCGCACTGGCCGTCCCCGCAGCGCTCGCCGCCGCCTGCGGCAGCAGTGACAAGAGCGGTGGCGGCGGCACCGTCAACAAGTCCGTCACCTTCGGCTCCAACTACTCCGACGACGTCCCCAAGAAGGCGTTCGCCGACACGCTGGCCGCATTCGACCAGAGCAAGGGCTTTACTACCAAGATCAACACAGTCGACCACAACTCGTTCCAGGAGAACATCACCCGGTACCTGCAGGGCAATCCGGACGACGCGTTCAACTGGTTCGCCGGGTTCCGCATGCGGTTCTTCGCCGCCCAAGGCCTGGCCACGCCGATCGATGACGTCTGGGACAGCATCGGCGCCAACTACAGCGACGCCTTCAAGATCGCCTCGACCGGCGATGACGGCAAGAAGTACTTCGTGCCGTTCTACAACTATCCGTGGGCGCTGTTCTACCGCAAGAGCCTGTGGCAGGCCAAGGGCTACCAGGTCCCGAAGACGATTGACGAGCTGCGAACCCTCGGCGCGACGATGAAGGCGGACGGCCTGTCCCCGATCGGGTTCGCGGACAAGGACGGCTGGCCCGCGATGGGCACGTTCGATCAACTGAACATGCGCATGAACGGGTACGACTTCCACATCCAGCTGATGGCGTACAAGCACTCCTGGACCGACCCCAAGGTGAAGGCCGTCTTCGACCTGTGGAAGGGCCTCATGCCGTTGCACCAGGCCGGCGCGAACGGGCGCACCTGGCAGGAGGCGGCGCAGGATCTGGGCGCCAAGAAGTCCGGCATGTACCTGCTGGGCAGCTTCGTTTCGCAGCAGTTCAAGGGCGCCGACCTGGACGACCTCGACTTCTTCGCGTTCCCCGAGGTGGACTCCACCATCGGCACGGGTGCTGTCGAGGCACCGATCGACGGCTTCATGGTATCCAAGAAGGCGAAGAACCCGGACGGGGCCAAGGAGGTTCTCAAGTACCTCGCCACCGCGCAGGCGCAGAACACGTACCTGAAGACCGACCCGGGCGACGTGGCGGCGAACACGCAGGCCGACGCGAGCGGCTACAACGCGCTGCAGAAGAAGGCGGCCGCGTTCATCGGCGGGGCGAAGCAGATCTCGCAGTTCCTCGACCGCGACGCCAACCCAACTTTCGCGTCCACCGTGATGATCCCCGCGCTGCAGAAGTTCATCAACGACTCCAGCGACATCGACGGTCTGCTGAAGAGCATCGACTCCCAGGCGAAGAGCATCTACACTACCTGATCCGCGGCCGGCGCGGGTTCGCGCCGGCCCAGTCCCACCGCGCCGACGGGCTGCCGACGCCGGCCGACAACAAGGCGGTTCAGTGACGTCCTCTCCGCTGACGGCGGCGGCGCCGGCCACGTCGACCAGTCCGGTCGGCGGGCGCCGGCGCCGACGTCTGCGCAGGTTCACCCGCCGTGATGTCGGCGTGCTCGCGGTGCTACTCGGCATCCCGGTCGCGCTCGACCTGGCCCTCATCTGGGCCACCACGATCGCGTCCATCGGGTTGTCCTTCACCAGTTACAACGGGGTCACCGCGATCAAATGGGTCGGCTGGCGCAACTACGACCAGATCTTCACCATCTACGAACCGTTCTGGCGGGCGGTCCGCAACAACCTGTTGTGGCTAGTAACCCTCGGCCTCATCGCCACGCCGCTCGGCCTGTTCCTTGCATACCTGCTGGACAAGAACATCCGGCTGACCCGGGTGTACCAGAGCGTGTTCTACATGCCGGTGGTGCTCTCCCTTGCCGTGGTCGGCTTCATCGCCCAGCTGGTCTACTCGCGCGACCACGGCGCGCTCAACGTACTGCTCGGCCGGGCCGACCATCCCACCGATTGGCTCGGCGACCCGAACATCAACATCTGGGCGGTGCTCGCTGCGGCGATCTGGCGGCACACCGGGTACGTGATGGTGCTGTATCTGGCCGGCCTCAAGGCGGTGGACCCGGCATTGAAGGAGGCGGCCGTCATCGACGGCGCCAACGAACGACAGGTCTTCTTCCAGGTGATCTTCCCGACCCTGCGACCGATCAACATTATCGTGTTGGTGATCACCGTGATCGAGGCGCTGCGCGCGTTTGACATCGTGTACGCCATCAACTCGGGCCGCAACGGGCTGGAACTCCTCTCCGTCCTCGTCACGCAGAACATCGTCGGCGAGGCGAGCCGGATCGGCTTCGGCTCCGCGATCGCGGTGATCCTGCTGACCACATCGACCGGCTTCGTCATCGCTTACCTGACGCAGATCGTCCGGGAGGACCGGTCATGACCGCGCTCGCCACACCGGTCGCGGGCGGCGTCGACGCGCCCGCCCGCCGCAACCGGCGGCCGATCCGCCCGGCCCGGATCCTGCTGTACGCGTTCCTCACCGCGATGGCGCTGGGCTGGCTCGGCCCGCTGCTGCTCGCCGCCTACGCGTCTCTGCGCCCATACCAGGAGACGGCGAAGTACGGCTACTTCTCCTGGCCGCACAAGCTCTCCCTGGACTACTACAAGCAGGCGTGGAGCGGTGCCGATCTGCCGCATTACTTCCGCAACACGTTCGTCATCACCGTGCCGGCGGTGGTGCTGACCCTGTTCCTCGCCTCGTTCGTGGCGTTCGCATTGTCCCGGTTCGCCATCCCCGGCCGCACGATGCTGCTCGTCATGTTCACCGCCGGGAACCTGCTGCCGCCGCAGGTCATCGTGACGCCGCTGTACACCGCGTACACGAAGATCCCGCTGCCGGAGTGGATGTCGAGTTCGCTGTCGCTCTACGACTCGTACATCGGGCTGGTCGCCATCCACGTCGCGTTCCAGACCGGGTTCTGCGTCTTCGTGCTGTACAACTACATGCGGACGATCCCCGTCGAACTCAACGAGGCTGCACTGGTCGACGGCGCGAGTGTGTGGCGCCAGTACTGGCAGGTGATCCTGCCGTTGACCCGTCCGGCGCTGGGTGCCTTGGCCACATTGGAGTTCACGTTCATCTACAACGACTTCCTATGGGCGCTGGTCCTCATGAGCAGCGGCGACAAGCTGCCGGTGACGAGCGCGCTGAACAACCTGCGCGGGCAGTTCTTCACCGACTACAACCTGCTCGCGGCCGGCTCGGTCCTGGTCGCGCTGCCCACGCTTATCGTGTTCTTCGCGCTACAGAAACAATTCGTATCCGGCCTCACCCTCGGCGCGAACAAGGGCTAGCGCATGCACCTGATCGGCGGGCCGGGCACGGTCGCGGTCCTCGCCAATGAGCCGGCCGGACTACCGCGGCTGTTCTGGACCGGGCCGGACGGGCCCGGCCTGGACGCGGCGGCGATCGCGGCGGCGCGTGGCCACGGGGCTGCGCCGCTACCGGACAACACCGCCGACCGAGGCGGCGTCGCGCTGCTGCCCGAGGTGGCCACGCTCTGGTTCGGCCGGCCGGGCCTGGCCGGGCACCGGGTCGACGCCGGCCGCGCCGGCCGCGACTGGGCCACCGCGTTCGTTTCGACCACAGTGGACGGACAGGCCGACGGCGTGGTCGTCGACGCGGTCGACGAGCGGGCCGGGCTCGCCCTGCGGACCGAGCTGCGGACGGCTCCGGGCGGCGCGGTCCGCGCCCGGCACACGCTCACCAACACCGGACCGGGTCTGTACATTGTGGACCATCTGGAGGTCGTGTTCCCGGTCGCCGACACCGTCACCGAGGTGCTGGACCTGACTGGCCGGTGGGGCCGCGAACGCAGCCCGCAGCGGCACGCCATCGCCGACGGGCTGTGGCTGCGCGAGGGCCGGGCCGGCCGGCCACACTTCGACAGTCCGACCGTGCTCGTCGCCGGTACCGACGGCTTCGGCTTCGGGCAGGGACTCGTCTACGGACTGCACGTCGCCTGGAGCGGCAATAGCCGATACGCGGTCGAGCGCCTGCCGTCTGGGCTCCGCCTGCTGCGCGGCGGCGAATTGCTGCTGCCCGGCGAGGTCGCGCTCGCCCCGGGCGAGAGCTACGCGACGCCGTGGGTCCTGCTCGCCGCGGCGCGGGACGGTCTGGACGCCATGGCGGCGCAGTTCCACGCGTACGGGCGGACGCGGCGCGCGTATCCCGACCGGCCCCGCCCGGTGGTGAGCAACGTGTGGGAGGCGACATACTTCGACCACGACCTGGCAAAGTTGACCGAACTCGCCGACCTCGCCGCCAGGGTCGGCGTGGAGCGGTTCGTGCTCGACGACGGCTGGTTCGGCGCGCGCCGCGACGACACCGCCGGGCTCGGCGACTGGTACGTCTCGGCTGACGTGTGGCCGGACGGGCTGGGCCCGCTGATCGACCGAGTGCGCGACCGGGGCATGGGCTTCGGCTTGTGGTTCGAGCCGGAGATGGTGAACCCGGACTCCGAACTCTACCGGGCCCACCCGGATTGGGTACTGTCCATCGGCGACAGACCGCCCCGGTTGGAGCGCCACCAGCTCGTGCTCGACCTCGGCCGGCCGGACGTCCGGGAGTACCTGTTCGAGCGGATCAGCGCGATCCTGCACGCGTACCCGATCGAGTACGTGAAGTGGGACCACAACCGCCCGCTCGCCGACGCCGGATCGACGCCGCGCGGTGACGCACCGGGCGTGCACGCGGCGACGCTCGGCTACTACGAGCTGCTCGACCGGCTTCGGGCCGAGCATCCGACGGTCGAGTGGGAGAGCTGCGCCGCCGGTGGCGGCCGGGTCGACCTCGGCGCAATCGAGCGGGTGCAACGGTTCTGGACCTCCGACATGACCGATGCGCTGTCCCGTCAGCTGATCCAGCGGTGGACGGCTCAGCTCGTACCGCCGGAGTACCTCGCCGCGCACGTGAGCGCGCCGGACAATCACCAGACCGGGCGGCGGCTGTCGCTGGACTTCCGCGCCGGAACGGCGTTCTTCGGCAGCTTCGGGATCGAGTGGGACCTGACCCGGGCCGGGCCGGCCGACCTGGTCCGACTGGCCGAGTGGATCTCTGAGTACAAGCGGCTGCGGCCCGTACTCCACAGTGGATGCATGGTGCGCGCCGACACTACCCAACCGGGCGTGTACGCGCACGGCGTCATTGCCCGCGACGGCAGCGAGGCGGTCGTCGCGTACGTGCAACTCGACGAGCAGGTGCCCGAACCGGAGCCGGTTCGCCTGCCCGGCCTGCCGGCGCTGCGGACATACCGGGCCCGGCAACTGCTGCCGGTGCCGGGGGCGGTGCCGTGGCGGGGCGAGGGACTGCGGCTGACGGGCGGCCTACTCGCCGAGGTCGGCCTACCGGCGCCGGCCCGCGCGCCCGAGTCGGTGACGCTCATCCACCTGAGCTCGGCCTGAGCCGTCCGGCGGGACCACGATCAGCTGACCGACCTGGTCCCGCAGCAGCGTCCGGGCCGCCCGGTTCAGGCCGGTGTCGGTGATCAGGACATGCGCCGCGGTCAGCGGCGCGATCGTGGCGATGCCGATCAGGTCCCACTTCGTGTGGTCGGCGAGCACGACCACCTGGCGGGCCGCGGCGAGCAGGGCCCGGTTGATTTCGGCCTCGGCGAGATTGGGCGTGGTGAAGCCGGCGTGGGGGTTCATGCCGTACACGCCGAGGAACAGCACATCGAAGTTCACCCGGGCCAGCGCGGTCTCGGCGACCGGCCCGACCAGCGCGTCGGAGACGGTACGCGTCCCGCCGATCAGTACCACCGTCTGGTCCGCCCGGCCACCCCGGTAGAACGCGTCCTCGACCGGGATCGAATTGGTCACCACGGTCAGGTCTGGGACGGTGAGCAGGCCGGCGGCGAGAGTGGCGGTGGTGGTGCCGGCGGAGATGCCGATCGCCTGGCCCGGCTGGGCGAGCGCGGCCGCGGCCCGGGCGATGGCGAGCTTCTCCGGCTGCTGCTGGGTGGACTTCGTGGAGTACCGGGGTTCGTCGGCGGCCCGGCCGACCGCGACCACGCCGCCGTGCACCTTCGCCACCAGTCCCCGCTCGGCGAGCGCCTCGATGTCGCGGCGGATCGTCATATCCGACACACCGAGGCTGCGCACCAGGTCGGCGACGCGGGCGCCACCCTGCCGGGTGACCTCGGCGAGGATAGAGCTCTGTCGCTGATGGGCGAGCACGGCGATACCCTTCCGGCCGACTGCCGACGATGTTACACAAAAGCACACAGCATTCGACCATCGGCTACGTCACGGACGGATCCGTGACGGCCTTTGCGGCCGGACGCGCCCCGGATGATGCGGGCCGTGCGCAGTCCGGCACCGCCCGCATGGTCCTGGTCACTGGCGACCGCGCCGACATCGCCGAGACCATCGGCCGGATCGTTGGCGTTGCCGCCGTCTACCCCGACCGCGACCCGGCCGAGAGGTTGGCCATCGTGCGCGCCGGAGAATCCGCCCCGACGATCATGGTGGGTGACGGTGTCAACGACGCCCCCGCGCCCGCGGCCGCCGGCGTGGGAGTGGCGTGGCCGCCCGCGGGACGACCGCGTCGGCCGAGGTGGCTGATGTGGTGCTCACCGCGGACCGGTTGACGGGCTCGCCGACGCGGTTCTTGTCGCCCGCCGCAGCAACCGGCGCGCGTCCTGCAGATGGAAGGCGTGCCCATGGCAGTGGCCGTGAACTAAAGGCTCAACCGGTTGCCCCATCCGGTGTTGAGCTGTGGGCCTACGAGCGTCTCGATGTCACCACGTCGAAGAAGTTCACGCCGAGATCGAGCGCGGCGTGCACCGAGCTGATGGCTTCGGCGACGTCCACCCGACCGTAGACACCGCCCGGGGGGAGGCGCCGTAGCCGAGCACCGATACTGTCAGACCCGTGCGGCCGAGCGGACGATACTCCATTGTGGACTCAATCAGCCTCGGTCCGGTCCTCCGTTGGGACCGCCGCCAGCTGCGGGTTGTGGCACGAGCCGCCGTCCAGCGTGCTCCGGCCGTACGTGTGGGCCGTGGAACACCTCGATACTCGACAGCCACCCGCTCGCGGTCGTCGCGGCGATCGCGGCTTCGTCTACCCGGAGACCGAGCCCGGGCGAGTCACCCAGCACGTAGCGGCCGTCCTCGATACGCATGTCGGCACTCAGCCCGGCCGGCGGAGTCAGGTCCTGCAACTCGGACACGATGTGGTTGGGCACCGACGTCGCGGCGTGCAGCAGCCCCATCGGCGTGGTACCGACGGGGCTCACCGGGAGGTCGTGTGCGTGTGCGAGCGCGGCCACCCGCAGGAAGTGCGTCACGCCCCAGACGGCCGCCGCCTGCACGATGTCCACCGCGCCCGCCGCCAACAGCGGGCGGTACTGCTCGAGCCCGGTGAGATTCTCCCCGGTAGCAATAGATGCGCGGATACCCCGACCCACGGCGGCCAGGCCATCGGCGTCCCACCGGCGAACCGGCTCCTCGACCCAGGTCAGGTCGAACGTCTGCTCCAGTTCGGTGACGTGACGCACCGCCTGCTTACGCGTCCACGACTCGTTGGCGTCCAGCATCAGCCCCGGACGGCCACCGTGGGTGTTGGCGAGCACGTCACGAACCAGGGCCAGCCGGTGTCGGTCCCGCTCGACATCGAGGCCGCCTTTGAGTTTGGCTGCACGGAGGCCATGGTCCGCGTACTGCTGGTACACCGCGACCAGTTGATCGTCGTCGAGACCGATGTCGAGCCCGGATGCGTAAGCCGGGACGGTCCGCTCGCGGCCGCCGAGGAGTCGCCACAACGGTTCGCCGGCGAGGGTGGCCTTGATGTCCCACAGGGCCATGTCAAGCGCACCGATGGTGCCGAACACGGCGCCCGCGTGACCCGCCTTGAAGGTGTGTCGCAGCATGCGGTCGTAGAGCGCAGTGACCGCGCGCGGGTCCTCTCCCTCGATGGCGGTGAACACGGTCTCGGCCTCGACGTGCGAGCCCAGGCCGACGCCGGTGACACCCTCGTCGGTATCGACCAACACGATCGGCACCGGTGTGATACCCGCACTGAAGACGCCGTTGGCGTCCCCGACCGGCCGACCCCAGTCGTGGATGGTCGTTAGCTTGCGAAGTCCTGTGATGCGCATGTCAAGGCTTCCCGCCACCAGCGCTACGCCTGCGACCACCCAGATTACTCAGACTCATTCTGGCTCCTAAGCCCGATCCATGTGGCCACAGAGTGTAGGGGCTCTCTCGTGCTGGGAACAGCCCATGCCGTTGAGTTACTGCGGCCGCCTGCGTGCGTATAGCGGAACTAATCGAACAATCCGAACACATCGGCGACCCGTAGGAGCTGAAGTCTACGTCGAAGAAAAATGTGTATGATCTATTCGTGTAACGACATGATAAATAGCGCAGCTCAATACCTTGACGCCGGTCGAAGCGCGGTCGCTAATGAGTCCCACACACCGGTAGCCGATCGCAGTGGCAAACGGAGGCCGGTGAGGCACTCGGCACTAAGGGCGCTCGCTTGGTCGTGGACGCTGCCCACGTCGCAGCGATCGTGTGGCACGAGAGGAGAGGTATGAGGCTGTTGAAGGGATCCGCGCCGCCGCGGTCCTTGTTGCGTTCGTTCCGGCGGTCCGTGCTCGCGTCTCTGGCCGTGACGGGAGTGGTCGCCATCGCGGCCTGCAGCAGTGGTCCGGCGAATTCGAGCTCCAACCAGGGCTCCACCGATCTGACCGTCTGGGTCGACTCGGTCCGGATGCCGGTGGCCGAAGCGTATGCCAAGGCGCACCCGAACCAGCACGTGAACATTGTGACCTTCGATGGTGATGGCAACGGCGCGTCGACGTTGCAGACCAAGATCCAGCTGTGGAACCGGACCGGCAGCGGCTGGCCGGACGTGGTCTTCAGCGAGCAGGTCAACGATCCGGTGTGGATGGCGCAGAAGCCGTTCGACTTCGCGGCACCGCTCAAGGATCTGATCTCCGCCAACCTGCTCAGCCAATGGCCGGCGGCGTCGACCGCCCAATGCACCATCAACGGCGAGCTGTACTGCGTTCAGGACAATCTGGCGCAGGTCGTGCTCTGGGTGAACAAGAAGCTGATGGACCAGTTCGGCTACACGGTTCCCAAGACGTGGCAGGAGTGGGCGGCCCTCGGGACGAAGGTCGCCGCCGAGCACCCCGGCTACATCGTCGGCAACATCGGGGACTCGTTCGGTCACTGGATCTACCTGTGGGGCAACAAGTGTCCGCTCGAGCAGTTTCAGGGCGACAAGCTGCTGATCAACCCGGCGGACTCGCACTGCACCCGGGTGGCCACCATGCTCGATCCGCTGATCAAGAACGGTTCGGTGCCGCCGCTGAGCGTCTTCACGCCCGACTTCGCCCAGAAGTACGGGGGCGCGAATGACAAGGTGCTCCTGATGCCTGGTCCGGCCTGGTACGCGCAGGCCCTCTTCGACCAGACACTTCACATCCCGGCCGGGCAGATCACGGCGGCCGCGGCGCTGCAGTGGGAGAACGAGACGCCGATCACGACTGGCCAGGTCGGCGGCGGCCCGTGGATCATCTCGAGGCACTCCAAGAACCTCAAGGGCGCGGCGGACTTCGTCGTCTGGGCCACGACGGTGTTCAACCCGACCGGCCAGGATGCCCGACCCGGTTACCCGGCCTACGCGCCGCTCGCGGACGCGTGGTTGTCGGCCCAGGCCAGCAACTCGTACTTCGCGGCCGATCCGACGCCTGCGCTCAAGTCGGCGGCCAGCCAGGTGTGGGCGGGATGGAATCTGGTGACGTACCCAGATCAGCCGGTCTGGTCGAACACGGTCATCACCCAGCTGGTCGCGGGCAAGTCGCTGTCCTCTCTGTTGCAGCCGTTCGGCGATGCGCTCGCCCAGGCCGCACAGGCCTCCGGATACACGGTCGCGCGGCAGTGACATGGTGATGGCACCCGACATGGTCGCGGTGCGGCGGGCGCAGGCCGCGCGTATGCGCGGCCTGCGCGTCCCGCGCGGTGTCCTCTTCGTCGCGCCGTACCTGCCGTTCCTGGTCGGGTTCGGCATCCTGCCGATGCTGTACGCGCTCTACCTCGCCGTCACGAATGATTCCGGCGGCTGGGTCGGTATCGACAATTTTGTGCGGACGGTCCGCGACTACCGCTTCCTCCCGGCGTTCGGACACATCATCCTCTACACCTGCGTGTGGCTCGGTTCGCTCATCGTGATCGTCGTCGCGCTCGCGCTGCTGCTTCACGGCCGCGCCAACCGAACCTCGTCGACCTTCCGCTTCCTCTTTTACATCCCGGGCGCGCTGGCTGGCGCGTCGTCGGTCCTGGTCTGGCTG
>Ga0157379_10004572_pt1 | contig 11871 bp, 8 predicted proteins | sample S25metaG_FD_121802 | JGI IMG/M metagenome (GOLD analysis project Ga0157379, IMG submission 121802) | Switchgrass rhizosphere microbial communities from Kellogg Biological Station, Michigan, USA - S2-5 metaG | ecosystem: Host-associated > Plants > Roots > Rhizosphere > Soil | place: USA: Michigan... | reverse complement strand
GGGCTGAACGCCACGGCATCCACCGGCCTTCCCGACGTTCCCGGAATGATTTCAGGCTTCGGCGGAATGAGCTCGAGCACATTGAAAAGAGCTCGTCTGCCCTGAAAGGTATCGCTGGCTCTCAGCGACTCAATTGCAAGAGCGTGGCTGGTGACAAGGTTGCCCTTCTGAAACTGGTCGTTGGCTTGAGCAGCGAATTGCCGCGCGAGAGCGATTCGGGCTTCTCTTCGGGCATCGGATTCCCCTTGAATGGCGCGCTTCTCGTTGCTCCTGGCCAGTTCTTCGTTCTTTCTAGCCACCTGTTCGTTGCTTTTCGCCAGTTCTGCGTTCGTCCTCGCCAGTTGTTCGTTCTGTCTTGCCTGAGCTTCGTTCCTCCGCGCAAGGTTGCTTTGTTTGACCGCCACCAAGGCGGCAGCTCCCGCAGCTATCGTGAGCGCGGCGAGTCCAGCCATCACGCTGCGTCGAAATACCACCGCCTTTCGATGCTGGCGCACATCTTCGCCGATGAGCTGATCTTTGGGAATTCCGCGCAAGACCGAAGAGAGGTCAGCGACGGCCTCTCGAAAGGCCGGATTGTTCAAGGACAGGTGTTCATCGTGTTGTGCAAAACGCAAGTCGACCCATAACGGTTCTTCCGAGAATGTTCCGCGAACGGCCGAGGGCAACGCACTGGTCCGGTTCCAGTCGAAGTCATTCGCAGTCGGGTCCCAGGCAATCTCTCCATCGGTGAGCACGATCAACATGTGACCTGGCGATCGAGCGTCAAGCCAGTGCTCGACTTCCTTGTTGACCCAGTGGGAACCCGCAGCCGCGGGAGACGCCAGGAGCAGAAAGTACCTGGAAGAGTTCAAAGCCGCGGTAATCGTTGACCACAGCCCGGGATTGGCGCTCATGCCGGTCTTGTCGCGGAAGATCCGAATAGCTCGTAGCCGGTTCCAAGGCCTGGCGAATTGCTGCAACCCCGCCTGTACCGCCGGCGCCAGTGCTCCGTCTGCCGCGTGCGAGTAAGAGAGAAAAGCCTCGAATTCAAATGTCCGATCGGGTTCGCCCTTTGGAACGTGGGAAGGTGCCTGGATGTGAACAGGGGCGCTGCCGACGCTGGCATTGGTGAGCATAAGAACCGGCATTGCCGGCCAAAGGGCCAGTCGATCGGCCGCAGTCTACACCAGGCCGAGGCTCGCCACCGGGCCAGCAGATCGATGCGAAGAAGAATGGTTCACGAAGTGGATTGCGAACGGCTCACAGAAACACCGCGCGTATCCAGGTATGACGTGATCGACTGCGCGTGACCCGACGGCTCCGCAAGGCCGACGTAGCCGTCGGGTCGCACGAGATACAGGGCATCGCGCTTCAGGCCTGCGCGCGCGGCCGCACTGGACCACGGAAATGTGCACAACGGCAGCTGGCGTGCCTGACACACCGATCGCACGGCGGCTGTCGCGTCTCCGTACACGTGGACTTGCCAGGCCGGCGGCGACAAGGAAGCCAAGTTGCCCATGGCATCGCGGCCGCCGTCAGGATTCACCCACGGCAAGCGATCGCCGCCGTGAATCGTGCCGGCCTGCCCCTGGCTCAAGCGGCTGCCGCGATAGTTGATGAGGATCTGCGAGACTGTTCTGAACATGTATTGCCGCGCCGCGTTCATCGCGAAGAACGGCTGCAACAGCATCGGCACCACGTGGAGCCTGATCGTCCGGGCGAGAGCCCCGTCGCTCGTCACGCCCGTGAAGGCGCGGTCGGTCGTCTCCACGAGCCGCCGCGCGAACGCGATTCGTTCAGGCTCGTAGGTATCGAGGATAGATTCGGCTGACTGCTGGCGGATAGACGCGGCAAGCTTCCAGGCGAGATTCACCGCATCGCCGATGCCGGTATTCATGCCCTGCCCGCCGACCGGGCTGTGGATATGTCCGGCGTCGCCGAGGAGGAACGCGCGCCCCTTGCGAAACCGGTCGGCCACGCGATGATGGACGCGGTACGTCGAGAACCAGTTGACGCGCTGAACATCGATGCGGATCCAGTCGATGACCCGCCGGCTCACATCGGTCCAGGACAGATCCTCGTGCGACAGCGTCGCGCTCTCGCGCAGCGTGCCGATGAGCCGTGCGTGCCCATCCGCAGTCAACGGAAACACGACGAGGAAATCGGTCGGATCCATTGCGACGTGCAACTCGCCGTTCATCGTGGCGCCGCAGGCCTGCACATCGGCGACGTAGAACAGATGCGAGTACGTGCCGCCCGGAAAACCAATGCCCAACCGTTCGCGGACCGCCGAATGCGCGCCGTCGCAGCCAGCCAGGTACAGCGCCGTGCACGTCTCCGTCGAGCCATCCGCCCGCTTGAGATGTGCTACTGCATGGCTGGCCTCTTCCGCGAAATCGACCAGTTCTGTTTGTCTCTCGACGCGGACGCCTTCCCTCGACAAACGATCGATGAGGAGGCGCTCGTGCTCGTCCTGCGGAAGGATCAACGCGTATGGAAACGGGCTCAGGCCGGCGCCCATGTCGCCCAGCACGGCGCGAGCGACCCGGCGGCCTGATACCCACATGTTGGCCGCGCCCATTTCGCGTCCGTGCCCGATGATTTCCCGGGCGAGATCAATCTGACTGTACAACTCGAGCGTGCGCGCGTGAATCACCAGCGCGCGCGACGAGGTGCCCGGCTCTGCGGTCTTGTCGATGATTCGTACGCGGACGCCAAGGCGGGTCAGCCACAACGCGAGGACGAGGCCCGTGGGTCCGGCACCGACAATCAGCACGTCCGTCGCGATTGCTGGGTCTCCCACGGCCCCGATTGACGATCAGCTCGACGCGCGAGCTGAAGCGCTCACGGTTTCTCTTTCGGTTGTGTTCGGAGGCGTGACCAGGCTGAAAATATTTCCGTCGGGATCCTTGAACCACGCGGTCTTCATGGACCCGGCCACGTGGATATCGCCGTGCCTGGTCATCTTCGGCAGATCGTAGTGCTCGAACGTGACACCCCGGCCTTTCAGTCTCCGCACGAGATCGTCGACCTCGTCGGCAACGAACGTCACGGCCGTAGCCTTGTTGGTCCCGGCGTATTGCGATCGATAGACGAAGAGCGTGGAGTTCCCGGTTTTGAACGCGAGCACTTCGTCGTTCTCCATCACCTTGGGCAAGCCAAGCGTGCCTTCGTAGAACCTCTTCGCCGTCTCGAGATTCTTGACCGCAACCGTCGCAATCGCTGCGTTATCGCTGAGCATGTCGTCTCTCCTTTGAATGGGGTTCAGGAGAGGTTCCGAGCAAGCGGCGATCCACGGCCGATAAAGAGGAGCTCAGTGACCCGACCTACCGCCGGGTCGCGTGCGAGACGATCATCACCCATCGGCCGTCACGCTTGACGTAGACACGGGTGAACCGCAAGGCGCCGCCCGACGGTTTGCCCTTGTACTCCACCTTCGAATCGCTGATCCCGGCGGCGACCGCCGTATCGCCGTACAGCCGCACCGTGAAATCGTCCTGCTTCACGTCCGCGAAGAACTTGCGGTCACCCGATTTCAGGTCGGCCAGATACTCGGCCTTGCTGTTGATCGTCCCGTCGCCGTGCGTGACGGTCCAGCCGGGGTCGAGGAGACGATCGAGCGCGGCGACGTCGGCGCGCACGCGCGATTCGTTCCAGAGCTTCTCCATGGCGCGGATTTCCTGCTCCGGGCCGGCGGCGTGCAGGATCGCGGCGCCGATCGCGACGAGCATCGCCACGGCGATGCTCGAGACGCAGCGTCTCAAGATGGCGTCAGAATCCATACAACCTCGCAGGGTTATCGACAAGGATCGTCCTCCGCAGCGCGGGATCGGGCGCCCACACCGCCAGCTGATTCAACACGCGGCCATCGTCGATCGGCAACAGCGGTGCGATGTCGGTCGCCTTGCGGCCCGCCACGATCGCCGAGTCAGGATGCGGCCAGTCGCTGCCCCACAGGATACGCTGCGGGTTGGCGGCGATGAGCGCCTTTGCCAACGGTGCGACATCGGCGTAGTCAGGCTCCGCGTTCGAGCTCCGATACGCGCCGGAAATCTTCACCCAGGCCTTGCCCGACCGCACGAGATCGAGCAGCGCCTCGAAGCCAGGCTGGCGAGTGCCGAGCGCGGCCTGCGCCCCGCCGAAATGATCGAACACGATCGGGACGGGAGACTCGGCGATCCGATCCCGAATCGCCTCGATGAGCGCGATCGCCGTGTACATCTGAACGTGCCAGTTGCGGCCCGCCAGCTGCTCGACGGATCGCCGCAGGCGATCGCGCGCGACGCCGGCGTCGGTCTGGCCGGCCGTGGCCAGGTTGATCCGGATCCCGCGTACGCCGCCGGCGTGCAGCGCATCGAGCGCGGCCGGAGCTGCCCGTTCGTCGATGACCGCTATCGCGCGGGCTCTGTGACCGAGTTGGCGCACGGCATCCAGAGTGCAGGTATTGTCCGTTCCGTACACGCTCGGCTGGACGATGACCACGCGGTCGATGTGCAGCGCCCGATGCAGCGCGCGCATCTCGGCGATCGATGCCGGCTCGGGCGTGTACACGCGATCGTCCGCGAAGCGGAACCGGCGCGGATCTCCGAAGATGTGCGTATGGCAGTCGCACGCTCCGGCTGGCACGTCGAACCGGACTGCCGTCTTCGGCTGGGCAGCAGCCGCATGCAGTTTCGTGCCGCATCGGCCGAGCACGGCCGTCGCGACGGCACCGGAGAGGAAGTCACGTCGGGACAACATGCGATCAGATGATGGTCCGAATAAAGCCGGACACTACCGGAAACACGGTCCGGCTGAAGCCGGACACTACCGACACTACTTGAAGATGTTTTTCGGCAAGCGCACGTGCACGCCGTGATTCGGCTTGTCGACCAGCTGGGTGACGGCGACGTTGCCCGCCACGCTGACCAGCTGATACGCCTGATGCTTGTTCATCTTCCATTTCACCGCGATGAAATCCACCATCTCCTGGATCGCCATCGTCGTCGCCCTGGTGAGATCGGGATCGAAGGCCATGCTGATGTAGTCGGTGGCGGTCTCGGCGCGCGGGAAGTTCAGCGGCATGTTCTTGCGGACGGTCAGCTGGAGCCGGCCGCGCAGCGACGTTTCTATCGCCGTCTGGTCGACCTCGCCGTCTCCCTGCGCGGCGTGGCCATCGCCGATTTCGAACAGCGCGCCAGGCGCAAAGACCGGAATGTAGAGCGTGCTGCCGGCGACCAGTTCCTTGTTGTCCATGTTGCCGGCGTGCCGACCGGGCGGATTGCTGCTGACGCGTCCCAGCTCGGGCGCGGGCGCCACGCCCATGCTGCCGTAGAACGGTTTCAGCGGGATCACGATCCCCGGCGCGAACTCGGACGTCATGTTCTTCCGGTCGAGCGTCATGATCTTCGCCGGCGTGCCGCGCTCGCAGTTCTCGGGAACGAAGCCGCTGCAGCCGTTGTAGCCGTAGTCGATCGGCAGGTCGATCGAGAGCACCTTCACCTCGAGCGCATCGCCCGGCGCCGCGCCTTCGACGTAGACGGGGCCGGTGAGAATGTGGCCGCCCGGGCCGCGCCGGTCGCCGGTGACCTCCGTCGTGATGGCTTTCAGCGACGCCTGGATCTTGTCGTCCGGCACGCCCGCACGCGCCAGACCGGTCGGGTTGTTGGTCAGCAGCGTGTCGACGTCGATGATGTCGCCTGACGCGATGCGCAGCGCCGGCTTCGCCTCGGACCAGTAGTAGCCGACGGCGACCGTATTCGGCGTCGCTTCGAGACGATGAGTTTTCGGTGAGCCGGACTGCCCGGATAGAGCTGCCGCTGCGGCCGCGACGCAGACACAAGAGAGAACGAATGACAATGATCTGGGCATGACTAGTGGAGTGTCCTCGCTGATTCAGTACCGGCGTTCGAATAGCCACGAAACCCACGAAACAGTGCATCTCATTGCTTTGTTTTTGTGTTTTCGTGTTTTTCGGGCCTTTTGTAATCAATTCATAATCGACTGATACACGAGGCTGTGCGACAGCCCGTGGATGGCGCGAGTGGTGCCGAGATTCACATGCTGCACCATGCCGACAAACGCGAGATCGTCCACCGGATCGATCCAGAACCAGGTGCCGGCGATGCCGAACCAGCTATACGTGCCGTTGGGCACTGAATCGCCGGCAGCGGCCGCGTCCATCACGATCTGGAAGTCCATGCCCCAACCTGTGCCTGGCTGCATGGTCTTGAGCGCGTCGGGATTCACGTAGTTCGTGCGCATCATCTCCACGGTCCGCGGCGCGATGATGCGGACGCCGTTCAGCTGACCGCCGCCGAGCATCATCTCGCAGAATCTCGCATAGTCCATCGCCGTTGAGAAGAGTCCGCCGCCGCCCGACGGTCCCAGCGGGACGACCGTGGGATCCGGACGGTTTTCGTCGACGACGAGCCCGTTCGGACTGCCGTTGTGCACGAGCGCAAGGCGGGACAGCTTCTCCTTCGGCACGTAGAACGCCGTGTCCTTCATGCCCAGCGGCTCGAACACTCGCGTGCGCAGGAAGTCGGCCAACGGCACGCCCGAGAACCTCTCGACGAGATACCCCTGCACGTCCACGCCGATGCTGTACGACCAGCGGGTTCCCGGCTGCGCGAGGAGCGGCAGCTTCGCCAGGCCGTCGATCATGTTCTTCAGCGGCACGGCGCTGTTGAGGACGTTGCCGTCGATGATCATCTTGTCGACCGGGTTGTTCGCGCTCAGGACGTAACCCAGGCCCGCCGTGTGCGTCATCAGCTCGCGCATGGTCATGGATCGCTTCGCGTCCTCGAGCTTCGGCGTCCCATCCTCGTTCTTGCCGGTGTAGACCTTCATCTTCGCGAACTCGGGAATGTAGCGGGCGACCGGATCGTCAATCCGCCACTTGCCTTCTTCGTAGAGCATCATCATGGCGAGGCCGGTCAGCGGCTTGGTCATCGAGTAGATGCGGAAGATCGAATCCTTCTGCACGGGATCCACCGTCCGCACGTCCTTCTGGCCGACGGCGTTGAACGCCACGACCTTGCCGTGGCGCTCGAGCAGCGTCACGAGGCCGGCCACCTGCTTGTCGTCGACCAGCTTCTTCATCGCGGTCTCGATGCGGTGGACGCGCTCGGGCGACACTCCGACCGATTCCGGCGGGGCCGCGGCGAGATCGCGCACCCGCGTGCCGCCCACCGCGGACGCCGTCGAGTGGGCCGATTGCGCGAACGGGGACAGCGCCAGCGGCGCCACGAACAATGCGACGAGCGCGAGAACCATCAACCGTGCCTGTCGTGTCATGGTTTCTCCGTCACGAGCCATTGCCATCGTTCGGCCACGCGCGCGGTTGGCAGCCACGCGGTGGGATAGTTCGGCGCCGGCGCCTCACCGATTTGTTGAAACGTCCTGGCCTTGATGTCCCCCAGGAAGCCCGCCTTCTCCGCCAACGGCTTCAACGACGATCCTTCTCCAAGCCGAAGCGCGAGCGCATCCTCGAAGAGAACAAGCGCCACATCGCGCGATCGTCCGACGATGTGCGCGGCGCTCGGCTCCTCGGCAAGCGCCCACAAGGCGCCCGCCCTCCGATTGACCGCGAAAAGTCCTGTGATGGTGTTCGTGCGGAACTCGAGATCCTTACCGCCGGTGAACAGGATGCCCGGCACGCTGCGTGCGGCTTTCGGCGCGAGCGCCGTGTAGTAGATGTTGCCCTTGTTCACCACGAACGCGATCACGCGCTCGGGCTTCCACGCCACGAACTCGTAGTTGAATTCGCCGCCGGCCGACATCCCCCACAGGAGAAACGGCGCCGTCGTCAGCTCGGGATGCTTCGATCGCGTCGCGAGTCCCGCAATGGCGTCCAGCATGGCCTGTCCGCTGCCCTGCGACACGTTGACGTATTCCTCGATGAACCCCTGATCGTGCGGCTTGTCGGTCAGGCGAACGCCGACCAGCGCCAGCTTGTTGCGCACGGCGAACGCCTGCCAGACCGGATCGTCCACCTGTCCCCGGCCGTCGCCGTTGGAGCCTGGAACCAGAAGCGCGATGGCGCGGACGGTTGCGACACCGTCGGGCAGCCACAGCTTGAACTCCGCCTTGTCGTAGTTGCTTCCGGGAGCGACGGCCTCTTCGAACGACGAGCCCGCCGGCGTCTGCGCTCCGGCGACAGAGCCCATGAGTGCGGCGGCGATCAGCCCTCCCAGAACCGTTGTGGTTTTCATCGAGGTGGATTCTACAGGAGGTACATGACGGGAGTACGCAGCCCTGAAGGGCTGCGCCACATCTGATTCAAGGGGCACGCTGCGCCACACCAGATTCAGTTGTGGCGCAGGGCTTCAGCCCTGCGTCTGTGTGTTCAGCGGCGGACGTAGAGCTGCAGCCGCGGGAACGTGAAGCTTCCGGCGGCATCGTCGACGACGTTGACCTGGCAGGTGTAGAGACCGGGGCGCAGCGCCGAGGCGGGCACGTCGAACTGAAAGACGGCGGTCTTCTTGTCCGATCCAGACAGCTCGGTCGTCTGAATGACGGGCGTTTCGAAGGCGCGCACCTTGCCGCGAAAGAACGCGATGCTCGTCATCACCTTCACCGGCTGCGCCGGGTCGTAGACTTCGTAATAGAAGTAGAGATGCTGACCCGCCGACACGACGTGCGTAACGTTCGGGACGAGCTCGCGTCCGTCCCGCATCAGCGGGTTGCGATCGTTCTTGCGCGCGCCAGCCTGGAGCTGCGTGCCCACGACAACCGAGCTGAGCTTGAGCGCGTCCTTCTTCAAATCCGGCACGACGATGTCGGACTCGTATGAGCCGAAGGCGCCGTCCTGGTTTTCGCGCACAACGACCTTGAGGTGATACTTGCCCGGCGGCATCTCGAAGCCGGTCTCGTACTGCACGGTCTTCTTCTTGAGATCGTCGGCAGTGTCGGTCGACAGCCGCACGGTGTCGCGAATCCGGCCGACGGGACGCCGCTGATCGTCGCGGACCACGCCCAGCACATCCAGCGTCGCCTTGTCTTTGGCCGTCGTCTTCGTGATCGAAATCTGATAGCCGGGAACGACCACCGACAGCGGGATGAAGTAGCGGTTGTCGGCAAGCCGGAAATAGGACGTCGAGACGAAGGCGCTCAGGTCCGTCGACGAAAGGTCTGACAGCAGCTGATCCTGCAGCTGCTGCTCGCGATCGTCCTTCGTCGAGTGGGCGAAGTCGCGCGGCGCGTAGTAGCCGGATCGGTATTCGAGCTTCAGATCGGTTCGCTTGAGTTTGACCTTGATGCGGCGGAACCGTCCGTCCCGCGCGGAATTGGTACTGCTGTAGCCGAGCACGTAGTAGGCGGACGTGTCGTTGACGACTTTGTCGAACACGGCGCCGAAGGAGTTCGAGTCGAAAAATGCCCGGCCGCCAGTGTCCTCCGCCATCGTCGTCAGCGTGTCCTGGGTAGTGGCCAGGCTGGCGAACTGGTTGCGCGTGGACGCACCGGAGAACGTTGACGTACCGCGCCGGCTGCCCTGCGTCGCATCGCCGCCCGGGACCATGGCCTGCAACCCGCGCATGTCGGCGGCATAGATCGAGACGTTCGCGCGGTTGGCGCGATCGACGGTCCGCCGCAGCTGGACCTGGTTGTCGGTCCCCTGCTGACTCATACCGCTGCTGAAATAGATGACCGACTTCTTCTGCTCGATGCCCGCGAGCTGGTCGGACAACGTCTGCAGCGCGTCGAGCCGGCGGTCCGTGTTGAAGATGTTGAACTCGGTATCGTCCGCCGTGAACGCGTTCCCGTTGTCCGGGGTGTCCTCGGGATCGCCGTTCCCGCCGTCCTCGAAGCCGGCGGCGTTGACGCCGCCGAACGTATCGATCGCTTCGCCGAGCTGTTCGCGATCCGCGGTGAAGTCCTGCACCACCTGCAGCGAAGTGGAGAACGAAGCTACGGCGATGAGGTCGGCCGGCGACAGCTTCTTGTTCACGTAGTCGTGCGCCGAGTCGACGGCACGCTTCACTTCCTCGGGCTGCATCGAGCTCAGATCGAAGAACAGCACGATGAGGCGGCGGCCGTGCATGTCGATCTTCGCGGCGGTGTCAGCGGGACGCTCGGCTGAAGCCTTCGCGCTGCTTGAATCGGCGTCCGCGGTACGCTCGGCTAAAGCCTTCGCGCTACTTGAATCAGCGTTCGCGCTGCGCTCGGCTGAAGCCTTCGCGCTCCCTGGAGCTGCCGAAGACAGAATAGCAGCCGGTTGCGGAGCCGAAGCTGGCCCATTGTTTTCGGCCAGCGAAGGCGCGTCCAGCTCTTCGAAATCGAAGCTCGTGATGCTCTGCGCCTTGTCGTCTTCCGAGACGCTGAAGTCGTCGCGCGTCAGGCCGCGCACGACGGCGCCGCTCTTGTCGCGCACCACGACGTTGACGAGGACGAGCTCGGTCCCGGAGCGAAACACAGTCGCCGGCTGTTGGGGCGCCTGTGCTGCCGGCGAGACCGAAAAGAACGCGACGATAAGAAGGAACCGCAGAGGCCGCAGAGATCGCAGAGATCGCAGAGATCGCAAATAAACATGTTTGCTCTGCGTTCTTTGCGGTCTCCGCGGTTTCTTCCGAATCGTGATCATTTAGAACCTGAACCGGAACAGCAGCTGGATCCGCCGCATCGGCCTGACCGATGTGACCTGGCCGAACGTCGGCGAGTTGACGTACGTGTCGATGGTCGCAAACTGCACGGTGTTGAACACGTTGCTCGCCAGAACCTGGATCGAGAGCCCGCGGGTCTGATTGAACGTGATGTTCTTGGTCAGCCCGAGGTTCATCGACGAAGTCCCGGGGCCGATAATCGTGTTCCGGCCGGCGTTGCCGAAGGTGCCCGGCGCGGGAATCGAGAAGGCCGACGTGTTGAAGAACAGCAGGGACGTCGGATCGCTCACGCTGATCGGCTCGCCGTTGTAGTTGGCCCTCAGCGTGCCGTTGAGGCCCTTGCTGACGTCGGAGACGCTGCCGAGGATCCGTGCCGTAAACGGCGTCCCCGATGCGAGCGTGGCGTTCCCGTTGAGCGTCCAGTTGCCGAACACCGCAGCGGCGGTGCCGTCGTTGAACCAGCGCTTGTTCGTTCCAAACGGCAGCTCGTACGTGAAGTCGCCGGTGAACCGATGGCGCTGATCGAAACTCGACAGCGCACGCTCCGCTTCAAGGTCCTGATCGTTCTGGGCCACCGTTCCTCCACCGCCGGCCACCGACGAGGCGTCGTCGATCGAACGTGACAGCGTGTAGGTGCCGCCCATCGCGATGCCGTTGGTCAGGCGCCGCCGCAGGCGCAGCGTCAGCGCGTGCATGATGGAATCGGCGCCGGACGATTCCCAGATGAAGGGCGGCACGCCTGCAATCGACAGCCCGTTGGGACCGCGATTGGGCGCGCGCAGGATGTCGAGGTTCGAGCCCTTGGTGCCGGTATAGCCGATGCCGAACTGCACGGTGCGCGTCAGATCGCGCTGCACGTCGAGGTTCCAGATCTGCACGTAGCCGAGCGTGTAGTTCGGATCGATGCCGTACGTCGGCAGCGTGCTTCCCGGCTGCACGTTCAGCAGCGCCGTCTGGATGGGCACCAACGTGGTCGGCGACGCAAGCAAGGTATTGATCGTGGCGCACGGACACTGAGCCGCGAGCTGCTGCGCGATGTACTGATACACGCTCGAGTTGTAGTTGATGCCGTAGCCGCCGCGGACCACGGTTCCTGCGTGCGGGCGCCAGGCGATGCCCACGCGCGGCGCGAAGCCGTCGCGGAACGGACGAACAATCGAGTCGGGCAGCTGTCCCGAGAACGGACTGACCGCCCCTGCCGCGACGGGAACCGCCGCGGTGAAGTCGGGCGAGGCATCGAGCGTGACGAGATTGTTGTTGGCCTCCGACAACGGCGAGAAATATTCGTAGCGCAGGCCCGCGTTCACCG
>Ga0157379_10004571_pt1 | contig 11871 bp, 9 predicted proteins | sample S25metaG_FD_121802 | JGI IMG/M metagenome (GOLD analysis project Ga0157379, IMG submission 121802) | Switchgrass rhizosphere microbial communities from Kellogg Biological Station, Michigan, USA - S2-5 metaG | ecosystem: Host-associated > Plants > Roots > Rhizosphere > Soil | place: USA: Michigan... | reverse complement strand
GACCGGACTCGTGACGCCGCCGCGCCCGCCGGCTCCTCCTGCAACCCAGGTATTTTGCAGCTGTGCAGGATTTGCAAAGCGCGATCCGATTCCCTTGAGATCGCCGGTTGCGGAATGACAACTTGCGCACTTTGCTTCGAAATACCCGCGGCCGGCGGCGGCGTCACCGACGAGCACGTTGAGTGCGACAGGCGGCCCGGGAGGTGGTGATCCCTGACCTCTCGCCGTGGCAAGGACGCTATGGATGTACTCGGCTATTGCACGGATATCGTCCATGGAAAGGTCAAGCGGCGGCATGGAAGGCATTCCGGAGTTGCGTCGCCCATCGCGAATCACTGGTTGAATGAGTTCGCCCGATTGATCATTCATCGTAACTTCCGAGCGCAGAAGGTTTGGCCCGCCCTGCTCGCCGCCGCGAAGATCAGCGCCGTGGCACGAACGGCAGTGAATACCATAGAGAGTGTTCCCGCGGGAGATGAGGCCCGCGTCCCCTGGAGGACGTTGTTGCGCAGGAAAACCCTGCGTTGGCGCTCCCTGCCCGCCGCCCCTTGCTGCTCCGCCACGCTGGCCTGCCTGTGCTGTCGGTGCTCCCGGGACAGGAAGGACGGCAGTGCCTCCGCGTTGCGCACCTCGCTGAACTGCAACCGACGCAAGGAAGAGAACACCCAATCCAATGAAATTCATCTTTGATCGCATTTACCCCCTCCTTTACGCTCGAGACGGTTGCTCTCTCGAACCCTTACGGACGACTGCTGTAATTGGTTGCGCTTTCCGCATGTCCTGCGTTGTGAGTCGTCTGTGGGCGCGAATCTAACCACGAGGTTTTCGGGTGTCAAGGCGAAGTTGGGCATTTGTGTCTTTAGCACTTCAATGAACCTCTGCGGAATTGGCCACGAAGTTGTCGTAGGATACGGGCCACTATGATCCGCTCAACAAATGACCGCTCAACAACCGATCGCAAAGTAGAGGCACGCCGTGTCGCGCTTGCAAGCGCAATCGGCACGACGATCGAGTGGTACGACTTTTTCATCTATGGCACGGCTTCGGCTGTTGTATTCGCGCCGCAGTTTTTCCCACAGGTCTCTGCGCTGGCAGGCACTCTTGCTTCATTCGCGACATTCGCTATCGGGTTTGGAGCGCGACCACTTGGTGGAATCGTGATGGGGCACTTTGGAGATCGTGTCGGCCGAAAGTCGACATTGGTGTGGTGTCTTCTGCTCATGGGCGTTTCAACTTTCGGCATCGGCCTGCTTCCCACCTATGCAAGTATCGGAGCATGGGCTCCCGCGCTGCTCGTCTTTCTTCGGTTCCTCCAGGGTTTCGCGCTTGGCGGAGAATGGGGCGGCGCCGTATTGATGTCGGTGGAGCATGCGCCACAAGGGAAACGGGGCCTCTTCGGAAGCTTTGTCGCACTCGGGTTGCCCGCTGGAATTATTCTCTCGAACCTGGTGTTTCTGATGACATCGACAGTCGCCAGTCCCGAGCAGTTCGCCTCGTGGGCCTGGCGGGTGCCGTTCCTCGCAAGCGGTGTACTCGTTGCCGTAGGCTTCTTCGTGCGTCTCAGGGTCGCTGAAAGCCCAATCTTTGAAGAGGTCCAACGCGCTCGTTCCACGCGACGGATGCCTGTTGTTGACGTTTTGCGCAGTGAGGGACGAGCAGTATTTCTGGCTGCGGGCAGTTATCTTTCGATCAGCGCCACGGGATACCTGGTCATCGTTTACTTCGTTTCCTACGCGACACGTAATCTTGGATTCTCTCTGCCAGTGACACTGGGTTTGTTGCAATCCGCAGCGGCGCTTTTTGCGATTTCGATTCTGTTCTTTGCCAGGAGATCGGATATCACGGGGCGGCGCCGGATGATGCGCTGGAGTTGCGGTCTTGTTGTGATCGCATCTCTCATATTTTTCCCGCTCATTGACACGAGGTCCGTGCTGATTGCTGCAGCCGCTGTCTGTTTTATGCTGGCGGTACAGGGCATGTACATCGGACCACAGGCTGCCGTGTTTGCCGAGTTGTTCCCCGCAGCGTACCGATACAGCGGCGTATCACTGAGTATTACTCTTGGAACTCTGCTGGGCGGAGCCATCACTCCGGTTGTAGCGACCGCACTCTATGGCACCTTCGGCAATTCCTGGGCTGTGACTATTTATGCGGTCGCGCTCTCCCTGATCTCGTGGCTGTGCGCATTAGGTTTGAAGGAAACTGTTCACACGGAATTGTGACGAGCGGATTCCTCCAAGGATGATCCCTCGCGCAATAGCACGGGTGACGGGTTTCCTCTTATAATCCGCGGAACATGCCAGCCCCAACTGTCGCAAATGTCACTGCCAGAGGAGTGATCGAGTTTTGCCGGAGTCGTGGAATTGCTGCCGAACGCTTGCTGGCAGCCGCAGGAATTTCACCGGTCTCGATTTCCTTGCCGGGGGCACGCTTGCCCGCCGAACAGGCATTCGCATTGTGGGACGAAGCCGAGCGGGCCACGGGCGATCCCGGGATAGCGGAGCACGTCACCAGGGTCCTTCCATTTGGCACATATCGCATTGCGGATTATCTCCTGCTGACGGGGGCAACCCCGCGCGATTCGTTGCAGAAATTTATTCGCAGTTTTCCGTTAGTCAATGGAGCGTTCGAAATGCATTTGTCCGCCTCGCGCGCCGGAGCGCACTTGCAGCTTCACAGTCCGTACGCACCCGAAGGTCCGTCTCACTTCTACGTGGAGTTCATCTTTTCCATGGTACTTGCGCGCCTGCGCCTTGCGGCCGGTATGGACTGGCATCCGAAGGAAGTCTGTTTTGCCCATGCTGCCCCTGATCATCAAGAGATCAGTCGTCCAATGTTTCGGTGCCCGGTTCGCTTCAATGAATCCGAAAACCGTATGACGCTGGCGAGAGAAATCGCGGATATGTCGCTGCCCAGTGGAGACCCATTGCTTAGTGAAATCCTCGATCACTACGGCCAGTCGCTGCTGAAACAGTCGTCGAAGGACGATTTCCTGGGCGACGTACGGAAGGTTCTTGCCGATGGATTCACCAGGCGAGACGACGTTCGTCTGCAAATCACAGCGCGGAAATTGGCGCTCAGCGGACGCTCATTACAACGCGAACTCAATGCGCGAGGAACCTCCTATCGAGAAGAGCTTGATCGATTTCGTCGTGACCTTGCCGTGGAGTTGTTGCCGCGCGTGCCGATTCATCAGATAGGCACATTGCTTCAGTTTTCTGAACCGGGATCGTTCTACCGGGCTTTTCGCAGATGGACGGGCAAGACGCCGCAGGCATACCTCAAACCCACGTCTTCCTGAATACCCTGGCGGCGTAATCGGTGACACAGGCTGGCGGATTCGGTCATTGATCTTTATCGCCAGACCCCGTATTTACGTCGGTATGAACCGGCCTATTCGATCTTTTCTCCTAGCAGGCGCCGCGTTGGCCGCACTGCTGATTTCAGAAATCGGCCTCACGGCTGTTGCTGTTCAGACTCCCGCACAACCGGCGGCGCGGACCATTTCCTCCGAAGACTGTACGAGCGCGAAGCTCGGATCCCCTATCCCCGTTGCATCGATAGGCGAGCCTGTTGCAAGCGTAACACTTGCCGCACCGCGATGGGTGGAGGCTACCGGCAACGCTCCAGCATACTGCTCCATAGACGGCGCTATGGCGCCAACGGACACCAGTTCGCACGGCCGCGCCATTAACTTTCGTGTTGTGCTGCCTGCATCGTGGTCGAGTCACGCCGTGCAGATGGGTGGCGGCGGCATGAATGGGTCGATCCCCAACCTGACCGGCGGCGAGGCGAGCGCATTGCTTCAAAGGGGATTCGCCTCTTATGGCAGCGATTCGGGACATCAGCAGGGCTTCGGCCCTCGTGGCGGCGGAGCGGCCGGACCAACCGGTGATGACTGGGCGCTGAGTGACGAAGCAATCAAGAACCTCGGCTATATGCAGATGAAAAAGACTCACGATGCCGCAATGGTTCTGATGGAACGTGCGTACGGGGAGCGCCCGCGTTTTAACTACTACGTCGGCGGTTCCCAGGGCGGTCGCGAGGCCCTGACGGTAGCCCAGCGATATCCGAATGACTACAACGGCGTTGCTGCAAATGTGCCGATCGTCAGCTTTTCTTCTTTAATGCTCGGGCCCGAGTTGATTCGTATCCAGGAGAAGCCGCTCGCCAACTGGATCACGCCAGCTAAAGTGAACGCGATTCGCGGCGAGTTCATGCGACAGTGTGACAAGCTCGATGGGTTGGTGGACGGTGTCATCAACAACTACATGGCTTGCCGCGCCATCTTTGACGTCGGTCAAGGCGCACCCAACCGCAACCCGTGGGCATCGAAGAGATGTCCGAACAATGTTGATCCAAACCCTGCTGACACGAGTGCCGGCGCGTGCTTTACCGACGGCCAGATTTCAACACTCAAGGTCGTCTACAGCCGCTACAAATATGCGACGTCGCTCGCAAATGGGGCCAGGACGTTTGGCATGTGGGTGCCGAACACCGATCCTTCCGGCAGCGGTTTGATCATGAACGCTCGCTTCAAAGGGCAGGAAGGCGCCGAGGAGAATGCCAACAACCACTCTCATCTGGGCATTCTTGGTGTGACGGGATTCCTCATGAAGAACACGACCGCTAACCCTCTTGACTATGTCGAAGGGGGCCCGCTGAATGGCCGGCGTGAGGAGATTTCTGCGTGGCTGGATGCCACGAACCCCGATCTGTCCGCTTTTGCCCGTCGCGGGGGGAAGATGGTCGTGGCCATCGGCACGAACGACACCCTCGCGTCTCCGGGCGCGCAACTCGACTATTACCAATCGGTGCTGGATAAGATGGGAAGGACTTCGGTGGATGAGTTTGCCCGTTTCTACGTCATTCCTCAGACGGGTCACGGTCTCACAGGGTCCAGCTATACCACCAACGGTGAGGGTGCTGCGATACCTGCGGCACAGATTCCAAGCCGCTTCGACCGCGTCGCCATGCTCGTAGACTGGGTCGAGAAAGGTACTGCTCCACCCAAGTCTGCCACGGTTACAGGGACTGCGGGCACTCTGCCGCTGTGTTCCTATCCGAGCTACCCGAAGTACAACATGGGACCGGTAACAAGCGCGTCTTCCTACTCGTGTGCGGAGCAGTGACAACGGCAAGCATGATGCTCATCTTGTGAGGGCTTCCGGTATGGTCTCCGATAGAGGAAGTCCGACGTAATTTTCCGCAAGACCCATCATCGCAATAGGTGAACTTGTCACATAGTCCAGTTCAGCGTGCTGACGGCGGAAGTCGAAGGAGTTGGCTGTGTCGGGCCGATGCAGGAGGGAAGTCATCCACCAGGAAAACTGCTGTGCTCGCCAGACACGCTGAAGGCAATGTTCCGAGTAACGGTCCAGAAGTGTTTGGGATTTAAGTTCGTAAAAACACTGAATAGCTCGGGTGAGTCTCCAAATATCAGCCATCGCCAGGTTCAGGCCCTTTGCACCGGTTGGTGGCACAATGTGCGCCGCGTCGCCAGCGAGGAACAGGTTGCCGTATCGCATCGGCTCGGTTACGAAGCTTCGCATACCGGTGACGCCCTTCTGAGTAATCGGCCCGACGTTGGGCTTCCACCCATCCTCGCTTCGCAGTCGCGTCAGGAGTTCGTCCCAGATCCGATCGTCGGACCACTTTGCGAGGTCTTCATCGGGAGCGCATTGCAGATAGAGCCTTGTCACTGAATTCGATCGCATACTGAAGAGCGCAAACCCGCGCTCGTGTCTGCTATACACAAGCTCTGGCGATGAAGGCGGGGCGGTGGCGAGAATGCCGAGCCAGCCAAACGGATAGACACGCTCGTAAATATGGATGCTGCTCGCAGGAATTGACGGCCGGCAAATGCCGTGAAATCCATCGCACCCTGCAATGAAGTCGCACCGGATCTCGTGCGATTCGTCGTCTTCTGTAAAACGGATCTTTGGTTGATTGGACTCCAGATCGTGAACGCTGACATCCGCTACATTGAAACGGAGAGGCCTGCCTGACTTGTGTCGCGCAGCGATCAAATCCTTCACGACCTCGTTCTGTCCGTAGACGGTAATTCGCCTGCCGATCAGTTCCGCAAAGTCGATTCGATGACGTTTTCCGAAAACATTGATGTAAATACCGTCGTGCGACATGCCTTCGCGCTGAAGGCGATCACCCACGCCGTTTTCAACCATGAGGTCGACGGTGGACTGCTCGAGAACTCCCGCGCGGACGCGATCAATGACGTACTCTTCTGAGCGATTCTCAATGATGAAGGAATCGATACCTGCGAGATGGAGCAGGTGCCCCAGCATGAGACCTGCCGGCCCTGCTCCAACGATTCCGATCTGAGTGCGGATGGTGTGCATTTTGTGAGATCCGAATCGGAACCAACTGTTACGGGCTCCACAGAACAGGCACGACAGGTCTTTGATTTATCCTCTTCATAGGGTTCTCGTAATGATGGCGGGTAATTCGGTCGCCGAGTATAACGAAGGCTCAATGCTCTGGCAATCAATAATCGATTGATACCTGCGGCCGCCCTCCTTCTTCGGATAATCAATTGCCTTTGAACGGATGGCTGGAGTACATTCCCACGCTATATGCCCACTTTTGAACGGATCGAACAGGTATCCAAGAAATCACGTGTCGTGACCCTCGTACGCGAAGCAATCCTTTCCGGCCGCTTGAAAGGTGGCGAGCAAATCGTGGAAGCCAAGCTGGCACAGGAATTTGGTGTCGGCCAAGGCCTGGTCCGAGAAGCCTTGATTGAACTCGAGCATCGCGGATTCGTCCAGCGCACGCCTTTCACGGGAACGACAGTGCCTATGCTGACGCTTGAAGATGCGCAGCAGATCTTCGACGTCCGGATCGAACTGGAGCCTCTGGCGTTCTTTCTCGCAGTAAAGAAAGCGACTCAACAGGACATTGCGATCCTGAACGAGCTCAATGAGAAAACGAAAGTCGACGCGAAAGCCGAAGACCTCGAGAATTTTTTCGACAGCCACTTGAGTTTCAGGAAGAAGGTGTGGGACCTCTCTGGCAACCCTTATGTTCAACAGGCGCTCGAGCGTGTCGTAATTCCCCTCTATGCGTTGTATTTGATCCGACGACCCTACAACCGGGAAGGCATTGTTCAGACCGTGTTCGAGTGTATAGAACACCAGGACAAAATCATCGAAGCGTTTCGTCAGAACGATGCAGAGGCTGCGCGAAAAATCTCGCGTGACTTCCTGGAAGGAATGAAAGACTACCTGGGAACACGTCTCGTTCCTGATGATAGAGGATCCTTAGCATGAAAACAGCCACCCGATCGGTTCTCGTTTGCCTCGTTGTCTTGCTTCTGCCGGTAATCCCTGCGAGGGCGGCCGGAAGCGATGTCGCCGACGCCGTAATGCATGGAAAGAAGGATGTCCTGCGTACGCTCCTGAACCAGAAGGTGGACGTCAATGTTCCCCAGGTCGACGGAACCACTGCGCTTCATTGGGCAGTGCGCGCCGACGACCTCGAGTCCGCGGATCTTCTTTTGAGAGCGGGCGCGCGGGTGTCCGCCGCCACTCGCGACGGCGCGACTCCAATGCAACTCGCAGCCCTCAATGGCAGCGCGACGATGATCGACCGGCTCGTCAAGGCCGGCGCGGATGTAAATGCCTCCCTGAGTTCCTTCGGCGACACGGCGCTGATGCTGGCATCGCGCACCGGCAAGCCGGACGCCGTCAAGGTTTTGCTCGACGCCGGCGCCAGGGTTGATGCGAAAGAAACCTGGGGCGATACGACAGCCCTCATGTGGGCTGTCTCGGAGGGCAATCACCCGGTGGTGCGTTTGCTCATCGAGAAGGGCGCCGACGTCAATGCTCGCTCGAAATTCGTTCCTTCCGCGACCGGACGTGGCTTCGAAGGCGCAACGCCCACCTCCGCACGCGCGAATCAGGCTGCCGAAGAAAACGCCAGCGGCTCACTCACGCCGCTGATGTTCGCAGCCCGTGAAGGTGATTTGGAATCTGCGAAAATGCTGATCGCTGCCGGCGCACAGATCGACGCAAAAGGCGGCGACGGAAAGGACGCGCTCGGCCTGGCTATCTTCAACGGCGGATACGATGTCGCTTCGTTCCTGATCGATCAACACGCGAACGTGAATCAAGCCGATGCGCAACGCTTCACACCCCTTTTCTGGGCTGTCGATCGCCGCAACATGGAAACCGCGCCGAACTTTCCGTGGGTGGTGACTGCGGATCCTCTGCCCCTGATCAAGAAGCTTCTGGACGCCGGCGCCAACGTGAATTACGTGGTCAACAACACGCCTCGGGCGCGCATGCGGGACGGATCGCCTCGAATCGTGTTTGCTACTGCGTTGATGCGCGCAGCTTTCTCAGGCGATATCGAGTTGGTGAAACTCCTCCTGGCCCACGGCGCTGACGCGAAGATCATCTCGAAAGACAGTGAGACCGTGTTGATGGCGGCTTGTGGTACCGGGTTTATTCCGGGTTACAGCAAGGGGCGCACTCCAGCGGAGAGACTTGAAGTCGTGAAGTTACTCATCGACCTCGGGCAGGACGTCAATGCCGCAGACGATTACGGCATTACCCCGCTGATGGTTGCAGCCAATATCGGGGATGTGCCGGTCATTCAATATCTGATCGATAAAGGCGCCGACCTTGGAGCCTACGATCTTGGAAAGAAAAACGATGGCGCATTCGGTTCCAGCATCGAACCCCTGATGCCCCTCGACTACGCGATCGGCATCGGAACATTCCGGCCGAACAATGCGATCGTCTTCAATGAAGATGCCGTCAAGCTGATGACCCGGGTGATGAAGGAGCGCGGCATCAAACACACCACGTCCGAGTGCACACTGCGCGGATTCACGTGCTCCATCGCGAACGTGGATCCGAAAACTGCCACGCCGGCGCAGATTCAGGTGATTCGTAGAATCCAGACCGGCTATCAAGTCGATGGCGTCACCGGCGGCCTGGGCAACAAAGAAGAAAAGAAGTAATGATGCGGTCCATCATCCTGGTCCTGTTGGCTGCGGTGAGCCTCCAGGCGCAGAACGGCGTTCGCTATACGGCAAGTTCGGCGAACGTGAGCGGCGCGGGTGAAGCGATCAAGATCAATCTGACAGAGTGGTCCCCCGACAGCCGTCGAGATGAATTCGTGGCGGCCTGGACACTTACCGCACCAGCGCCGCAAGGCCGTGGCGGACGCGGTGCAGGCGGGGGCGGCGGAGCAGGACGCGGAGGCGGAGGTCGTGGCGCACGCGGAGGCGCCGCAACGCCAGCACCTGCGGTACCGGACCTGCCGGCCGATCCTGACGCGGTGAATCCAGACAGCCCGATTCCAGCGCGCGGACGCGGCGGCGCTCGAGGAGGTGGCGGTGCGAGCACCCAAACCCCCGAAGCCTCTCTCGCAGCCGCGCTCAAGAAAGCTTCAACTGTTGGCATCCTCTGGACGTCAGAGAACGTTGGGTATTCGATAAAGTACGCTTATCGACTGCCGCAACAGGACGGCGGCGAACGCATCATTCTGGCAACGGATCGGCGTGTTGGAGCCTGGAGTAGCCTGTGGCAGCCGTCGGCCTCGATCTCTCCATCCGACTATCCCTTCTCTATCATCGAGCTACATGTGAATTCCAGAGGCGAGGGCGAAGGCCGAGGCGTTATGGCGGGCAAAGTATCCATCGACGCTGCCGCCAAAACTATCGCGCTCGATGGCTACGCGACACAGCCCGTTATTTTGAAAGCCGTAAAGCGCCAGACCGGCGAGTAGTTCAGGGGCGGCCAATGTCCAGGATGCACAGCTAATTATCAGTTGCGAACCAGAACGCCGTGCGGCTTGTAGGCGCGGTCTGCGACCGCGCCTACAGCGCTTACTGATCCTGGTTCGTACCTCGGACCCGGCCGAGCCATTCGACGAGGCGCTCGAGCTCTTCGTCGCTGAGAACCGCGCCGCGTTCCCGCATATCGACGGCGAGAACGCGCCAGCCGTCAGCGGTACGGCGTTCCTTGTTGATGCGATCCACTTCATGGCATTTCGCACAGGCCCGATCAAGGAGGCGTTTGGCTTCGGGGTCTGAGAAGTAGGTTGTGATCTCCGGAGCGACGTAGGTTCTGGGAAACGCTTTCGTCGTCGGGCCGAACTTGCTGGCCAGCCAATCGACGAGAACAGATGTATCTTCGGTGGAAATCTTCAAATCGCCGCTCTTGTGTTTCGTCTGGATCAGATTGCGCCATCCGGAATCGTCGAGGGAAAAGTAAGCGTATTCGTCGATGCCGTGACATGCCGTGCAGTTGTTGCGAATGACTTCCCTGACAGTGCCTTGAGGCATCTGAACGCGAGGCCGCGTGGCGCCCCTCTGGCCCGTGACGGGTGCAACAAACCAGAGAGACGAGGCGATCACCAGGGCAATGACACCTGCTCGGTTCATTTGAAACTTCACTAGGCAAGACCGGGAAGCATTCCCGAGCTCTGGCCGATGCTGTCCCGTTGAATCCCGTACATGTGCAGAATGCTAAGCAACATGTTCGAAGTTTTCTGTGTGGTGTCATCGGGGAACACGATGTGACGGTTCCCTTTGAATGTGCCGTCGATACCGCCAACGAGAATCACGGGCACCTTGATATGCGCATGACGGTGCGAGTTGCCCATGTTGCTGCCCTTGTAGATCAGAATGTGATCGAGCACGGTGCCATCGCCTTCCGGCATCTTGCTCAATTTCGCGACGAAGTTTGCGAGATGCTGTACGTGATAGCGATTCATCTTGGCGTAGTTGGCAACGTTCTCCGGCTTGTCGCCGTGATGCGACGAGCCATGCCATCCACCGTTGAATCCGCTCTCGGCGAAGCTGGAGCCCGACAAGTCCCGGCCCAGCATGAAGGTTGCTGAGCGCGTGATGTCTCCTTCAAAGGCCAGCGCGAGCAGGTCGTACATCAACTTGAAATGCTCGTTGTTGCTCTCGGGGACGCCGAACGGAATTTCAGCGCTGGGCTCTTTGATCGACCGGTTCATTGCAATGTTGATGCGCCGCTCGAGTTCGCGAATGTTGTCAGTGTAGTTGTCGACGCGAGCCTGGTCGCCGGCGCCAAGGCCCTTCTTGAAAACAGCGAGTTCCTGGGTTACCGAATCCAGAATGCTCGCATTCTGTTTTCTTCCTTTCATGCGCTCCTGCGCATTGGTTCCGTCACCAAACAACCGTTCGAAGGCCACGCGGGGATTGATTTCGGTGGGGAGCGGTGTTCTCGCATCGGGCCAGGAAATGGAGTTCGTGTAGGCGCAGCTATAGCCCCAGTTGCAGTTGCCGAAGTTTGTGGTGTCTTCCACGCCGAGCTGAATCGAGGATAGGATCGTGTCGCGCCCATATTTCTCCGCGATCAACTGATCGATGGTCACCCCTAGATAGGGAGCCACCGCGTTACGCCGCGGCCGCGCTCCGGACAACAGCGCTGCACCCTTGGCGTGATCGCCGCCGGGTTCTTCCTCGGTGGCGAAGGATTCATTCATGTTCAGGCCACTGATCAGCGTGACGTGTTTGCGATACGGCTCAAGGGGTTTCGTGATGAAGGAGAATTCAAAGTCGGGGCCTTCCTGTAGCGGACTCCAGTAGCCGGGGGCCGCGCCATGCGGATGCCAGATGCCGAGGAATCGCTTGACCGATCCGGGGGCCGCAGCAGTTTTACTAAGCGGCGTTTGTGCCGGGAGCATGGACTCCAGGAAAGGCAGGGCCAACGTGACTCCTGCGCTTCTCAGAAACGTTCGGCGTGGAATGAATTTCTTTGTAATGAGCATGGTCGCCCCTTTAGTTCGCAGTATTGTCGGCCGCCTGCTTTACCCTCGTCTGGAATGGAGCGCTTTTGACGATTCCCATCACCAGCGAAGAAAACTTGT